>Ga0118677_10012937_pt1 | contig 12129 bp, 11 predicted proteins | sample AliMusrvi5mmetaG_FD_86154 | JGI IMG/M metagenome (GOLD analysis project Ga0118677, IMG submission 86154)
CGACAGCACCGGCAAAGACACGGGAGGGGGCTTCGTTGATGTGCCACGGTTCTTCGGTGCCCCGTTTCGTCAGGTACGATGTTATGGTTGGGGGGAGTTTGGTGTCAGGCATTCCCTTATTGCGAACCCCACCGTTTGTAGAGATCATTCTCGATTCCCAGTTGATCCAGTATCTTGCCAACAACAAAATCAACCAGCTCAAGTACCGATTCCGGTCTGCCGTAGAAGCCGGGCATTGCCGGGATGATGCGGGCGCCGGCGCGGGAAAGTTTCAGCATGTTCTCAAGATGGATGTCGGACAGCGGTGTTTCACGCGGGACCAGCAGCAATGGCCGCCGCTCTTTCAGCATGACGTCGGCACACCGTTCAATCAGGTTGCCGGAGGTTCCGGCGGCGATCCGTGCCAGTGTGCCCATACTGCATGGGCAGATAATCAGGGCATCCGGGGCGGAAGAACCGCTGGCGGCTCTACAGAACAGATCGTCGGGGTGTACCAGAGTGATGCCGGAATCAACCTCAAGATGGTCATATAGCCGTTGCTGCGCTTTGTCAAGGTCGCCGGAGAGGTCAAGACCGGTTTCCTCCTGGCAGACTGCAGTGCCGCTGCCGCTGGCACTGAATGTTACCTGGAAATCGTTCAGGCAGAGCTGTTCTGCCAGCCGCAGGCCGTACACTGAGCCAGATGCACCGGTCAGGGCAATAAAAATATGTTTTTTAGGCATCAAGTTACCTCGTCAGAACATCGGCTGCTGTAAACAGCACTATGGCAACGCTGATATATCCGTTCATGTTGAAAAAAGCGGCATCCAGCTTGTTGAGATCGGCGTCTTTCAACAGCCAGTGTTCATAGAGCAGCATGGCGATCGCCGCCAGGATACCGACCAGAAAAAATGTTCCCAGCTGCATGAGCGAGTAAAGTAAAAAAAGCAGACCGATCATGATCAGATGAAACACTCTGGCGGCCCACAGTGAGCCGTTTACGCCAAGCAGCACCGGGATGGAATGCAGCCCGGCTGAACGGTCAAAGTCCAGATCCTGAAGCGCATAGAGAATATCAAATCCGGCCACCCAAAACAGCACTACCCCCCCCAAAACCAGTGCCGGTGTGTCAATCGTGCTACGAATGGCGACCCATGCCCCGATCGGAGCTGCCGCCAGGCAGATGCCCAGCACTACGTGAGCCAGTGACGTGAAGCGTTTGCAATAGGAATAGAGCATCAGGAAGAACAGGGCGATTGGCGAGAGTTTGAGGCAGAGAGGGCCGAGCATCTGAGCAGACAGCAGCATCAAGGCGGTGGCAGCGATGATGAAAACCAGCGTCATTCCCTTGCTTATCAGGCCTGCCGGAATGGCTCTGACGACGGTGCGCGGGTTCCGGGCGTCAATTTCAGCGTCGATCAGGCGGTTCATTGCCATGGCTGCCGTACGGGCACCGACCATGGCCAGGATGATCCAGGTCGTCTGCCGGAGCGAGGGGAGGCCTCCGGCGGCCAGCAGCGCGCCGGTCAGTGCGAACGGCAGCGCAAAGATAGTATGGGTAAACTTGATCATCTCCAGAAAAATGCCGATTCTGGTGATTAAGCTTGTATGTGTTACGGTCACGGTAACCTGTACTCCTTCCAGCGGTGTGCGACAAGGTTGGCTGTTGCGTCAGATACTGCGATCTCCCGGCGGTCGGCGGTGCAGCCGGTTGCGTCTATGGCAATGCGGCCGGTTTTTTCGTCCCGGATAACATCATGAGGAGCGTCGGTCAGGTTGATTGCCCGCCACGCCGCGTACCCCAGAGACGTTTTGCCTGTACCGGAAGAGGTGAACAGCAGAATCCGGGATGATGCAAACCAGGGCAAGGCCCATAATTGGGCGGCACTGTTCCGTACCATGCCGGGGCGGGGATTTTCAAGGGAAATGATGGCGCTCTGGTGGAAAACCCACTCAAAAGGGAAGCTGATATCAATGACTGCTGGCACGAGTTTCTTCACAAACGCCAGAAGCAGCCGCTCCCAGGCAAGCGCCATCCAGCAGTCTTCCATTGGCGGCGGGCCGACAACCGTGGCGGGAATTATTGCGGCGGGGCGGTGGCTGATCGCGGTGACCCGCATCAGTGTCGCTGGGGCGGCCGGAGCATAACAACCGGTATGGTTGCCGAACGGACCTTCGATCACGCTGGCACCCGGATCAACATACCCCTCAATGACAACTTCCGCACCTGTTGGAACGCAAAGCGGGACGGTACGGCAGATGGCGGTGACCAATGGTTCACCCCGCAAAAAACCGGCAAACGTCAATTCGTCAAGGGCTCCGGGAAGCGGAAACATGGCGCTGAACAGGGTTGCCGGATCGCCGCCGAGCACAATCGCCACCGGCATGATTTTGCCCAGCTGCCGGTATTGTTCAGCGTGCCGGGCTGCGCCGCTGCCTGCTTTCCACTGGATAGCAACTTCCGATGTGCCTCTCAGCTGCACCCGGTACATGCCGCAATTGCCCGTACCGCCGACAGGATCGCTCGTAAATACCTGGGGTAATGTTATGTAGCGGCCATGACCTGTTTTCTGGCCGTCGCCCGGCCAGCTGTGCAGAAACGGGAAACGGGTCAGGTCTGGCACATCCATCAGGACAACTGTTTTGTCCGGTTCCGGTGAGGTCTTCGGAGTATACCGGCTGAAGGCGGGGAGGGCGGTAATGTGCCGGTCCAGCATGGAAACTTCGAATGTTGACAGCTGGTCGAGCAGGGTGCTGAGACGGTCGGTAAGTTCAGATAAGTTTGATATGCCGAGCGCCTGGCAGACCCGTTTTTCCGAGCCGAACAGATTGGTCGCCACCGGGAAATTGCTGCCATGCGGTTGTTCGAAGAGCAGTGCAGAGCCGCCGGACGGTTGTTTGCAAACCCTGTTCGTAATGGCGGCTATTTCCAGGACTGGATCAACGGCAACGGAAACGCGGGAGAGACTCCCGTCTGATTCGAGGAGGGTGATGAATGAATGTAGGTTATTGAGCGACATAATGATGGGAAATCGGTTGAATCAATTGATACGCCCATAGCCTCCGGACAGGGACAATAGACGTATCAGTGGATTGACAGTATCGCTTCCAGCGCTTTGCGGTAGGCCTCAACAGCTTTGGACTGATTCTTGATATCCTCAAACATCCGTCCTTTGTACACAAAAATATTGTAATCGGTGGGGTTGATTTTTGTCGCTTCATCAAACATTTTTGCCGCATCGTCCAGTTTGCCCTGTTTCCCGTAGGCAAAGCCGGAATAATAATAGCACGGCGTATAATATTCGTCTGTTTTAAGAGCTTCCGTCAGCATTGCCTGTCCTTCAGCATAGTTGCCATCGCTGACCAGCAACAGGGCTGATTCGCAGAGGGCAATAACGTGGGTGGGCTCTTTGGTGAGTGCCTCTTTGAACTGTGCAACGGCCAGAGCCTTCTCGCCCCGTTCCAGATAAAACTTGCCGAGGCTGATATGAGGCAGAACAAACTTGGGATCGGCTTCAAGGGCTTTTTTAAACCACATCTCGGCAGTATCTGCCATTCGTCCGGATTTTAACGTATTCTTGCCCATATTGTAAAGCCGAAGCGACTGCTTGTTGGGCTGATATCCCTTTTTAATAACAGCAGCCATCTGCGGTTTGTTCTCCACCGTCGCAACGATATAATCGGCCATTACCTCTGATCCCACCAGCGGATAACCGGAAAGTTCGTAGGTTATGGTCCGGTCCTTGTCAACAATCACGGTTGTGGGAAGCGCAATTACGCCGACGTCATGAAAATAAGTCAAATCATGATCAATAAAAACAGGGAAGGTAATACCGAGCCGCTCAACGGTTGCTTTTACTTTCGCGGTATCTGAGTCGGTGAAACTTTGACCATCGGCATTAACGGCAACAACCGCCAGCCCTTGGTCGCGATATTTCTGATACAATTTCTGCAGTCTGGTCAGAGCTTTTTCGGAGTTTCTATCCCATGTTGACCAAAAAACGATGATGGTCATTTTTTGCCCGCTGGTCTCGGAAAACGATTTTGTTTCGCCAGTCAGCAGTTTAAGGGAAAAATCCGGAACAGTCATGCCTGTCTGCAACTGCTGCAATGTCGCGGCTGCAGGTGTGAACAGAAAAAGCCCGTAGCCGGCAAGCAGGGTTACGAGAAGGGCGGTTCTTTTAAGTAGTGGAAAGCGCGATGATAATTTCAGGGGAAGTGATCCTTTCGGAATATTCGTGCAAGTATATCAGGACAGCGCAAAATCTGGAAGAGCTTATTTTCTTCCTTGCAGATGCTTGGTGATGCCTTCTTTGTACTCCTGGAGGGCTTTGTCAAGGTCGCCCAGTTTTTCATACACAACGCCCAGCTCATAATGGGTTCTGACCGGGTTCGGGTTCTGGGCAAGGGCCGCTCTCAGCGTTTTTTCAGCTTCCTTGAGATCACCTTTGGTAGCCTGGACGATACCCTCTCCGGTCATGGCTGCATGAGAGCGGGGATTCAGTTTCAGTGCTTCGGCAAATGACAGCTGAGCTTCATCAGGCGCCCCATTTTTCAGCAGGAGGTAGCCCAGGCGGACATGAAGGACAGCGTTTGCGGGAGCCGCGGCAATCTGCTCCCGCAAGGAGCTGATCTCTTTGTCGGCCGGGTTTTCATGTGCCGGAACCGGTGCCGCTTTTTGGGCGGCAGCCTGTTCCGGTTTCGCTTTGTCAGGTTCCGTTGGGAGTGCCTGTGCCGACACTGAAACACACAGGCAGCATAAAACCACGGAGACCATCTGTCTGATGTTCATGGAATACGTTCCTCTACCGTTTGAAACACCAGTGCGTGTCACTGAACATTCTTGACGGCATGTTTCCTGTCGTATGAATACAGTTTGTGGCACCCGGGCAGGCAGTGTCCGCCATCCTCGGTTTTTTCGAAGCCAACCGGAAGCTGCCAAGCGTTGAATGGCACTGCATCGCGAATGTGACGCGGATTGTTCGTAGCATGGGAATCATGACAGGCGCGGCAGGTACGTCCCTTGACCGATTTGTTGACATGCACGAAATGCAGATTCTGGTCGCCGTTGCGGAATGCGGTCAGTTTTGTGGTTTTTTCATCGCTGGCAAGTGTTTTCTCATGACACATGAAACAGAGTTTATAATTTTCCGGATCATAGCTTGCGTAAAATTTGGCCGGGAAATTTTCACGCAGCATCCTGAAGTTATTTGATCCATGAGTGTTATGGCACCCCGAGCAGTCTTTCTGCTTAATCGGGCCGTGCGCGATAGCATTGTTTTCCAGAAGAGCCTTCATATCGGCAACGCGACCTTTGCTGGACACGTACTCCTTATCGTGACATCCCATGCACAAATCAGCCGGCTGCATGATCAACTGCTTAACGTAATTCGAAACATGCGGATCATGGCAGGCAAGGCATTTCTTTTCCGTATCCAGGCCCTTGTGTTTATTCGTTGCTGCAGCAATTTCCTTCATTTTGTCTTTGTGGCAGGAAAGGCAGAGGTCCTGTGCCCCATCCGCTTTGAAGTTGTTCTTGAAGTCGCCGCTATGGGGGTCATGACACTCCATGCAGGACTTTTTGAGCGGAGCGTGGGTGAATTTTTTGTTTTTAAACGCTTCGGCTTTGTCAGTGTGGCACTCAAAGCAAATTGCGGTGACGGTTGTTCTCAACAGTTTGGGAAACTCCGCCTGGTGAACCGCATGGCAGGTAGTGCAGCTGCCGACTGCAGCGGGACCGTGGGCGAATTTACCCTTCATGATGGAGCGGCTGTGGCACTTGAAGCAGAGTTCAGCACCGGCAGCACGGAGCATATATTTGTTTGGAGACTGATGTGAATCATGGCACGTAAAACACTTGCCTTCTTTAACCGGCGCATGTACATATTTCTGCGTATCGAGCCGTTCGTGACACTCTGAACAGAGTTTTCCGGTATTTTCGATTTTTGCAAAGGCATGTTTTCGGATGGGTTTGTGGCAGAATACGCAATCATTGGTTGCAACGGGTCCATGTACGAATTTCGCTGTTCCCATGCGGTCATGACAGTCGGAGGTTTTGCACGTTTCTTTTGGTGGGGCCGCTTTGCCGCTTACCGCATACACACTTTGGGTAAGACCGAAAAACAGCGGAAACGACAGGACGGCGACCGTCAGGAACAGCGCCCGCAGAAACCAGGTATTCTTACTTAGCACGATTTGTACCCCCCATTTGTGTCTCATATGACATTAAATAAACTCATAGCAATGAATGTTCAAACCACGTAACGCAGTGGTTTGTCAAGCTTTTTATTCGTCTGCGGTAAAACATTCGAAGATATCAATATAGTATTACTAGAACATAATTATTATGTTCTAGTAATAGGGGGTTGCTCATGATTAATAATGTCGTTGAAACGCCATGTAATGAAGGTTTTAGACCGCAGGAACTAAAGAAATATTCCGAGTTTCCATTATTTGACAGTCATTTTCATATCATTGACCGTCGCTTTCCATTGACACCCAATAACGGCTATCTGCCGGATGATTTGACCTGCCCGGAATATCTCGCCCAGATGTCCGGGTATCTTCTGAAGGGTGGGGCAATTGTGTCAGGATCATTTCAGGCATTTGACCAGAGTTATCTGCTGGATGCACTGAAAACTCTTGGCTCCGGATTTGTCGGTGTCACGCAGCTTCCGGCAACGGCCGGTGACGAAGAAATCCTGGCGCTCGACCGTGCAGGGGTGCGGGCGGTGCGTTTCAATCTGAAGCGGGGGGGATCTAAGGACGTGCGAAATCTGGATGCGATGGCCCGCCGGGTGCATGAACTTGCCGGCTGGCATGTGGAGCTGTATGTGGATTCACGTGAACTGAGTGATTTATATGATACATTGATCGCCCTTCCGGCAGTCAGCATTGACCATCTGGGACTGGCACAGGACGGTTTCGGAACGCTGTTGAAACTAGCGGAGCGGGGGGTGCGGGTGAAAGCGACCGGTTTCGGCAGGGTTGATTTTGATGTGCAGACCGCCCTCAGGGAGCTGCATGCTGCCAATCCTCAGGCACTCATGTTTGGTACGGACCTGCCGTCAACCCGCGCCCCGCGGCCCTACCAGTACAGTGATTTTTCACTGGTGGTAGAAACGCTGGGGAGCGAGGCGGCGCGGGCGGTCTTTTATGACAATGCCGCGCAATTCTACGGGATCACGTGATCCAATTTTAGTGCTAGAGGTATTTGCCGACTATCGGTGCCAGTTTTTGCCTGGTCGTCTCAGGGATAACCGACCGGTCGGTAATGACGGCATACTGCATGGCGCTGCCGCAGGCACATGCCCGTTCGTTGCTGATTTTCGCAACAGCATGCCGGATGATGTTTTTGGCCATGGCCACATTCTGGTGGATAATCTGGATGATCGCTTCAACGGTAACGTCATCATGTGAGTCGTGCCAGCAATCATAATCCGTTGAGAGTGCGATGATTCCGTAGCAGATCTCGGCTTCACGGGCCAGTTTGGCTTCGGTCAGGTTGGTCATGCCGATGACGGATGCACCCAGCGCCAGGTAGGAAAATGATTCGGCACGAGTAGAAAATGCCGGCCCCTCCATGCAAATGTACGCACCCCCCTTATGGGTGGTTGCACCGGCCTGCTGGGCGGCACCGTACAGGGTATCGGAAAGGGCGCTGCAAACCGGATCGGCAAAGCCGACATGAGCAACGATGCCATCGCCGAAAAAGGTGTCCTTCCTGATCCCTTTGGTTCGGTCGATAAATTGGTCCGGGATCACGATGTGTCCGGGGGCAATGGCGTCTTTCAGGCTGCCGACGGCAGAAACGGAAATAATCCGCTCCACGCCAAGCGTCTTCATGCCGTAGATATTGGCGCGGTAGTTGACTTCCGACGGTAGCAGCCGGTGGCCGCGGCCATGACGGGGCAGAAAGACCATCTTCACTCCATTCAATATGCCGGTGACATATTCGTCCGATGGAGCACCAAAGGGTGTTTCAATGGTGACCCGCTCAACCTGCTCCAGTCCTTCCATGTCGTACAGTCCGCTGCCGCCGATAACGCCGATAGTTGGTTCAGTCATGATGGTAATTCCTTTCCGGTGTGGTTCACTGCGTCTGTCTTATAGCAGAGATGAACGCAGTCGTGAAGTCTATTAAATTGACAAAACAGGGGTCAAGAAAGTAGAGTTGTCGTCAACCGGAACTTCTATGATCAATATTGATAAACTTAAACTCCAATTCAAAAAGATCCTTTCACTGGATGCCCATCCCGGCCATATTTCCGTGGGTTTTGCCGTGGGCGTCTTTATCAGCTTTACCCCCTTTTTCGGCCTGCACACCCCGATTGCAATCGCGCTGGCGTTTGTTTTTCGTCTCAACAAGTTGACCTGTATCACCGGAGCCTGGGTTAACACACCCTTTACGGTGGTCCCGGTGCTGGTGGCCAGTTACAATCTGGGACGATTTCTGCGGGGCAAACCGGTGAAAGAACTGACCTTCAGAAGCCTTGACTGGCACAGCCTCCAACCTTATGCCAAGTCAATCCTGCTCGGTAGTTCCATTCTTGGTTTTGTTGCCGCAATACTCTCTTACTTCATCTGTTACTGGTTGGTGACGTTTTTCAGACGGAAGGATGCTGCCCTGAATGAAATGACGCGGGAAATGGAAGAGGTTGGGGAAGAGCTGGACTAGTGTGGCTCCGCTGCTGAAACGGAATTATTTGAACTGGCCATACTCATTGGCTCGGGAATACAGGGCAATGGCAAGTACCTGGCACACAATCGGGAACAGAAAAGCCGCATGAAGAGCGCCCGGTGGAATACCGCCGGACGAACCGCCGTTCGATCCGACAATCCACCCCATCATCTGTTGCGTCACCGCAGCTCCCATCAGGACGTAGAAATTGAGCGATGTCAACGCTGTACCGACGATGTTCACCGGGAACATGGAGCGGATAATCGGGTAAATCATGACTCCACTGGATACGGCCAGGCCGATGACAAAAAACACCCCGGCCAACAGTATCTGCGGCATCACTTCCGCCCACCCCAGAAAAGCCGTCATCAACAGCAACAGCAGTAGTTGTCCTGCCAGCAGAGTTTTCTTATAGGATTTGAAAAAGCGGCGGGCGATAACATCGGTGCAGGTACTGCCGGTGATAAATCCGATGGATGTGAACATCAACATACTGCCGGTGGCCGCACGGGAAAGATGAAGCACCTCCATCAGATACGGGCCGCCCCACAATGCCTGCAACGCAAGGTAATTGCCATACCAGGAAAACGCTATCCCCCCCAGCAGCCAGAAATCCTGATTGCCGAAAATAGACCTCCAGGCCGCCATCATCGATGTCGTTTTGTCAGTTGCCGCAATGATTTGTGCGGTGTCTGTCTCTGGCCTGTCCCGTACCAGGCTGAATACCAGCAATGTTACCAAAGCCTGTGCGGCACCAACGGCCAGAAAGGAATGGCGCCAGCCAAACGCGCCAACCGCCAGCGCTAACGGTGCAGTTGCCGCAAGGTTGCCCAGGTTGCCGAGTGCCACCATAAAGCCGGAAACCCGCCCGAACTCCTGCTTGCTGAACCAGTGGCTGAAGAGGGCAAACGTCGCCATCAACACCGAAGCGGTACCAACGCCGATCAATGCCCGGGCGATCATGGCGCCGAACAGCGTGTCCGCCTGTGAGAACAGCAGGCCGCCAATCGTGGTCAACACTCCGCACCCGCTAATGACCAGTCTGCTGCCGAGGCGATCAATCATCGGCCCGAGGGGGATTTGGGCTGCGGCATAGACGTAGAACATCACCCCGGAAAGAAGGCCGAGCTGGGCGGGCGTGAGATGGAGCTCACGTGAAATGTCCCCGGCGACAACAGCCAGTGATACCCGGTAAAAATAAACGAGGATATACATCAACGCGAGGGTGGCGAATATTATCCAGCGCTTGCGGCTATTGACAGGTGAACTGCTCATGGGTGTTTCCTGATGCGGAATTTAGCCAGGACCGCGTTGTTCGACTGATCAGGCCTTACGAAATGGTGTGCCGGATGTCCTTACCCTTTACCATGAAGATCATCTTTTCGGCAATGTTTGAGGTTATGGGCAAAAACGCACCTTTTTCCGTCTGCAAGAGAGTGCCTGGGGCACTACAATCTAATAAATCAAGATATTAAGTGGTTACGCCTTCCGCAGCGTAAAAGAAAATACCGAACCTTTCCCCGGTTGACTTGTTACCGATACGGTGCCGCCGTGCAACTGTACGATATGTTTTACTATTGCCAGCCCGAGACCGGTTCCCCCCTGCTCGCGGGTTCTTGCTTCATCGACTCGGTAAAAGCGCTCGAAAATTCTCGGCAAATCCTTGAACGGGATGCCGATGCCGGTATCTGCCACCGAAACCTTGACAAATTCGCCATCATCTTCAGCGAACAGGCGGATAGTACCTCCGTCGTGCGTATACTTGATGGCGTTCTCCAGCAGGTTGAGCATAACCTGTTCGAGCCGCCCCTGATCCGCCAGAACTCTCAGTACTGCTCCGTTTTCGGTTTCGCAGGTTATGGTGATATCCTTTTGTGCGGCCCGCTCCTGAAGCAACGTGTAGGCTTTGCCGATTGTTCCGGCAACATCGAGCGGATTAAGCTCGATAAGTGCATCTTTTGTTTCGAGGCTGGACAGTGTGAGAATGTCGTTGATCAAATTGGTCAACCGCTCAGTATGATTGGCAATGATTTCGACGAAGCGCGTCGCCCGGACCGGATCGGCTTCAATGAGGCCGGCCAGCAGCGTTTCGGCGTATCCCTTGATAATTGCCACCGGTGTCCGCAATTCGTGGGAAACATTGGCAACAAAATCCCGCCGCATATTCTCAACGTTTTTCAGATCGCTGATATCGTGAAAGACCGCCACAACCCCATGGCTGGTGCCTTTGACGTGCAATGGCACCCAGTGGGTGAGCAGGGTCATATTGAGCGGTTGAATGGAGATTTCCCTGACCAGTTCATCCACTCCCGGAGTGTGTAGGGCGTTGAATGCGTCAAGCAGGTCAGGGTGACGGGATATCTCGACCAGTTTTTTGCCGGTCACGTCGCCGGTTATTGAAAACAGACGGCAGAAGGCCGGGTTGACCATCGCAATGGCACCATCGGGAGCAGTTACCATCACCCCTTCGCCCATACCTCGCAATATGGTGTCCAGTTGCTGCTTTTCAGCAGAAAGCCGGTGGACCTGGTCTTCAATTCGTTCTGACATGTCATTCAGAACGGTGGCCAGGATCCCAATCTCATCGTCGGAGATTACCGGAATGCGGGTTCTTTCTCCCCCCTGGCCGATGCGGGCGGCGGCTTCGGCCATGGTGCGGAGTGGTTTTGTTGTCACATTGGAAAGGAAATACCCGAACAGCAATGCAATAAGAATCGTTACGACAGTCGCTCCGCCTACCATTGTGTGCAGGGCGTTCCGGGTGGAGGTCAGATATTCCAGAGGCATGGCGAGACGGATGATGCCTTCGGTACTGCCGCTGCCATAGGGTATGGCCGAATAGAGCATCGACGTCCGCAAGGTATCCGAATAGCGCAGCGCACTGCCGCTGCCGGTTTTAAGCGCTTCCTGTACCTCCGGGCGTTGCAGATGGTTTTCCAATTGGGCCAGCCGCTCGGCTTTGACGTCGGAGTCGCCGATTACTGTTCCGTTCGGTGCAATCAGTGTCACTCGTGCCTTGATGACGGTGCCTATCGTTGCGGCGAGCTGCTGAGGGGTGACCTGCCTGGTGTTCATGACCACCAGACGGGCCAATTGGATCTGGCTGGCAAGATTGGCGCGGCTCTCCTCGATCATCTCTTTTTGCAGGGTATGGTTGAAGTAGAGATAAAAGCTTCCGGTAATCATGGCGATCAGGAGGATATAGGACAGTACCAGTTTTGTTCTGAATCCCATCGGTTACTCCTCTATTTTGTAGCCGAATCCGCGTACGGTCTTGATGACGTCTCCCGGTGCGCCAAGCTTGCTGCGCAGGCGGGTCACGTGGGTGTCAACGGTTCTGGTGTCCGCAGAGCTGTTATAGCCCCAGACCCGTTGCAGCAGCTGTTCCCGACTTTGTACGCATTCCTTTTGCTCCGCCAGATGCAGCAGCAGTTTGAATTCGGTGCTGGTTAATTCAATGTCGGCGCCGG
>Ga0118677_10012938_pt1 | contig 12129 bp, 8 predicted proteins | sample AliMusrvi5mmetaG_FD_86154 | JGI IMG/M metagenome (GOLD analysis project Ga0118677, IMG submission 86154)
ATAAAATACTTAAATAACAAAGTCAACTTTTTTAGAAAACTTTCGTTCGGCAGTGTAACTATTTTATTTTCATCATATATTTTCATCAATTTTTTATTTTGTAGTTTTTGTGATAAATGAATATAATGAGTAAAAAATAGAACTAAAACCTGATACTTAACAATCAATTATTGAGTATTTTATTCGGTGTTTTGCCAATATGTTGGTTTAGTACGGGCGATTTTGGTAGTTTCGACTCCAATAAATGACTTTACATTAAGGGTAAAATGAAAAGCACGAAAGTGGGAGCGAGCGGCGAGAATATTTATCCAATTGATATTGAAACGGTTATTAATGACTATCATTTAGTTGTGGAATCACTTGTGATTGAAGAAGATGGTTATTTGGTGGTAAAAGTATTATTGAATTTAGACTAACTGGAGAGACATATTGTACTTATCATGTAGGTTATCGAAGACAAAAAAGAGAAACATAAAATTTGGTTACAACATTTCGTCAAAGAGCTTAATGCCAAATTAAATCGTGATTCACAGATAAAACGCATGGATATTATAGATAAACCTTTTGAGAAGCCCGTTTCCCATAAAATTAAACGGTTTATATATCCCAAGCCCAATAAAAAAACTAAATAATTAGCTCTTTTTTATTGTTTCATTTCCCTGTCAATGGAGCGTTTATCCTCCTTTTCTTTGAGCGACTGACGTTTATCATAGTTCTTTTTTCCTTTTGCAATGCCAATTTCCAGCTTGGCCAATCCTTTTTCGTTGATAAACAGTTTGGTGGGAATTATCGTATTGCCTGTTTCTTTTGTACCTCTCGATAATTTATTTAACTCACGCTTTGTAAGAAGCAATTTCCGGTCACGGCGTACGTCGTGATTATTATAGGTTCCAAAAAAGTAAGTGGCTATATGCATGTTTTTTATCCACAGTTCATCATTGATAAATGTGCAATAGGTGTCGCTCAATCCGGCCTTTCCATCACGGATTGACTTGATTTCGGTCCCATACAACTGAATACCTGCTACAAACCGATCTAGGATTTCATAATCGAATGTGGCACGTTTATTCTTAATTAATATATTCGATTTCTTAAACATTCGTCTTTTAATTTTCCCAACAAAAGTACATATAAGAAATGAATATCGCAAAACTTGCACAACAGCGTTTAACTCTTTTGGGGTTCTTTATTCTTAAGTTTTATAAAAATATAATTTTTTACTTTTAAAATTATCAGTATATTTGTTGTCCGTTAAAAAAAGACGGGTAATTAAATAAATTTTCAATAGAAATCAATAATTATTAATGCTGCATTATTAATTGTTAATCAGATAACGATGGAATCAGAAATAGAATTAACAATAACCGGATTGGTGTATAACCAGACAGTAGTTGGAACATACGGACTTGTGTTGAGTGAGGTTAATGGCAAACGTCGGTTCTCGGTAATGATTGGTGAGCCGGAAGCGCAATCTATTGCCCTGAAAATCAATAATAAGAAATCTCCAAGACCATTGACGCATGATTTGATTAAAAGTATTCTGAATACTTTTAAAGCAGAATTAGTAAAAGTCGTGATCTATGATATGGTTAATGATGTGTTCTTTTCGGAACTACATATTAAAAAAGGGGATGAAGTATTGATAATTGATGCACGTACCTCAGATGCAGTGGCTTTGGCAGTACGTTCTGATTGTTCGATTTACATTAAATCTGAAATTCTTGATATTGTTGGTACTGAGATTGAACCTGCCGAAGTAGATGATAAGGAAACGTTACCTGTAAATGGCGAAGATCTGACAGCTGAAGATTTGGATTTACTTTCGCTCGAAGCATTGGAAGAACTGCTTGAAATGGCTGTACATGAGGAAAAGTATGAGTTGGCGGTGAATATACGCGATGCTATTAAACGAAAAAGAAAGTAATAAAATAAAGGTTGGTCAGGAAATGAGTTTGGAGCTATTTTTTCTAGAATGAGTATAGCGTTATTATTTATTAATACCAACTTTTTACTATCAAACTGCCGACTAAAATGGTACTTCATCGTTTCTACCACTTCCTAATGGATTTACCGGTGTAATTAATGAACCATTTCCATAAAAATTGGCACTTGCAGCACCTGCATCATTCATTTTGGATGAAATAACCTGATATCCTGAGTCAAATGGACTGTCGTCCTTATCTTTATCGTCTTTGTTCATAAATTTAGCATAGGCGCCTTTGAACTTCAACTGAACATCACCGGTAGCACCATTACGGTGTTTGGCAATAATAATTTCGGCAATTCCCAGCAATGAATTTCCTTGAGCATCTTCGGTAAGATGATAATATTCAGGACGGTGAATAAAACAAACCATATCGGCATCCTGCTCAATAGCACCTGATTCACGTAAATCGGAGAGTTGCGGGCGTTTACCTTCCAAACCAGAACGGCCTTCTACACCACGATTCAACTGTGATAGTGCAATAATCGGAATATCAAGCTCTTTAGCTAATCCTTTCAACGAACGGGAGATAATACTTACTTCCTGCTCACGGCTACCAAAACTCATACCACTGGCATTCATAAGTTGTAAGTAGTCAATAATCAGACATTGAACTTTGTGTTCTTTTACCAATCGGCGCGCTTTGCTTCGAAGTTCGAAAACCGATAAACTGGGCGTGTCATCTACATAGATTGGTGCATCAATCAGTTCTTTAATATCTTTATCAAGCTTACTCCATTCTTCTTTGTCAAGCTGTCCATTCTTGACTTTTTCACCTTCTAACTCACAAACATTCATAATTAAACGATTGACCAATTGTACGTTAGACATTTCAAGGGAGAAAACTGCTACAGGCTGATTATAATCTACCCCTATGTTTTTTGCCATCGAAAGAATAAATGCCGTTTTACCCATGGCGGGTCGAGCTGCAATAATAATCAAATCGGATTTTTGCCAACCGGAAGTAATCTTGTCAAGACTGTGGAAACCGGTTGCCACACCACTTGCACCCTGTTTTTCGGCAGCTGCCTGCATACGGTGTATGGCTTCTTCAATAATCGGATTAATCTGAGTTACGTCTTTTTTTAGATTGCGTTGAGATACTTCGAAAAGCATACCTTCGGCTTCCTGCATAAGGTCATCTACATCCGATTTGTCATCATAAGCTTTTGTTTGAATTTCCGTAGAAATACGTATAAGTTCACGAGCCAAAAACTTTTGGGTAATAATTCGGGCGTGGTATTCCAAGTGGGCTGCTGACGAAACTTTAGCTGTTAGCAAAGTAATATAGTAGGGACCACCCACATCATCTATTGTTCCGCTTTTACGCAGTTGTTCCGTAACCGTATGCATGTCAACAGGTTCTTGATGCATCGCCAAGGTGGTGATAGCTTCAAAAATCTTTTGATGAGCTACTTTATAGAAACATTCCGGTTTCAATATCTCGGCAATAAGTGAATATGCATCCTTTTCAATCATAATAGCACCCAATACTGCTTCTTCCAGTTCGGGTGCTTGTGGTGGTAGTTTGCCAAATTCGTTAGCCTGAATTGGAGCTGGACCAATCGGTTTTTTGCTATAAGTGCGTTTTTCAGCCATTTTTATATGTACAATTTACTAATTTGAAATTTCTTTTTTTTGTGGGTTTCAAAAGTACAAAACAATTTCCAATCATCCATCTTAAATCTTTCAACAGATTGTTGATAACTTTAGCCTTAAACCCGATTCGAATTAGGTTGTGCATGTTTTTCTGTCTGCTGAAAAAAGATTATCTTTGAATTGATTTTAAAAAAGGTCTGCGTTTGGCTGATTTACCAATAAACCCATTACCTAATAAACCCAATAACCAATGCTTTTATATCCTAATGCCAAAATAAATCTGGGACTAAACGTGATCGAGAAACGTCCCGATGGATACCATAATATAGAAACAGTTTTTTATCCAATAGGGCTCTATGATGTGCTTGAAGTTGAACCCTCCGAAACCTGTACCGATTACAGCTTCTCGTCATCTGGAATTGCCATAGATGGTGATCCTGAAGATAATTTAATTGTAAAAGCGTATCACTTGTTGCGCTCTGGTTACCAATTTCCAGCTGTTGATATTTCACTGGTAAAACAAATACCGTTTGGAGCTGGTTTGGGTGGAGGTTCGTCGGATGCAGCTTTTATGCTAAAGGCTTTGAATGAGATATTTGAACTGAAAGCAACACCCGCTAGACTAGAAAAACTGGCAGCCAAACTAGGTGCTGATTGTCCGGTTTTTATAAAGAATAAGCCCGTATATGCTACCGGTATTGGTAATGTGTTCACGCCTATTAAATTATCATTGAAAGGAAAGTTCATTGTGCTAGTTAAACCCGATATTCATGTGTCAACTCCTGAGGCCTATTCACTGGTTGTTCCTGAAATTCCGCAAATTTCATTACTGGAGTTAATTCAAAAACCCATTTCAGAATGGAAATCTTTAATTAAAAATGATTTCGAAAAATCAGTTTTTGCCAAGTACCCTGCTATTGAAAAAATCAAGAATGATTTATACGAAATGAGTGCGGTTTATGCTTCCATGTCGGGTTCAGGCTCTTCTGTTTACGGAATCTTTGATAATATTCCCGAAAAAAACGATTTATTTGAAGGTTGTTTTGTGGGTGGAGGTATGTTGGAATAAAAAAATGTGAAAGTGATATTTTAGAAGTAGCTTTTGACTAGTGCTAAGGTCGTTTTTAAGCTTCATTTTTGAATGTAAATAAATAAAAAAACGCTTGTCTAATTGAACTAAAAGTAGTACTTTAGTGCGATTTTTAAGATAGAAATAAAATTAAAAAATAGATGATTGATCAAGACAGAATTATTAAGGTAAACATTGACGAAGAAATGAAGTCTTCGTACATCGATTATTCCATGTCGGTGATAGTTTCGCGTGCATTACCTGATGTACGTGACGGTTTTAAACCGGTTCACCGCCGTGTATTGTTTGGAATGAACGAATTGGGAAACAACTCTGATAAGCCCTATAAAAAATCTGCGAGAATTGTTGGGGAAGTAATGGGTAAGTATCACCCACATGGTGACTCCTCCATTTACGGAACGTTAGTTCGTATGGCACAGCATTGGTCTATGCGCTATCCATTGGTCGACGGACAAGGTAACTTTGGTTCTATTGATGGCGATAGCCCTGCAGCTATGCGTTATACCGAAGCTCGTTTGCGAAAGTTATCTGAAGATATGTTAGTAGATATCAACAAAGATACAGTTGACTTTCAGCTAAACTTTGATGATACCATGAAAGAACCAACTGTTTTGCCAAGTCGTATTCCTAATCTTTTGGTAAACGGTTCGTCGGGTATTGCAGTAGGTATGGCTACAAATATGGCACCTCACAACTTAACTGAAGCTGTTAATGCAATCATTGCTTATATTGAAAATACAGAGATTGAGATTCCTGAATTGATGCAGTATATCAAAGCACCCGATTTTCCAACTGGCGGTATCATTTATGGTTACGCAGGAGTAAAAGATGCTTTTGAAACTGGACGTGGACGTATTGTTGTTCGATCGAAAGTTGAAATTGAAACAGACGCTCAAGGTCGTGAAAAAATTATTGTAAACGAAATTCCTTATCAGGTAAACAAAGTAGAACTTATTAAATCGGTTGTTGCTTTGGTTGAAGATAAAAAAATTGAAGGCATTAGCCATATTAATGACGAGTCCGACCGTGAAGGTATGCGTATCGTTATTGACATTAAACGTGATGCAAATTCGAATGTGGTATTAAATAAGTTGTTTAAATATACAGCTTTACAAACCTCATTTAGTGTAAATAATATTGCATTGGTGAAAGGTCGTCCACGTATGTTGAATCTGAAAGACTTGATTCATTATTTCGTAGAACACCGTCATGAAGTGGTTATTCGCCGTACACAATTTGAACTTGGTGAAGCTGAGAAACGTGCACATTTGTTAGAAGGATTTATGATTATTCTGGATAATCTAGACGAAGCTATTCAGATTATTCGTAACTCAAAAACTCCTGAAGAAGCCCGTAATAGCTTGATGGAACGCTTTGGTTTGTCCGATATTCAATCACGTGCCATTGTTGAAATGCGTCTGCGTCAGCTTACAGGCATGGAACAAGATAAACTTCGTGCTGAGTATGAAGAAGTAATGAAGTTAATTGCCAGCTTAAAGGAAATTCTCGAAAAAGTAGAGTTGCGCATGCAAATCATTAAAGATGAATTGCTTGAAGTAAAAGCTAAATATGGTGATGGACGTCGTACTCAGATAGTTTATTCTTCTGAGGAATTTAATCCTGAAGATTTCTACTCTGATGACGAAATGATTATCACCATTTCTCACCTTGGATATATTAAACGTACGGCATTGACTGAATTCCGTGCTCAAAACCGCGGTGGAGTAGGATCGAAAGGCGGTAATTCACGCGACGAAGACTTTATTGAATACATTTATCCGGCTTCGATGCACAACACCATGTTGTTCTTCACTCAAAAAGGAAAATGTTACTGGTTAAAAGTATATGACATTCCGGAAGGAACTAAAATATCCAAAGGACGTGCTATTCAAAACATGTTGAATATTGATAGTGACGATAAGGTTAATGCATTTATTCGGGTAAAAGGTCTGACCGATAGTGAATATATTAACTCGCATTATCTGATTTTCGGTACTAAGAACGGTGTTATCAAGAAAACTTCGTTGGAAGCTTATTCACGTCCACGTCAGAATGGTGTGAATGCTATAACTATACGCGAGGATGACCAGGTAATACAAGTTCGTTTGACAAACGGAAATTCTGAAGTGTTGATGGCTAATCGCAATGGACGTGCAATTCGTTTCCATGAGTCGAAAGTGCGTGAAATGGGTCGTACAGCAACTGGTGTGCGTGGTATGACACTTGACGAAGATGGTGAAGACGAAGTGGTTGGCATGATTTGTGTAAACAAGGTTGACAAGGAAAGTATAATGGTTGTTTCTCAACAAGGTTATGGTAAACGTACCTTACTTGATGAAGTTGACGAAAATGGCGATTTAGTTCTCGAAAATGGTGAACCTGTTGCAGTTTATCGCGTTACGAATCGTGGTGGTAAGGGTGTGAAAACCATGAATATCACTGAGAAAACAGGTAAACTGGTTACTATCAAGAGTGTTACCGATGAAAACGACTTGATGATTATCAACAAATCGGGTATTGCTATTCGTATCAAAGTTGCTGATTTTAGAATTATGGGACGTGCAACTCAGGGAGTTCGTTTGATAAATCTTGAAAAACGCAACGATGAAATAGCTTCTGTTTGTAAAGTGTTATCTGAACAAGAAGCTGAAGATGTTTTAAAAGAAATATCTGAAGGGGTTGATGGTGAGGTGATTGAATCAACTGAAAACCAAGTAGCTGAAAATGAGCAAAATACCGAAGAATAAATCCAAGAAGTGAACCATTTTCTATAAATGGTTCACTTTAAATAAACTACTTAAAAAACTACTCGTCATGAAAAAAATTATTTTATCACTGATTTTGGCGATAAGCTTTACATTTGCATTTGCTCAAAAAGCCAATGTGTCTAAGGCAAAGAATAAAGCCTTGATGGAAATTCCCGATTTTACAGGTGCTCGTGAAGCTATTAAATTAGCTTTGATCGATACAACGACCAATAAACTTGCTGAAACCTTTTATGTAGCAGGCTTAATCGGAAACTTAGAAAATGATGCTTTATACCAAAAAGCATTGTTAAATCAACCTTTTGATGCTGATGTAAAAGGAAAAGCAATTTTGGAATCTTACAATTATTTTGTGACGGCATTAAAATTAGATTCAATGCCGGATGCAAAAGGTAAAGTGAAATTAAAAGTTTCAAAGGATATTAAACCTAAATTAAAAGAGTATTATTCAATACAACAGAATTTAATATCTTATGGTGCATATTTGTTTGAAAAGAAAAACTATGAAGGAGCCATTCAAGCATTCGAAGTTTATCTGGCTATTCCAAAGTTACCATTAATGAAAAATGAAATAGTGTTAGATTCAACTTATCATATGATTGAATATTACACAGCTATTGCTTCAACAAATGCCGGCAAACATGACAATGCTATAGCTCATTACAAAGCCTTAAAAGATAAGAATTACGAAACAAAGGCTGTATATCAATTGCTTTACGAAGAATATTTAAAACAAAAAGATACCGTTAATTATGTGAATACTTTGAAAGAAGGCTTTCAAAAATTTCCATCAGATACATGGTTCTTACAAAACCTGATTAATCACTTTATTTTCTCCGGAAAAGCAAAAGATGCCTTGATGTACCTAAATACAGCTATTGAACGTGAACCTAAAATGGCTCAATATCCCTATGTGAAAGGTAATTTGGATGAATCCTTAGGTAATATTGATGATGCTCTTGCTTCGTTTGATAAGGCTATAGAATTAGATCCAACCATGGCAGATGCCTATGCAGGAAAGGGTCGTTTATATTACAATAAAGCTGTAAAAAAGGCGGATGAAGCAAATAAGATCAAGGACATTAAGCAGTATAATGCTGAAATGAAAAATGTAGATGAAATTTTTAAACAATCTATTCCATTTTTTCAAAAGGCAGTTGAAATGAAGCCACAAGATCTCGAGATAAAACGTACACTTAAGATTTTGTATTATCGCCTGAAAAAAAATCCTGAATATGAAGCAAAATACGATGCAATTTCAAAGGAAATCGATGCGGCTACAAAATAATAGATTTTAGGGATTATCTAACAAATCAAAAAAGGTCATTCGGTTTTCCGAATGACCTTTTTTGATAATACATCTATCGGTGTATTTTTATAATTAAAGAAAATCAATTGGTTATGTGCTCACGATAATTATTCAAAAAAACACTATCTTTGCTATGTTTTAGATAAATCAAGATTCCGAAATGGATTATAATAAGAAATTTATGCGCAAGGCTATTGCTTTGTCAATTGAAAATATAAAAAGTGGAGGTAGCCCTTTTGGAGCTGTTATCGTGAAAGATGGAAAAATTATAGCGACAGGAGTAAATAAGGTAACTTTGAATAATGACCCCACTGCACATGCTGAAGTGACAGCCATTCGCAAAGCTTCCAGAAAATTTGGAACCTATAATTTAGCTGGATGTCAGATTTATACTTCGTGCGAGCCATGCCCTATGTGCCTTGGGGCAGTTTATTGGGCACATTTGGACAAAATGTATTACGGAAACACCAAAACCGATGCTAAAAACATAGGTTTTGACGATTCATTTATTTACGACGAAATTGAACTAAGACCGGAGAATCGTCGTATAGAAGCTACTCAACTATTACCCGAAGAGGCAATAATAGCCTTTAAGAAATGGGAAAATACAGAAGATAAAGTACTGTATTAATCATACAAAAACTTAATTAAACAATTTTGACTCTTTCCGACTTTCAACAATTTTATGCCCATCATCCACAAGTTTATGCGTTGGTGAATTGGGCAGAATCACTCGAACAGAATTTGAAAATTTCCGGTTTGAGCGGTTCTTCATCTGCGCTGGTCATTGCATCATTATTTAAAGCAAATCCGCATACTCATATCATTGTACGCGACGATGCGGATGAAGCAGCTTATCTCTACAACGATTTAAGGCAAATGCTTGGGGTTGAAGAAGTTTTCTTTTTTCCATCATCGTTTAAAAAGGCAATTAAACTGTCACAGTTGGATGCTGCCAATGATATTCTGCGAACTGAAGTGTTGAATCGTTTGGCAAATACAACTACACCTTGTGTGGTAGTTACTTATCCAGAATCGTTGATGCAGAAAGTGGTTTCGGTGCACAGCATGAAAACCAAAATGTTTCGTATATGTGTGGGCGAAAAACTGGGAATAGATTTTATAGTAGAAATGCTAACCGAATACAAATTTGAACGTGTTGACTTTGTTTATGAGCCTGGACAGTTTTCGGTACGTGGAAGCATTGTTGATATCTTTTCATATGCCAACGAATTACCTTATCGCTGTGACTTTTTTGGCGATGAAGTAGAATCAATCCGTGTTTTTGATATTGAAACACAATTATCGAAAGAAAAGAAAACAGAAATAATAATTATACCTGATTTACAGCGGGATGTAACTTCCCCGCATGTATCATTTTTTGAATTTATTTCTGCGAATGGCTTTTTTAGCTTTGTAAATGCAGGTTTTGTGCGCGAAAGGATCAATCAACTTTATAATGAAGCATTGGTAAAGGCAAATGAATCAGAACATAAAACGCCAACGCTTGCAAAAACGCAAATTACAGGCGAAGAATTTGCAGAGCAAGTTCAGAAATTTCGGAAAATAGAGTGGGGTGAAAGGTCGTATTTTCAATCTAAAAACACTATTCAATTCAACACATCGCCTCAACCAATCTTTCATAAAAATTTTGATCTGATTACGGAAAACCTGAAGCAAAAACAGAATGAAGGTTATGTACTTTATATGCTGAGTGACAGTGTAAAACAAACCGACCGTATTGCAGCCATTTTTGCTGATCGTGTTGATGATATTGCATTTCAGGCAATAAAAAATACACTTCACGAAGGGTTTGTCGATCATGATTTGTCTTTGCTTTGTTACACTGACCATCAGATTTTCGATCGTTTTCATAAATTCCAACTTAAAACCGATAAAACCCGCTTAGGTAAAGTTGTTATGACCCTCAAAGAACTGAATCAGTTTCAATTGGGTGATTATATGGTGCATGTCGATCATGGTGTAGGAACATTCGGAGGCTTAGTTCGTACCAATGTGAATGGCAAAATGCAGGAAATGGTGAAGCTTATTTATAAAGATGATGATATTATTTTTGTGAGTATTCACGCGCTTCATCGAATTTCAAAATACAAAGGCAAAGAAGGGGAGGCTCCACGTATCAATAAGCTTGGTTCCGGAGCATGGGAGCGCTTAAAGGAACGCACTAAATCGAAGGTGAAAGATATTGCACGTGAGTTGATTAAACTCTATGCAAAACGGAAATCCGAACATGGTTTTCAATACTCACCTGACAGTTATTTACAGCAAGAACTGGAAGCATCATTTATTTACGAGGATACCCCTGACCAAGTGAAAGCTACAGCCGATGTAAAAAAAGACATGGAATCAACTTTACCAATGGACCGGTTGGTGTGTGGCGATGTGGGTTTTGGAAAAACCGAAGTGGCTATGCGTGCAGCTTTTAAAGCTGCCACGGATGGTAAACAAGTGGCAGTTTTAGTCCCGACAACCGTCTTGGCTTTACAGCATTATAACTCCTTTAAAGATCGCTTTAAAGATTTTCCGGTTACAGTAGATTATTTAAGTCGTGCCCGAAACTCTGCAAAATCCAAAGAAGTGCTTGAGAAATTGGCTAAAGGTGAGATTGATATTGTTATTGGTACGCATAAATTGGTAGGTAAAAGTATTAGATTTAAAGATTTAGGATTGTTGGTCATTGACGAAGAACAAAAATTCGGTGTTTCAGTAAAAGAAAAATTGAAAGAAATGAAGGTAAATGTGGATACACTTACCATGACAGCAACGCCAATTCCGCGCACCTTGCAGTTTTCGTTGATGGGAGCACGCGATTTATCAATTATCAATACACCTCCACCAAATCGATACCCGGTTCAAACTGAGATTCATTTGTTTGATGAAGATGTGATTCGCGAAGCTATTCAACTGGAAATGAACAGAAATGGACAAACTTTCTTTGTGAATAATCGTATTCAGAATATTTATGTCATTGAAAATCTGATTAAACGCCTTGTTCCGGGTTGTAGGGTGGCTGTTGGTCACGGTCAAATGCCAGCCGATAAACTCGAAGAAGTAATTGTCGATTTTATCAATTATGAATACGATGTTTTGGTGGCAACTACTATTATTGAATCAGGTATTGATATTCCGAATGTGAATACTATTATAATAAATAGTGCTCAGAATTTTGGGTTAAGCGATTTGCATCAGTTACGTGGTCGCGTTGGACGGTGTAACCGTAAAGCATTTTGTTACCTGATTGCTCCCGAAATGAGTTTATTGACATCTGAAGCCCGTCGACGACTAAACGCGTTAGAGACTTTTGCCGAGCTGGGAAGCGGTTTTAATATTGCTATGCAGGATTTGGATATTCGTGGTGCAG
>Ga0118677_10012939_pt1 | contig 12125 bp, 10 predicted proteins | sample AliMusrvi5mmetaG_FD_86154 | JGI IMG/M metagenome (GOLD analysis project Ga0118677, IMG submission 86154)
CTTTCGAATTCTTTATTTACTTTTAAGTACTTTGAAACTGTTCCGGAAATTTTTTGTTCAAAATCTTTAATTATGTCTGTCATGTAAGCACCATGGAAAGGAGTATCCTGGAATGCAAATCTGATTTTGTATGCTCCGCCAATTTCTCCGTGAAAATTTGAAAGTGGCTTTTCTATTCTTTTGGAAATATTTAAGCCGACCATAATAACATTGGGATTTAGAGTCTCAAGTAATTTAGGGTTCTTATCTAAATCAAAAACATTCATATTGTCCATATTTGATTTCGGTCTTAATCCAATTTCACCCCAAATTGTCCAACTAGCGAAATCACCATATTTACTAACAATTTCCAAATAATGTTGTTTGTCCATATTTTATTATTCGAATATTAATAAATATGTAAATATCGGAAATCTTTTCTAAATTTTGTTTGATCCTTCCACCCAGGGTTTTAACTAAATTATTAATTTAAAATTATTCAATTATGCAGAAAAATCTTGCTAAGGGACATACTACGAATGTAGTTATGTTAATTGCGTTGATCTCCTGAATACAAAGTTATGGAGATACATACAAGCCATCTAAAGAGACTATTCAGCTCGCTTCACTTCAAAAAATGTTAATCGAATGTGAAAATGTAATCGCATTATTAACAAATCTTGAAGTTGCCCATAAGAATGCGGTTGATGCCCGCGATCATGCCTATCAGTTATTCAGCATTTTACTTACCACCCTTAATAATTTGATTAGGGGAATATAAACAGGTTGCTAAATTGATATTTAAAATCTATTAAAATTGAATTTAGAGTTGGGATTGATCTGACGAACATAGCTTTTGGCATCCATTAGACTGCGGTAATCTCTCAATACCGCAGTCTTTTATGGGATCCTTTCAATTACAATTGACTTTGTCAATTTGATAATTGACCTTGGCCCTTTAATAATTTGCTTTATTCAAGTGATAATTGACTTTGGCCATTTGATAAACGGCTCTGGCCATTTTACAAACGTCGATAGCAGAAGTTACTCCTGCATGTTACGCCGTGTTAAACCGGATTTTACTTTTATAGAACCTTTAGCTTTTTATTGCCCATCGTAGTTTGGCTGATCGGGCGCGAAGGTTGGTAAAACATTCCTGTGCTGATGGTCTCACAGGGTCAGGTGCAACTTCACAATAAATACCTTCACGAAATAATCGCTGAAAAGATTTTTTAATGCGACGATCCTCACCGGAATGAAAGGAGAGGATGGCAACACGTCCACCTGAGGTAAGCGCATCGGGAAGCTTCTCCAGAAATTTGTCCAATACACCAAATTCATCGTTTACCTCAATTCGCAATGCCTGGAAGCAACGCTGGCACGATTTCCTGATTTCCTCTTTGCGTTGCCCGGGTGGAAGAAATTCCAGGGACTCCGCGATGATATTTTTAAGCTGGGTCGTAGTTGCTACAACAATCCCTTTTGAGATAGACGAAATAATTGCATTGGCGATGGGCTGATGATGTGGTTCGTCCGCATTTAATAAGAATAGCTCTTCCAGCCTGTTTTGAGAAATGGTTTTCAAAAGTGCTGAAGCAGGTTTTCCGCTTTTAGGATTAAGCCTGAGATCCAACGGCCCCTCCACCTTAAATGAAAATCCTCTTTCAGGATTATCTATTTGCATCGAAGAGACGCCTAAATCAGCCAATACAAAATCGAGCAGCCCCGATTCGGAAACTATCTGATCGATATCGGAAAAATTCATTTTTTTAATCTCCAAAATATCGGAGCCATAACCTAAAGACTGAAGACGATCACGAGTTCTTGGTAATTCGTAAGGGTCCACATCAATGGCATAAAGGCGCCCGCCGGGTTGCAGCCGTTTAAGAATCTCATGACTGTGACCACCATAACCCATCGTAGCGTCAAGGCCGGTTTGTCCCGGAATAACCTTGAGAATATCCATTATTTCATCAACACAAATGGAGCGATGCATTCCCGCGGGCGTACGTCCCTGCTCCATCACCTTTGCTACATCCTCAGCATAAAGCTCAGGCTGGAGTTCCTTGTATTTTTCCCTGAAAGATTTAGGGTGTGTCCCTTTGTAACGTACCCGACGGGTATGTTTTGGTTCCTGATTTTCCATTGCCGCAAAAGTAACATGGAATATTGATAAAAGCAGAATCAGTAATCTATTAACGGTAAGTTATTATTTTAAGAAGTAATATGCCGCTACCAAGGCTACCGTTATCGCCACCAAAATCCGGATAACTTTAATCTCAAAAGACAGTAAACGGTCGCATTCGGCAATTTTCTCCTTCACTTTTTCTGCTTCAATATTCAATTCAAGCGCCTTTTTGTAATAGCTTTTTGCCGGTCTTAAAAGTTCAATTTTAAAAAAATTATCCCCGTGCCTCATCAAATCTAAGAACTGACGTTCAACCGGGCTCAGGGTGCTTTCCAGGATGTGATGTTCCATGATATGTGGTGTTTGATTCACCCAAATTTAGTTAATTATTGACTGAATTCAAAATTTCAAGTAGAAATAAAAGGGGGATAATTTTCAATACAAATCAAAGATTTTTTGCAATTTTATCCATTGGAAATATTGCAGTTTTGACTGGCCCAAAAGGGTTATTAAGACTTTTAAAATCTCTAACAGGAATCATTATGAGAGCTCAAACAACAAAGACGTTATCACTATTCATCAGTTTATTTTTCTTTGTTTCATTTTCTTTAAATGCTAAGGAGTTTGGAATTTACATTTCACCTAAGGGTAATGACAATCATCCAGGAACCCAAACTGCTCCCCTGAAAAGTCTTGAAAAAGCGAGGGAGATGATCCGCCTTATCCGGAAAGAATCCCACGAAGCGACTTTTGTCGTTTATATTGGAGGTGGGACCTATCCTACAGAGAATCCTGTTGTATTTACTTCCGAAGATTCAGGAAACGAAAAGGCACCGGTTATTTACAAAGCTGTTGAAGGTGAAAAACCTGTATTTACGGGGAGTAAGGAGTTAAAAAACTGGCAACTTCTCACCAACTCTGAAAAACTTAAAATCTTATCGCCCGAAGTCAAAGGGAAAATTTATGTAACCGATATTAAAACTGCAGGAATTTCTGACTTTGGCGATCCGACTGATATAGGAAAGCGGCCAGAATTATTTTGTAATGGTCAACTGCAAACATTGGCCAGATGGCCCAATAGCGGGTTTACGAAAGCCGGCCTGGCAAAAGGTAAAACAGATTTACCTGCCACCTATATCAAAAATCATGGGACTGTTGAGGGGGTATTCGAATACACCGATAAGAGGGAGGATCGGTGGGCAAGTGAAAAGGACGTCCGTTTGGGTGGTTACTGGTACTGGGACTGGAGCGATGAATTTCAGAAAGTAGATAAAGTTGATCATGACGCCCGGTTATTGTACCTGAAAACTCCGTATCATCAATATGGTTACAAAGATAGTCTTCGTTATTTTGGTTTAAACCTGTTTTGTGAACTTGATCAGCCGGGTGAATGGTACCTCGATAGGACCGATGGTTTGCTTTATTGGTATCCCCCCAAAGGGGTCGATCCTTCAAAAGCAGCAATAAACTTGTCAGTATTTTCATCTCCCTTTATGGTTGAATTGAAAAACTGTTCTTTCCTCACATTAAAGGGACTAACCTTTCAGGAAGGACGGGGAAGTGCAATTTTAATTGATAAAGGGAAAAACTGTCTGATTTCCGATTGTCTGGTTGAGCGTTTTGGCTGCGATGGCATTCATATAGTTGAAGGTTCAGGAGATGGTATTTCAGGTTGTTACCTTCGGACATTCGGCTGTGGCGGAATTCAGATCAAAGGGGGTGACCGAAAAAATCTGATACCTGCAAACCATTTTGTTGAACACACGGTAGTTGAGGATTTCTCGTTGTTCAAGCGGACTTATGAACCTGCAGTACATCTCGATGGTTGTAGCATCCGGCTTACGAATAACCTTTTCCGGAATTCATCCTCCTCAGCAATGCGGCTCGAAGGTAATGATTGTCTGATTGAATACAATCAAATTAGCAAAGTCGTAAATGAATCCGACGATCAGGGAGGAATTGACATGTTTTACAATCCTTCATACCAGGGAAATATTATCAGATACAATCATTGGTCTGATATTGCAGGAGGGACAAGGCATGGAGCTGCGGGTGTCCGGCTTGATGATATGATTTCAGGAGTCACTATCTACGGTAACGTGTTTGAAAAGTGCGGGGTGCTGAATTTTGGAGCTGTACAAATCCATGGGGGGAAAGATAATCTTGTTGAAAATAATCTTTTTTATAAATGCCTTGCTGCAATCAGTTGCTCTGCCTGGGGGGAGGATCGATGGTTGAAGACATTGGATTCACCGGTCATTCAGAAGAAGCTTTACGAGGAGGTGGATATCAATTCGCCGATCTATCGAAAGAAATATCCTCAATTGAAAGATATCAGATCAAATCCGAACAGGAATACGGTAATAAACAACCTGTTGGTCGATTGTGACCATCAGGTATTGAGAAAAAACAGCGCTCTGATTTTATTGAACAACGATTCTATTACCTCCAATGGAAAGAAGATTGAAGAATTTTGCAATCGTAAACTATTGAAAGAACATGGTTTAAAAGCCATCCCATACCATGAAATGGGACCAAAAAAGAATCCATGGATTCATGAAACACATTTATCCGACCTTTGAATTGAATGAAATTTTCTGAATCTGGCTAACGCTGTAAATTCCGTTCCAGTTCGCGTAAATTATCCATTTTTTTCTTTTGAAGAAAGCTGTGAATATCGCCCAGGTGTTCTTTGACCTGCTTGTTCCCAAATTCAAAAACTTTTGTGACCAGTCCCGAAAGAAAATCACGGTCATGTGAAACCAGAATCAGGGTCCCGTCAAAATCGAGTAATGCACTTTTCAAAATATCCTTGGTTTTCATATCCAGGTGGTTGGTAGGCTCATCAAGGATCAGCAGGTTGACAGGTTCCAGAAGCAGTTTAATCATAGCTAATCTTGTCCGTTCTCCTCCGGATAGAACTTTTACCTTTTTGGTCATATTATCTCCACCAAACATAAAGGCCCCCAGAATATCTCTGATCTTGGTTCGGATATCTCCTTTTGCAACATCATCAATGGTTTGAAATACAGTCACCTCTTCGTCAAGCAGCGATGCCTGGTTTTGAGCAAAATAGCCAATCATCGTATTATGTCCAAGAGTGAGTTGACCTTCATATTCAATTTCACCCATCAGCCCTTTTACAAGGGTCGACTTCCCTTCACCATTTTTTCCTACAAAGGCAACTCTTTCGCCACGTTGGATCGTAAGCGAAGCATTTGCAAATACAAGATGTTCGTCGTACCTTTTTGTCATCCCTTCGAGCACCACAGGATAATTTCCTGATCGCGGTGATGGGGGAAACTTCAGCCGAAGCGCAGAGTTATCCTCTTCATCGATTTCAACAAGGGTTAATTTTTCGAGCATTTTGACACGTGACTGCACCTGGTTTGTTTTCGAATAGGTTCCCTTGAATCGGTCAATAAAATCCTGATTGTCGGCGATCATTCTTCGCTGGTCTTCAAACTGCTTCATTTGCTGCTCACGCCGTTCCTGTCGTAAAGTAAGATAAAGCGAATAATTGACCTTATAATCGTAAATACGGCCCATGGTCACCTCTATCGTTCGTGTTGTGATATTGTCTACGAAAGCCCTGTCATGCGATATGAGGATGACTGCCTTGGCACTGTTGATCAGAAACTCTTCAAGCCATTGAATCGACTCAATATCCATATGGTTTGTCGGCTCATCAAGAAGGATGAGATCGGGCTTTTGAAGTAAAATCTTTGCCAGTTCGATCCTCATCCGCCACCCTCCGCTGAATTCACTTGTTGGACGGGTAAAATCTTCTCGTTGAAATCCCAATCCAAGAAGGATCTTCTCTACTTCAGCATCGTAATTAATCTCTTCGATGGCGTAAAATTTCTCACTTAAAGTGGAAACCTGTTCTATTAATGCATAATAACTTTCTGATTCATAATCGGTCCGGGTTGACATTTCGAGATTTAAAGCCTCTATTTCATGTTCCATCTCGAAGATCTTCGCAAAGGCCTGTGCGGCCTCTTCGAATACTGTACGATTGTCTTCAGTCATCAAATGCTGAGGCAAATAGGCAATGACAGCGTCTTTGGGAGCAGAGATTTTTCCGGAGGAGGTGGTTCTGACACCGGCAATGATTTTTAGCAAGGTAGATTTACCTGCTCCATTTTTACCCATCAGGGCAATGCGATCTTTGTCGTTAATTACGAACGAAATGTCTTTAAAAAGAGTGGTTCCTCCAAACTCTACGGTAAGTCCGTCAACTGATATCATAAAGGATTTTAAATAAGCCGCAAATATAGCACTTTCAGGCAAACCAATAATTGGTCAGATTTATTAACTACCTTGTGACAATAATAAACAATAAGGTATCTGATCATAAATATTTAATTATGAATAATTTAAGAGTAATTAATTCAGGCAGATTATTAATTTCTTCACTGTTGGTAATCATTTTCCTTACCTCATGCAATGTCACGAGAAAATATGTCAAAGATTCAACCTCGAAGTGGGAGAAGGATATTTTTCAGTTTGAGCAGCTTGACAAACGTGAACAGGATCCTGCGAATGCTATCCTTTTTGCCGGAAGTTCAAGTATAAGGCTGTGGTCAACACTTAAACAGGATGTTGCACCCTATCCTGTTATTCAACGAGGTTTTGGAGGTTCGAAATTTTCTGATCTGGCTGTATATGCCAAACGAATCGTTTATCCTCATCAATTCAGGGCTCTTGTACTATTTGAGGCCAATGATATTACGGGTAGCAAAGTTGATAAGTCACCGGAGGAGGTGGTGAAATTATTCCGTTACATTGTCCGGACAGTTAGAAAAAAGTATGCTGATGAGCCCATTCTTGTCATCGAAATTACACCAGTGAGCAGCCGATGGCCAGTCTGGCCAATTGTGAAGCGGACAAATCAACTTTTAAAAGAGTCGTGCCTTAGCATGCACAATGTTTGGTTCATAGCAACGGCGGATGCTTATCTGAATAAAGAGGGTAAACCCAGAGACGAACTTTTTATAAAGGATAAGCTTCATCAGAACCATGATGGTTATATTATTTGGGGAGATATTGTCCGTAAAAAACTGGATGAGGTATTACCACAAATAACTAAAAGATAAGACTTTGATTTACCAGATTTGATTTATGCCGGCAGCTGCAAACTGGCACCTTGCAACTGGCTGCGAACAATCAGTACAAAATAATCTCACTTAAATCTGCAAAGGAAGGCAACAAGTGCAATTTACTTCAGATTGCCATCTACCAGACACTGGCTGCCAGTCGCCAGCAGCAAATATTTTATCTTTTACCCAAATATTCAATGAGGAAAGGCTACATTTGCATTAAATATTTAACTTTAGTAACATGAATACCTGGTTCGAATGCACCGCAAAATATATTAAAATGGATGAAACCGGCCATGAGAAAAAGGCCAGTGAGACCTACCTGCTTGATGCAATTTCATTCACTGAAGCAGAAAGTCGTATTTACCAAGAACTTCAGAAAATGGTGAGTGCTGATTTTGTGGTAAGCCGAATTGCTAAAACACGAATTTCGGAAATAATACCCTCCGATACAGGTGACCGTTGGTACAAGGCAAAGGTCGCTTTCATTACAGTTGATGAAGAGAGCGGAAAGGAAAAAAGGATCGCACAATTTATTCTCGTCTTTTCAGCTAGTATAAAGGAAGCCTACGATCAAATCATTGAGGCAATGCAGGGAATGATGGCCGACTTTGAGATCAGCGGAATTAATGAAAGTACTATCCTCGATGTATTTCCCTACCTCGACGAAAAAAGTACAATACCTTCCAATTTGAAACCGATAGAATCATTTTTAACTTCAAATGAACTTCAGGATGAGGGATATATTGATGAAGAAACGGATAACCTCGATTTTGACGACGATCTTGACCCGATTCCGGAGGATTAACTAAATCAGTTTTTCCGGTGAAGTTTCATATTCCAAGTGAACAAAACTGTAGTAACATTTGTTAATAGTATGTTTTATTATAAAAATTTAAATATAATTGTATGAGCACATTAGTTGGAAAAAAAGCTCCTGAATTTAAGGCAGATGCTGTTATAAACGGTAACGATATCGTTGAGAATTTTTCTCTTGATCAGTTTATTGGTCAAAAAAATGTAGTGTTTTTCTTTTATCCACTCGATTTCACCTTTGTTTGTCCTACAGAACTTTTAGCTTTTCAGGAAAAACTGGCTGAATTTGAGAAACGCGAAACCGCAGTTGTTGGTTGTTCAGTTGATTCACAGTTCTCACATTGGGCATGGTTGAATACAGAAAAGAAGAATGGCGGAATTAAAGGTGTAAAGTATCCGATTGTTGCTGATCTTTCAAAAACCATTGCTGAGAATTATGGTGTACTGGCCGGAGAATATGACATCGATGACGAGGGAAAATCGATCTTTAAAGGTGCACCAGTTGCTTATCGCGGATTGTTCCTGATCGACAAAAATGGTGTTGTACGTCATCAGCTTGTCAATGACCTGCCTTTGGGCCGTAGCGTGGATGAAGCTTTACGTACATTGGATGCACTAAGACATTTCGAAGAATTCGGTGAAGTTTGTCCTGCAAACTGGTCGGAAGGTAAAGATGCGATGAAAGCTTCTTCAGACGGTGTTGCAGAATATCTTTCAAACCACTAATACCTGGGTTTGTCAGGTATTTTAATAAAAAACTCATAAAACTCAAGAAAATGAAAATCAACCGCTACGAAGACATTTCGCAAATTGATCGTGAAGCAAAACGCGACTATATCGATCGTCATTCAGCTTTTGTCAGTTGTGATGGTCAGGCATCGAAAGGTGAGAAATTTAAAGTAAATGTAAAGATTGGGAACGAGTACAAACATCCCGACGATTTCGATCATTATATCAGTTGGATTCAATTATGGGACGGTGAGCGTATGCTTGCTGAGGCTACATTTCTTGCCGGGGCTCAGGGTGGTGCGCCAAGTCAGGCTGAAGTCGATTTCTATATTGTTCCTGTAAAATCAATGAAACTTTCAGCGCTTGCTTATTGCACCAAGCATGGTTTATGGCAAAGCGACGAGAAAGTTGTTGAGGTAGAAGCTTAGACTTAGACCATTTGAAGACTGACCAGATATCATTCATTAATTGAGATCTGGTCAGTTTTATTTTTCGAATTTTCTGGTCAGATTATTTAGTTTTATTTTAAATAGTGAAAATATTTCATTGAGAATCTGCAAAATTAACTTTAATTAACCTTGGTTAATTGAAGTTAAAGGTTCTTGGAATTACATTTGTGTAGTTGCTTAAGAGCAGGTTTTTTCATAGGATTTAGGTTAGTTAGGTTAGGTTGGAAGAGGGTATCGCTAGGTACCCTCTTCTTATTTTAGTTCCTGTCAGACTTATTCAAACAACCCTTCTTCTCTTACTATCATTACAATCGCCGAGTGGGGGAGAATGATGTACTTTTCCCCCTTAAACTCAACTTCAAATCCTGAGTTATTGAGATAAACAGCGAGATCTCCAATTTTAGCCTGAAGGGGAATGTATTTTATTGGTTCCCTGTTTTCTTTCCAGGATTCTTCCTCCTCATTCATTGCAGGTATTGGAATTCCCGGACCTACTTTTATGACATAACCGGCCTGAATATTCTCTTTTTCGATAGCAGCCGGAGGCAGATACAAACCGGAATTAGTCTGAAGATTAGGATTCTTGGGTTTAACAAGTACCTTGTCTGCTATCATTATGATCTTTTCAAGATCTTTTTCGTCAAGATTCAGACTCATATTATTTAATTAATTCCACACTCCGTTTTACGAAATTGTTCAAAGCTTCGCCGCGCAGCATGTTGTTAGCCAAAAGTGCCAGGTCGACAAGTTGCTTTGCAAGCTCATTTTCAGAGCCAAAAGCCTCCAGTTTTTTACGTTTGGCCTCTTCAAGTTCCGAAATCTTATTTTCGGTCTCTTTTAAAAGATCCTTTTCCTCCTGCGGAACTTCTTCCTCTTTCTTTCCCTCTTTTAGCTTTTTTAAAGCCTCTTTCTCTGTTTTGTATTTGGCAATTTCCTTTGCAGCGGAAGTCAATTCCGTTTCCAGTTTTTCATGTTTTTGCGTAATAATTCTTTTTACAAGTGGATGAGACATATTGACCACCAGGTTATAACTGTCAGGAAGATCGCCATAGAAACTCATGCCGTTCTGCATTTTTGACATATCTTTCATCCTGCGCATAAACTCATTCTGAGTAACAACCATTGGCGATGAATCTTCTCCGAGATCCTGAAAATCAATAATAAACTGACCACGATCCTTAGGCGTGACAGCCTGAAATACCGGACTTAATTCGTTTTTTTCATCCAATGACAACAGGTTTTCCTCACTATTTTCCATTGCAATGAGTTTATCAGCTACATTGGCATCAACGCGGACGAAATGCTTTTGCGGAAATTTTTGTTCAAGATGGTTAAGCAATGGAGTTGCCAGGACATCGTTCATTAAAAGTACATCATAACCTTTCTCTTTGGCAGCCTCAATGAAGCTATATTGTTCGTCTTTATTAGTGGCATAGAGATACACCAGTTTGTTGTCCTTATCGGTCTGATTTACACTGATAATGTTTTCGTATTCTTCCCAGGTAAATGATTTGCCATCTGTGTTTTGGAAAAGATAGAATTTCAGGGCCTTTTCATAGAATTTCTCGTCGGTGAGCATTCCGTATTCGATGAAGAGTTTCAGGTCGTTCCATTTTTCTTCGAATTCGCTGCGCTTTTCCTTGAAGATCTCGTTTAACCGGTCGGCTACTTTTTTGGTGATGTGACCGCTGATTTTCTTGACGTTCGAATCGCTTTGCAGGTAGGAACGCGATACGTTGAGCGGAATATCGGGTGAATCGATCACACCATGCAGGAGTGTCAGGAATTCGGGTACAATCCCTTCTACGGAATCGGTCACAAAAACCTGGTTGCAATACAACTGAATTTTGTTTTTCTGAACTTCAAAATTATTCTTAAGTTTCGGAAAATATAGAATCCCGGTAAGGTTAAAAGGATAATCGACATTCAGGTGAATGTTAAAGAGCGGTTCGTCGCCGTAAGGATAGAGTTTGTGGTAAAAATTATTGTAATCTTCCTCTTTAAGGTCAATGGGTTTCTTAGTCCAGGCGGGGATTACCTCATTGATCTGATTATCTTCCGAAGTCTCTTCATATTTGCCATCTTTCCACTCTTTTTTCTTTCCGAAAACGATCGGAACGGGGAGGAATTTGCAATATTTACTCAATAATTCAGTAATTCTGTTCTCTTCGAGGAATTCTACAGAATCAGAGTTGATGTGCATGATAATGTCGGTACCCACTTCACCCTTTTCAGCATCTTCAATAACATATTCAGGAGATCCGTCGCAGATCCATCGTACCGGTTGGGCATTTTCCTTATAGGAGCGGGTAATAATTTCTACCTCCTCGGAAACCATAAAGGAGGAGTAAAATCCAAGTCCGAAATGTCCGATAATGGCATTGGCATCGTCCTTATATTTTTCGAGGAATTCGTTTGCTCCGGAGAATGCGATTTGATTGATGAATTTCTCAATCTCTTCCGAGGTCATTCCAATGCCGCTATCCGAAACGGTAATTGTTTTTGCATCCTTGTTTACGCTGATTTTAATCTTTAAATCTTCAACGCTTCCCTTATATTTCCCTGCCGAAGCAATTATTTTCAGCTTCTGGGTCGCATCGACCGCATTAGAAATGATCTCACGAAGGAAAATGTCGTGATCGGAATAGAGAAATTTCTTAATAATAGGGAACAGGTTGTCACTTGTAACGCCAATTTTACCTTTCATAAACTATGTTTTTATATTTAAATTTTCTGAATTTGTATTCCACCTGGATCAAAGGTTATGCCAGAAATGGTTTACTGACTTAGTGGCAGATAAAGGATATAAAACCTCGTCAGGATAAGACAAAATTTCACGATTGATAATTCTATAAAATTATAAAAGCCTCAATAAATGAATATTGAGGCTTTTGCACGGGAGGAGCGACTCGAACGCCCGAC
>Ga0118677_10012940_pt1 | contig 12124 bp, 12 predicted proteins | sample AliMusrvi5mmetaG_FD_86154 | JGI IMG/M metagenome (GOLD analysis project Ga0118677, IMG submission 86154)
ACTCGATGTTCAAGTTTTTAAACTTTTTGCAGCCTAATCCATAGCAGTCTCATCCAGCAGCTCGGCATTTTAGTGAAGCTGTCGATTCCAGGATACCCAAATCTCTCCCACTCATGTGTGAGATTAAAGAAGTGATTGCCCCGTCAGTCCCATTTACAGAAGAGCTTTCCGAATTGATCACCCGCTTGGTGAAACAAATTCCCAACGAATATCGACGTCAGGCGATGGGTGATGTTGTGCAAACCTTACTGGATGGTAAGTCGCGTAAAGCCGAGGACGTGCTAGGTTGGAATCGACATACTGTGGAGTTGGGGATAAACGAATTTCGCACGGGTATTCGTTGTATCAGTGATGTCTCCGCCCGGGGGAAGAAAAAAGTCGAAGAGGACAATCCGCAACTGTTAAGGGACATTGAACGCATCCTGGAACCACACAGTGAATCGGACAGCCATTTGAGAACAACCTTGCTACACACTAATATCACGGCCAAAGCTGTTCGCAATACTCTGATTGAGATCGGGTATTCTGAAGGCGAGCTAACTGCGGAGCAGACTTTCTACGACCTGTTGAATCGACAAGGCTATCGTCGTTGGACGGTTGCCAAAAGCAAAGTTCAAAAAAAACGAATGTAGTGGTCACCGAACGCAGTTTTTGCAAAGGCTGATTGAATTTGCAAACAAAACGGGGTTGATCATTCGACGGGTGTATTACCCGCCTTATCACAGCAAATACAACGCGATCGAGCGTTTGTGGGCGGGACTGGAGAAATCCTGGAATGGTTATTTGTTGGATTCTCAAGAAACAGTTTTGAAGCGTGCGGGAAATTTTGTCTGGAAAGGAAAGCGGGCAATCGTAACGATGATGGCAGGCACCTATGAAAAGGGCGTTAAATTAGCCGTCGACCAGATTTGTGAACTTGAAGCAAGACTGGAGCGTTCAACAGCTTTGAAAGGGTGGGATATTACCATCTCGCCCAAACAGGTATTTTGAAAACTGCATCATCCCTAAAGCTATTTAACTCCACCTTTAGGTTGTTATCCCTGTGAACTAAAACTTCATGTTATGGAGGTTTAAATTCTGAAAGACTCTGTCGAAGACGTATATTAAGGTAGGCACTTTGTCATATTCCATTAACCGCACTGTTAACAAGCTTACAGAAACATAACAAAATGTTTGAAACACAACGTTACAGAGCACCTACAAAAAAAGTTTATTAATTACAATTCAATAGGTTACATAAATATAACAAGTTGGCACACCGCTTGCTTTATATTAAATGTCATTAACAACAACGTCCTAATAACGAGGAGAAGATCATGGCATTACGTCAATGTGCAATATACGGTAAAGGTGGAATTGGTAAATCTACTACGACTCAAAACCTGGTTTCTGCCTTAGCAGAATTAGGTAACAATGTAATGATCGTGGGTTGCGATCCTAAAGCAGATTCTACACGTTTAATCTTACACGCAAAAGCACAAACTACAATTATGAGTTTAGCTGCTGAAGCCGGTAGTGTTGAAGACTTAGAACTCGAAGATGTATTAAAAGCGGGTTACCGTGGCATCAAATGCGTTGAGTCAGGTGGTCCAGAGCCCGGCGTTGGCTGTGCGGGTCGCGGTGTAATTACTGCTATTAACTTCCTAGAAGAAGAAGGTGCTTATGACGATGAACTTGACTTCGTTTTTTATGATGTACTTGGGGATGTTGTGTGTGGTGGTTTTGCCATGCCAATCCGTGAAAACAAGGCGCAAGAAATTTACATCGTCTGTTCGGGCGAAATGATGGCAATGTATGCCGCTAACAACATTGCTAAAGGTATCGTGAAATACGCTAACTCTGGCAGCGTTCGTTTAGCGGGTTTAATTTGTAACTCACGTGAAACTGCACGTGAAGACGAATTAATCTCTGCATTAGCTGCAAAAATCGGTACTACCATGATTCACTTCGTACCCCGTGACAACGTGGTACAACGTGCTGAAATTCGTCGTATGACTGTTATTGAATATGAACCCGCCGCTAAGCAGGCAGAAGAATATCGCCAATTGGCTATTAAAATTCGTGATAACAAAAACTTTGTTATCCCAACACCGATCACCATGGATGAATTGGAAGAATTAATGATGGAATTCGGCATCATTGATGATGTTGATGAATCTATCGTTGGTAAAACAGCGGCAGAAGAAGCAATCGCTTAATAAGCAAACCCGGTAGAAATGCTTGACAGCGTTTTTACAAACGAACAACTGTAGAGATAATCTCTATCTCTACAGATTCCCGTCCTAAAACCTGTCTGTGGGGGATTACCCACGACATAAGTAGGAGAATATAATGGCTGCTCTAACTAAAGAAGAGACCGAAGCGCTCATCCAGGAAGTGCTCGAAATCTATCCAGAACAAGCACGTAAAGACCGTGCAAAACATTTGGCTGTTAACGATCAATCGTTAGAAAAATCAAACAAATGTATTACCTCTAACCGTAAATCACAACCCGGTGTAATGACTATTCGTGGCTGTGCTTATGCGGGTTCAAAAGGGGTGGTATGGGGTCCTATTAAAGATATGATCCATATTTCTCATGGTCCAGTGGGTTGTGGACAATACTCTCGCGCAGGTCGTCGTAACTATTACGTGGGCACCACAGGTATCAATACCTTTGGTACCATGAACTTTACGTCTGACTTCACAGAAAAAGACATCGTGTTTGGTGGCGATAAAAAGCTTGCCAAAATCATGACTGAAATTGAACAGTTATTCCCATTAAACAAAGGCATTAGTATCCAGTCTGAATGTCCAATCGGTTTAATTGGTGACGATATTGAAGCGGTTGCCAAGAAAGCCAACAAAGAAATTGGCAAACCTGTTGTGCCAGTGCGTTGCGAAGGCTTCCGTGGTGTGTCTCAATCATTAGGTCACCATATTGCTAACGATGCAATTCGGGACTGGGTTTTAGAAAACCGTGATGGTGATGAAAGCTTCCCAACCACACCTTATGATGTCGCTGTTATCGGTGACTATAACATTGGTGGTGACGCCTGGGCTTCACGTACCCTGTTAGAAGAAATGGGGCTACGTGTTGTTGCTCAATGGTCTGGTGACGGTACCATTGCTGAAATGGAAAAAACTCCAAAAGTTAAATTAAACCTAATCCATTGCTATCGTTCAATGAACTACATTGCACGACACATGGAAGAAAAATACAAGATCCCCTGGATTGAATATAACTTCTTTGGACCTACTAAAATTGCTGAATCATTACGCAAGATTGCTGCGTTATTTGATGAAACCATTCAAGCAGGTGCTGAAAAAGTTATTGCTAAGTACCAAGCTGAGTATGACGCGGTTATCGCGAAGTACAAACCCCGTTTACAAGGTAAACGCGTTATGTTGTACGTTGGTGGCTTACGCCCACGTCACGTAATCGGTGCTTATGAAGATTTAGGTATGGAAGTGGTAGGTACGGGTTATGAATTTGGTCATAACGACGACTACGACCGTACTATTAAAGAAATGGGTAACGCTACCCTGATTTATGATGATGTCACCGGTTATGAATTCGAAGAATTCGTTAAACGCGTACAGCCTGATTTGATCGGTTCCGGTATTAAAGAAAAGTATATCTTTCAAAAAATGGGTATCCCTTTCAGACAAATGCACTCATGGGATTATTCTGGCCCTTATCATGGTTATGACGGCTTTGCCATCTTTGCCCGCGATATGGACATGACATTGAATAATCCTTGCTGGAAACAGGTCAAGGTGCCCTGGAAAACTGACGACACTTCAAAAGTAGCCGTTGCCGCTGGCGCGTAATTTTTAGGAATGACTTTAGCTGCAATTATTGTTGCTAAAGTCACCCCATTCTTCAACCGTCGTCCACAGATTAGTGGCGCGTAGGAGCTTATCATGAGTCAAGATGTAGATAATATTCAACCTAGTTACCCTTTATTCCGTACAGACGAATACAAGGAAAACCTAGCCAATAAACGTGAAGCCTATGAAGAGCGTCACCCTCAAGAGAAAATTGATGAAGTTTTTCAATGGACCACAACCAAAGAATATCAAGAACTCAATTTTAATCGTGAAGCGCTAACCGTAAACCCTGCTAAAGCCTGTCAACCGCTGGGTGCTGTATTGTGTGCTTTAGGCTTTGAAAAAACCATGCCTTATGTACATGGCTCTCAAGGTTGTGTTGCTTATTTCCGTACTTACTTTAACCGTCATTTTAAAGAGCCCGTTGCCTGTGTTTCTGATTCCATGACAGAAGATGCAGCGGTATTTGGTGGTCAAAAGAACATGATGGCCGGATTAGAAAATGCGAAAGCACTTTATAAACCTGACATCATTGCAGTATCAACGACTTGTATGGCTGAAGTTATCGGTGACGACTTAAATGCGTTCATCAACAACGCTAAAAAAGCCGGTCACGTTGAGCAAGACTATCCAACACCTTACGCACATACGCCAAGCTTTGTGGGCAGCCATACCACAGGCTGGGATAACATGTTTGAAGGGATGATCAAGTACTTTACCTTAAATCACATGGACGACAAAAAAGTCGGCTCAAACGGTAAAATCAACTTGGTTCCTGGCTTTGAAACTTACTTAGGTAACTTTAGAGTCATCCACAGAATGATGAAAGAAATGGGTGTTGATTACTCACTTCTTAGCGATCCTTCTGAAGTGTTAGACACGCCAGCCGATGGTACTTTCCGCATGTATGCGGGGGGTACGACTCAGGCTGAATTAAAAGATTCACCAAACGCTATTGATACTTTATTGTTACAGCCTTGGCAATTAGAAAAAACCAAAAAGTTTGTGCAAACTATTTGGCATCAACCAGCAACGGCTATCAACATTCCAATGGGTCTGGAATGGACTGATGATTTCTTGATGAAAATCTCTGAATTAACCGGCAAACCCATTCCTGCTTCTTTAGAGCTAGAACGTGGCCGTTTAGTTGACATGATGACGGATTCTCATACCTGGATGCACGGTAAAAAGTTCTCCTTGTATGGTGATGCTGACTTCGTCATGGGGATGACTAAATTCCTATTAGAAATGGGTGCAGAACCTGCTGATGTTTTATGTAACCATGCAAATAAACGTTGGGCAAAAGCAATGGATAAGCTGTTAAAAGACTCTCCTTATGGCCAAAATACTGTGGTTCATACCGGTAAAGACTTATGGCATTTCCGTTCTTTAGTGTTTACTAATAAACCTGACTTTATGATCGGTAACTCTTATGGCAAATTTATTCAACGTGACACTTTCTATAAAGGTGAGGCATTTGAAGTGCCATTAATCCGCATTGGCTTCCCCATCTTTGACAGACACCATTTGCATAGAATGACCACTCTGGGTTACGAAGGCGCTATCTATATGCTGACTACCCTGGTTAATGCCATCCTGGAACAATTGGATAAAGAAACCAAAGGTATGGGTACAACAGACTACAACTACGATTTAATTCGTTAAAACACCTCCCTGCCCTCCTTATTATTAAGGTGGGCAGGGGCGGTTAAAAAACCCCTAACGGAGAAGTCTATGCCTAGTGTCATGTTAAAGAAAAATGCTGAAGGCAAGTTAGTCTTCTATGTACCCAAAAAAGATTTGGAAGAAGTAGCGGAAACGGTTGAGTTTGATACCCCTGAAAAATGGGGTGGTGAAGTGTTACTCAGTGATGGTTCAAAGTATTATTTTGAACCCATTGATGGACAACCTGACTTTCCTGTTACGCTACGCGCAAAACGAATAGATTCTGGAGAATAATCATGGCTTTATATATAGTTGCAGCAGATTGTATTTCATGTGGTGACTGTGAACCCGTCTGTCCCACTAACTCTATCACTGAAGGTAAAATTGTTTTTGAAATAGACAAAAAAACCTGTACTGAATGTGAAGGTGATTTTGATGTGCCTCAATGCGTCAAAGTATGTCCAATTGATAATTGCATACTTCCATTAGAGGCATAACCGTCATGAGCAGCCAGGACACGATAACAAGAGAACTGGCTTTACGTATCGGGCTAGCCGCTCGCGTTTTGCCCGATACCGATGCCAAAAGCTTATTTAACGTATTATCCGACAATCTCGGTCTACCTTTAACCGAAAATAAAATTGCCGGCATCACCCTAAACACTTTTAAAAACGCGCAAGTTAGCAGCCTTTCAACAATTGATGATTCATTACTCAGTCAAGCGATACACATTCTTAAAACAGATGTAGAAACGGGTGAACCCGTTATACCCACTATTCAGGATTACCAGGAAGGTGATCTACCTGGATCTATTCGTATTGCTTTTGCCAGTAATGATAATTTTCATGTGGACGGACATTTTGGAAACTGCAATCAATTTATGATCTACCAGGTTTCTGCAACTGATGCGCAGTTAATCGGTATTCGTACACCTGATGAAGCGAATCACCCAGAGATAGAAGATAAAAACACCTACAGAGCAGAACTCATTAAAGATTGTCAGGTGCTTTATATTGCTTCTGTCGGTGGGCCTGCAGCAGCAAAGATTGTCAAAATAGGCATACACCCTTTAAAGCTTTCAAGCATCGAAAGTATTGTTGATGTCATTCAACAGTTACAAACAGTGATTGCTGGCACGCCTCCCCCTTGGCTCGCTAAAGTCATGGGAATTGATGCAAACCAACGCTTCAGATTTGAGCGAGAAGAGGAGGCCACGGGATGATTAGCAAAGATCAACTAAACGCCATTGTCGAAGCCATTAAAACCTTAGGTCTTAGTGATGAGACCGTGTCAAAACTTAGACAGGAATTTAAACCCATACATTTTACTTACTGTATGGATGATGACCTGCCTAATAACACGCCGATTCTTGAGAACGCTGAATTTAATCTCTACTTGATCGATGGTCGTGAGCATTGCCTGTGCCTGACCCAAGATTATGATAATGCAACGGGTATTGTCGTTGCTGAAGTCTATCCTGATTAAAAAGGAACACCGCATGTCTGGTAATGAAAAACCTGTTAGCGTACCGGTAGCTGATTGTAGTTTTTGCCCGTTTCGTGGAAAAACACTCTTAATGGGTCGCTGTATGCCTGGAGATACCTGTATAACGGCTGAAAGCGGTCGTCAGATTGATCGCTTCTTCCGTATTAATCCTGGCTATGCGGAACACTACCTTAATGACAGATTCTGGGAAAGACGCGCCATTGCGGTGCGTTATGCTCCCCAGAAATCATTAACTCAACTCATTCATGATGACGATGAAGTCGTTAGGCGTGCGGTTGCCTATCGTTTACCACCCACCCAATTATCCGCGTTGATTAATGACTCGGATCGTGAAGTACGGATGACCGTTGCTGATCGCATTCCAATTGAAGAACTGGAAACACTCGCTAATGATCCCGACTATATTGTCAGGTTAACTGTTGCCAGACGTCTTCCCAAAGGTCGATTGTTTCGGCTCATTCGGGATAAAGATTCAGAAGTCAGAAAAGTGGTGGCTGAACGCTTACCTGAAGTCAGCTTAGGATTAATGACCCATGACGAAGCCCCCGAAGTTAGACGCCTCGTTGCAGAAAGAATGAGTCCGGAAAATGCCGTTACTTTATTAAATGACACCGATTGGGTTGTTCGGTATATCGCTGTGCAGCGCGTTCCGGTAGAAACATTAACTTGCCTGCTCGATGATCCAGAAGCCGATGTAAGAGCCGCCGTACAAGAGCGCTTAAACAACGTCCCTTTTTCTGCAGAGGCAAACGAATAAAATAGGATGCAGCTAATGGCTAACCCACCTTTTAAACTGAATGGACAAGATCTTACAACGCTTTGTAAAAAAACGATACCTGATCAGAACCATGAACTTTTACTGTCCAAACTTCAGGCGCTTAACCCTGACTATCCGATTCGTTTAGCCAGAACGGGTAGTGAATGGTATCGCTTAGGGGGTATTGTCGACAAAGACGGTCATCGGGTTGCCGACGACCTTATTGAATGGACAGAAAGAACGTATATCGAATGCGGTAGAGACCTGCAAACCTTAATTGATCATGCGCGTGATGAAAAGCTGATTGCGACCCGGCAAACCGGCAACACCCTGCATTTTGTTGCACTTACCGGGAATAAAGCAGAACAATTCGTACAAATTGATATTGATAAAACCCATGAAACGTCTGATCGGTTTCTGGTGAATGAGCATAGCTTGCCCGAAGATTTAGAAGAGTTTATCGATCCATTGTACCCAGAATGTATTGATGCCTTTAACATTGGAGCAGCTCGTTACTCTTATCGCCGTAAAACCGATGTGGATATTTTTATGAGCGAAATCAATAAATATCATCTTGAAGAACATCCTGTACAACGTTTTATGGATGACTGGAACAGAAGCAGCGCCAGTCCAAAAGCTATCTTCTCAGAGGATTGGATTATCAGACCTTTTAGAAACACGGGACGCTTCGGTGAGCAAATCATTAATGTTGAAATCAGCTACACCCAACAAAAACACGTCCCCCAATTTGATGATATCAGTGGTAAAAAAGGTGTCTCACTCAGTAATCTATTAACCCGTTTTGATCGACAGGTCGGTTATCCCTTTGCCTGGTTTTTTTATATGGTTAAAGGTGAATTAATCCCTGTACAAACCGGCCTAGCGGTTTATAAAGACATCAGTGGTGACTATTCTTACTTGCCTGAACGGGATATCGCCATACTTAAGGACTGGATCAGTACGCCTTATAGAGTTTAATTAATTTTCATCAACGGCTTCGGTTATGCCAAGCTATTTTTAACCAACAGGAGTAAACATTATGTCAATTGCGCAAATTAAAGCTTTTTCTGAACAGGCTAAAACAGACCCTGAATTAAAGGAAAAACTCTTAGCAGTTCAAAAAATTAGAGAGCTGATTGCTCTGGGTAAAGACTATGGCTTTGAACTGGATGAAGTAGAACTTTATCCACCCAATGAACCACAGTTTGTAGAAGAGCAATTATCAGAAAGAATGCAAAAAGCCTTATTAAGAGTGTAATACTAAACTCACTGATAGTTAAGCTTTACAAAGCCATCCATCAGTTAAGCCATCTGGAAACCACTGATAGATACAAAATGTAGGAGTCGTTTTATAGCCGCGAAGCTCGTGGAAAAACCACTCCTACTATTCGTGTGTCAATCAAGTTATGGATTGATAAAAACATACCCAACCCCTCTGACCGTTTGAATGTATTGAGGTTGGGATGAATTATCATCAATACGCTTACGCACGCGCGACACCAGCATATCAATATTGCGTTGATCAATTTTATGGTCAGCCCCTTTAAGCAGAAAGGCTAATTGATTTCGTGACACCGTTTTACCTTGGCGACTAACCATAATCATCAATAGTGAAAATTCATCGGAACTCAGCGGTACACACTGACCATTGCGCATCAGGTTCCGAGAGCGCCCATCCAGAACAAAATCCCCAAATTTAAACTGCACCAGTCTGGCTTCGTAAGCATTTGCAGTCTGGTCAGACGTTCGCCGCAAAACCGCTCTAATACGAGCCACCAGTTCACGGGGTTCAACAGGTTTTGTTATATAATCGTCGGCGCCAAACTCCAACCCTATAATTCGATCGACTGTTTCATCCCTTCCTGACAACATCACTATAGGGATATTATCACCATCGGCTCGTAATTTTTGACAAATCGACAAACCATTATCACCTTGCATGATGATATCCAAGACTAATAGATGACAATGAAAACGTTCTCTTTGTTTTTGCATTTCAGTGGCATTTGCAGCCATCAAAGTTTCAAAGCCCTGCTCTTCTAAATAACCAGACAACAAATTACGAAGGAGCTCATCATCGTCAACAATCAAAATTCTTTTGTTCATACCTTGGCATACGCATTGTCAATGAGAATAGGATAATGCAACTTACATTATATTTTAATTCTTTTGGGGAAGCCAGTGCGCCAGCTCACGGTATAAAACATCGGGATCAATGGGTTTGGCTAAAAAACTATTCATTCCCGCTTCAATGCAGTTTCTTTGATCATCTTCGAAGGCATTGGCGGTCATGGCAACAATGGGGATAGACTGACCACAATCCAACTGCCTGATACAACGGGTCGCCTCCAAACCATCCATCACCGGCATCTGCATGTCCATCAGAATCAGATCGTAGGTATTAGCTTTAACCATCAAAAGGGCTTCGCCACCGTGATTGGCTATATCCACCGATAAACCTTTACTTTCCAGCAACATGCATGCAATTTCCTGGTTAATTTCATTATCTTCAACCAGTAAAATACATGCACCCATACGAATTTGTGCTTCAGGTTTCATGAGATCGTCCTCGTGTTCAAGTTCGCTGCAACGTTTCAAACAGACCGTAAACCAGAAGGTACTGCCTTGACCCTCAAGGCTAACAACACCTGTATCCCCTCCCATAAGGTGTGCTAGGCGACGATTAATGGCTAAGCCCAGTCCAGTACCTCCGTATTTACGAGTGATTGAGGCCTCAGCCTGTTCAAAATTCTCAAATAAACGCAGTTGTTGCACCTCAGAGATACCAATGCCGGTGTCCTGCACTTCAAACCGAATTATGACCTTGTCACCTTGTTCAGCCTCCAGCTTAACACGTAAAGTCACCCAACCGTGATCAGTAAATTTAACGGCATTGCCAAGGTAATTGATCAGCATCTGGCTAACACGCAAGGAATCACCAATCACGCCCCCGATTGCCAAACGAGGATCGACATCTTCTAATAATGTCAGATTCTTTTGTTGAAAGCGCTCGCTCATCATACCATGTACCTGATTGACCAGAGTAACGACGTTAAATGGCGTTGCTTCCAGTTGAAGTTGATCTGCCTCAATCTTGGACAAGTCAAGAATATCATTAATGATGTTTAGCAAATGCTTAGCTGAAAGACTGATCTTATCAAGCTTGTGCCGTTGATCAGGCTCTATCAAATCAAGCGCCAGTGAATGGCTAAAACCAAGAATAGCATTCATCGGGGTACGAATTTCGTGGCTCATATTAGCCAGGAAACTGCTTTTTGCCCGATTAGCCATTTCGGCCGCTTCTTTGGCATCCTTTAATTCGAGTTCAAACAGTTTGCGTGCTGTTAAATCGGTATGAGTACCTATTATGCGAGCTGCGTTACCTTTTTCATCCCGCTTAACCACCTTCACACGGCTTAAAATCCATTTGTAGGTACCCTCTTTGGCACGCATACGAAATTCAAACTCATCATTTTCATCCTGTTCCAGTATCCGTGTTATTTCGGTTAGCGCGTATTCCTTGTCTTCTGGATGAAGCAAATCCAGCCATATATCGAATGCAAAATTCGGAAACTCATTGGCTTTGTAGCCCAACATGGTTAAGTAAGCACTATTGATGTAACAGTCGTTGGTGATAGTATCCCAGTCAAAAACGCCATCATTAGTAGCCTCCATGGCATAGCTGAGGCGTTCTTTACCCATTTTTAGTTGTTCAAGTGTTTTAGCCAGTTCTTCAGTGCGCTCTTCAACCAATTGTTCGAGCCGATGTCGATAGGTCGTCAGCTCTTCTGTCTGACGTTTCTTTTCGGTAATATCTTCCTTGATTGAAACGTAATGCGTCACGATGCCTTGGTCATTACGGAGCGGATAAATTTGGGTATACTCTATGTACTCTGTGCCGTCTTTACGATGATTGATAAGTTCTCCTTCCCAACTTTCCCCACGGGACAACTGTGCCCACAATGCGTTATAAAATGATCGTGGTGTTTTCTTTGATTGCAGAATGCGAGGATTTTGACCTAATACCTCTTCCGGAGTATAACCGGTTGTTTCTGTAAAGCGCTGATTGACATATTCAATTTCAGCAGCAGGATTGGTGATCATAATGCTGTTGGAGCTTTGCTCTACAGACAGTGACAATTTATTGAGATTGTCTCTCAATAGTTTTTGTGGGGTGATATCATAACAAAAACCAATATATCCAAGAAACTGACCCTGACTGTCGTAACGCGGGTTACCCTCGTCCAGAATCCAGCGATAAGAGCCATCATTATACCGTAAGCGGTATTCCATACTAAATACCTGACGCTTATCAAAAGCGGTTACATAGATAGCCAAGCAGTCATCAAAATCCTCTGGGTGTACACCTTCCGCCCAACCATT
>Ga0118677_10012941_pt1 | contig 12123 bp, 9 predicted proteins | sample AliMusrvi5mmetaG_FD_86154 | JGI IMG/M metagenome (GOLD analysis project Ga0118677, IMG submission 86154)
TCGCTTCGCCCGCGACGGCCGAGGCAACGACCCGCCACGTGCCCGGCCCCGATGGCGCCAGCAGGAACCTGGCGTTCCCCTCGTCGTCCACCGCGACCTCCCGCGAGGCTTCCGGGGGTTCGAAGGCGCCGTCCGGTCCGCGGTGCTGCAGGGCAATCCGGGCGGTCTTCACGCCGGACGACGTTTTCAGCGCGATGTCGACGGTGCGTCCCGGCAGGACCCGGGAGGACTGCACCGCCAGTTGCAGCGGAGCCCCGGTCGGGTCCCGGGTCAGGTACGCCAGCAGCCCGTCGAGCACCTTGCGGTAGGTCGCGTCGGAAAACGGGTCGAAGGACCAGCGCCACAGGGTGTCGGTCAGCAGAACCGCAGTGCGACCCTCGCCATGGGAATTCACGACCAGGATCGGCGGGCGACCGAGGGCGGCGAGGGGGATATCGGGGGCCGGGTGCCTGCGGGCCTCCGGGGTGGCCTCGACCGGGAACGTGCCCTCGGACATCCCGGCGCCCGCGACCCGGGGCGGCAGTACCGGCAGCAGGGATTCCAGGTGGGTGGGCCACGGGCCCTGGGTCCCGAGGACCTTCGAACCCCCGACCATCAGGAACGCGCCGCCGCCGCGGACATACCGTTCCAGCGACTCCGAGAAGCGGGTCCGGTCCGGGTGCGGGATTTCGTAGTCCTGCAGCAGGACCAGGTCGAACCCTTCGACCCGGTTGACGAAGATCTCCTCGGCCGGGAATGGCACCAGCGTCGTGTCCGCGTCGGACTCGGTGGTCGATTCGTCGGCCCGGAGGGTATGGAACGACACCAGTTCCACGCCCCGGCGCCGCATGAGGTACTCCCGCAGGAACCGCTCGTCCCAGGAGGCGTGGCCGGCCACGTGCAGGATGCGCAGGGCGTCGCGAACCACGATCGCCGGGACGGTCCGCAGGTTGTTGGCCAGCGAGGCCTCGCCGGGCAGGGGCTCGACGGCGACCTGGTAGGCGTGGGGGCCGGGGTTGCGAGGCAGGAAGGACAGTTCGGCCACGGCCGTGCCCGACGTGGATGGAACCGGCACGTCGGTCCGCGCCAGCGTCTCCCCCCCTTCGGACAACGATACCGCCAGGGTGCCGCCCTCCACGCCCTGTACCCCCAGTTCGATGCGCACGCGGGCGATGTTCCGTGCCAGCAGGTATTCCAGCCCCTGGACGCGACGGATGTCCACGTCGCGTGGCGGGTTCATGGGGGCTGGAACCACGGCGACGACCGGTCCTGGAAGGCTTTCCGCGGCCTTGCGGCCGGCCGGGAGGAGGGCGCCCGACCCGTCGATGAGCGTGGCCAGGGTCCCGGTATCGACGCCGTCCGAAAGGACCAGGAAGCCCCCGAGGTCCTCCCCGCGGAAGCGCGTCATCACGGCCTGTATCGCGCCGAGGAGGTCGGTGGAGCCGCCCGCGGGGTCGAGGGGCGTGGACAGGGCCGACCGGTCGATCGGGCGCACCCGGTCGGCGAAGGCGAAGTAGGTCACCTCGTGCTGACGCTCCAGATCCTCGAACCATCCCGCGTGCTCGACGAACAGGCGCGCGACCTGCTCGGACCGGGTGCTGCCGCCCGCGCCCCGGACGCCCATGCTGGCCGACTCGTCCACCAGTACCGGGACCACCGATCGGCGGCGGACCACTTCCTCATACCGCAGGCTGGGCTGGAGGTAGCCGCCCAGGATGCCCGCCACCGCCAGCAGGCGCAGCACCGTCAGGATCCACCGGTCCCTACGCTCGAGGGAACCCCGGACTCGCCAGATGTACAGCAGGAGGCCAGCCGTCGCCAGGCAGGCCACCACCGCGATGGTCCAGGGCGTGTGCCCCGGGAAGTGGATCGTCTGCTCCATCAATCCTCTAGGCCCGGGCGGGACCGTCGCCGCACCATGCGACGTCAGCGCTGCTCCAGGTCCTCGGGCCGCAGCCGGCGTCGCCGCAGCAGGTAATCGATATGGGCCTGTTCGTCCTTGTAGTCCAGCAGCAGCGCGTACATCACCAGGTTCACGCCCAGGCGAAGGGCGTCTTCGCGCTGGGCCGGCCCGCCCGGGACCGCCTCGAATTCCCACGCCCCGTATCCGTCCCGGGACCAGGCGCCCGTCAGGTCGTTCTGGGAATAGACCAGCGCTAGCCGCCCATCCAGCTCGACGCCCTCGAGGTGCGCATGCGTGGCCCGCCGGCCCCAGACCGCCGCCAGGCGGTAGAACGAACGGAACAGCACGTGACGCGGCGATACCGGCTGCAGGTCGGCATCGGGAAGGGCCTGGTGCAGCGCGGCCCGGAAATGCTTGTCGAACGCGGCCAGGTCGGCGCCCTCGCCCACGTTGTCCACCAGAAGGAAGCCGCCGCTGCGCAGGAAGGTCCGCAGGTGGTCCCGCTCGGTGTCGGTAAGGGGAGGGAACGGCCCGTCGCCGACCCACAGCAGGAACGGGTGGTCGAAGATGTCCCGCGAGGACAGGGCGACGACAACGCGGTCCAGCTTGACGTCGACGGCGGTGCGGAAGCGGACTTCCTGGCCCAGCACGAACGCGGCGTTCGGCCGGGCCGCCGGGCGATCCCCGGTGGTCACCTGGGCCACCCGGAAGCGGTTCAGCTCCGAGCCGGCGGCGCGTCGCGGCAGCATCAGCGGCAGCGCGAGGAGCGCCGCGAGGACCGTCGTCGCGGCCCGGAGGAAGGCTCGTTGCGCCAGGTTCCGCAGGTCGTCCACCGTGATTCCCTGCTCCCGTCCGGTTCGGGGGACACCCGCGTCGGGGCCGCCACCGGGGTCGATGGTCATGAGGCCGCCGAGGATTCGTCGCCGTTCGTGCCCGTCGCCCCCCGGATCAGCTCGCTCAGCTCGTCGCCTTCCAGGTGCTCGCGCTCCAGCAGGCGAACCGCCGCCCGTTCCAGATCATCCCGCCGCTTCGCCAGGATCCGCGTGGCCCGCCGCCGCGCGTCCTCCACCAGCACCCGGACTTCGGCGTCGACCTGGTTCGCCACCGTTTCGCCGTATTCCCGTACACTCCCCGAGTCCCACGGGTTCGCGGGGGCGGTCGGGTGCCCGTCCAGCGACACCGGGCCCACGCCTTCGCTCATGCCGAACCGGGTCACCATCGAGCGCGCCACGTCGGTCGCCCGGGCCAGGTCGTTCGCCGCACCGGTGGACGCCTCCCCGAAGACCATCTCCTCGGCCGACTGCCCGCCCAGGAGCACCGTCATCCGGTCGAGCAGCTCGGACCGCGTCATCAGGTAGCGGTCCTCGGTGGGGGTCTGCAGTGTGTACCCCAGAGCCGCCAGCCCCCGGGGCACGATCGACACCTTCTGAACCCGGTCCTGTCCCGGCAGCGACTCGGCCACCAGCGCATGCCCCATCTCGTGGTAGGCGATGATCCTGCGCTCCTTTTCCGTGATCAGGCGTCCGCGCTTTTCGAGGCCCGCCACCACCCGCTCGATGGCCTCCTCGAAGTCGGCCTGCGTCACCGAGTCGCGGTCGTGGCGCGCCGCCAGCAGGGCCGCCTCGTTGACCACGTTGGCCAGGTCCGCCCCCGCGAAGCCCGGGGTGATGCGGGCGACCTGCTCGACGTTCACGTCGGGGCCGATGACCACGCTCTTCATGTGGACCCGCAGGATCTCCTCGCGGCCCTTGCGGTCGGGCTTGTCCACCAGCACCTGCCGGTCGAAGCGCCCGGGTCGCAGCAGCGCCGGATCGAGGATTTCCGGGCGGTTGGTGGCCGCCATGATGACCACGCCGCGGTTCGGCTCGAAGCCGTCCATCTCGACCAGCAACTGGTTGAGCGTCTGTTCGCGCTCGTCGTTGCCGCCCGTGACCGACACGCCGCGAACCTTTCCCAGCGCATCCAGTTCGTCCACGAAGATGATGCACGGTGCGGACTTCAGCGCCGTTTCGAACAGGTCGCGGACCCGGGCGGCGCCGACGCCGACGAACATCTCGACGAATTCCGAGCCGCTGATGCTGAAGAAGGCGACCTTCGCCTCGCCGGCCACCGCGCGCGCCAGGAGGGTCTTGCCGGTGCCCGGTGGACCGACCAGCAGGACACCCTTGGGGATCCGGGCGCCGACCCGGATGAACTTCGTGGGGGTGCGGAGGTATTCGACGATCTCCTGCAACTCCTCCTTGGCCTCGGGGACGCCCGCCACGTCCGCGAACGTCGTCTTGACGTCATCCTGCTTGTAGATTCGGACGTTGGACTTGCCGAACGACAGGACGCCGCCCTGGGACTTGTTGTTGCGGCGCATCAGGACGAACCAGAGCCCGGCGACGAGGATCAGGGGCAGGATCCACGACAGCGCGATCGAGGCCCACATCCCGATGGCTCGTCCCTCGAAGCGGGCGCCCGACGCCACGAGGTCCTTCACGAGGTCCGGATCCTCCACGGGCAGCAAGGTGGTGGTGACCGCCGTCGTTCCCGCCGGAAACGCGCCCTTGAGGGTGGCGTCGGTGACCTTCGTCGCCCAGTCGGCCGCCAACTGGACGTCGGCGTCGCTCCCCGACATGCGGACGGATTCGATGGCATGGTCGCGGAGGAGGAGCCGGAAGTCCGAATACGCCACGGCGGGGACACGATGGCTGTCGTACAGCAGGAGGAACGCAACCACCAGGCCCAGCAGGACCCAGACGCCGATGATATTGGCGCGGCGGTTCATGGGCGAATTCTACACCAACGCGCCCCGCGTGACCGGCCAATCCGGGCGGTTGCGGCTGGGGTGGGGCTTTGCGACAATGGCCCCGGATACGGGGGCGCGGCGATGGGAAGCACCGGGGAGCGCAAGGCGGATCACCTGCGGATCTGCCTGGACGAGGACGTCGAGGCCGGGGGGGATCCGGGATGGTCGGGGTACCGGTTCGATCACCGGGCCCTGCCGGGGATCGCGTTCGACCAGGTCGATCCATCCACGACGCTGCTGGGCCGGCCCCTGGCGTGGCCGTTCCTCGTCGGCGCCCTGACCGGGGGCACCGAACGTGCGGCGTACCTGAACGGGCTCCTGGCTTCGGCGGCTTCGGCGCACGGGTGCGGGATGGTGCTGGGTTCCCTGCGTCCCGCGCTGGAGGACCCGGCGGTCGAGGCGTCGTACGACGTACGTGCCACCGCGCCGGGACTGCCCCTGCTGCTGGGGAACATCGGTGCGGCGCAACTGGCTGCCGGCGGGTTCGAGGGGCTTGCCCCGAGCGCAGTCGAGGGGAGCGAAGTCGAGGGGCGGCTGGTGGCGCTGTGCGTCCGGCTGCGCCTGGACGGCATCGTCGTGCACCTGAACCCCCTGCAGGAGGCGCTTCAGCCCGAGGGTGACCGGGACTGGCGCGGGCTGGCGCAGCGGATCGCGACCCTGGGGAAGGCCCTGGCGCACGAGGGACTGGCGCTGGGCGTCAAGGAGGTCGGGTCGGGTTTCTCGGAGGCCACCGCGCGGTGGATAGGGGACCTGCGGCCGGCCCTGGTCGAAACCGCGGGGACCGGCGGGACGTCGTGGGCCCGGGTCGAGGGGCTGCGGGCCTCGGACGCCGTCCGGCGGCGGGCCGGCGAAACGTTTTCAGGCTGGGGCCATCCGGCGGCGGAGTCCCTGGCGACGCTGCGGGCGCGGGCGCCCGGAGTGCCGGTGGTGGCGTCCGGGGGGATCCGGACCGGGCTGGACGTGGCTCGGGCGATCCGGCTGGGGGCGGCGGCAGGAGCCATGGCCCTGCCCCTCCTGCGTGCGGCGTCCGAGGGGGGCGCAGCCGTCGATGCCCTCCTTCGCACGGTGTGCCTGGAACTGCGTGTGGCCATGTTCGCGACCGGCAGCCTCACCCTGGATGACCTGCGTCGCGTGCCGATGCGCGGTCCTTTCGGGGCGCGTGTGCCCTTCGCCCGCGGGCGGTCGCCATGAACAGCCGGATCCCGGGCTTCGGGCGCCTGTCGCCGTTCGAACGGGCGGCAATGCTGGAGGAGCGCCTGGGACTGCTCCAGGGGACCCTGCTGCAGGACCTTGTCGGGTCCCCGCCGGACCTGTCGGTGCTGGACCGGCGATCCGAGGGCGTGGTGGGTGCCCTGGTCCTTCCCCTTTCGGTGGCGCCCAACTTCCGTGTCAATGGCGAGGACGCCTGCGCGCCCCTGGTGACGGAGGAGCCGTCCGTCGTGGCGGCCGCGTCGCGGGGCGCGCTGCTGCTTCGGGAGGGCCCCGGGATCCTCGCCGAGGTCCCGCCCCGTCGGGTGGCCGGGCAGGTGCAGTTGCGCGGGGTGCCCCGCGGCGAGGTCGGTGCGGCACGGCAGCGGGTGGAGGCGGCTCGGGACGAACTGGCGATGGCGGCCCGGGCGGCCCACCCTTCGTGGTCGTCGGACGGAGGCGACCTTGTGACGCTGCGAGCCTACGAGGCGGGCGTCGATCTGGTCGTGCTGCTGGTGATCGACCCGGGCCGGGCCATGGGCGCGAACCTCGTGACCGACCTGTGCGAGCGCCTCGCGCCTCGCCTCGAGGCCCTATCGGGGGGGATCGCCGGCCTGCGCATCGTGACCAACGCGGTCGAGGGCCCTCCGGTGCGCGCGTCGGGCTCGCTGGAGGTCCGGCGCCTGCATCGGGACCCGCTGCGTGCCGAGGCGATCGCACGCGGGGTCGAGGCGGCATCGCGGCTGGCCGATGCGGATCCGCTGCGGGCGGTGACCCACAACAAGGGGATTTTCAACGGCATCGATGCCATCCTGCTGGCCTGCGGCCAGGACGTGCGCGCCGTCGAGGCGGCCGGGCACGCGTTCGCCGTCCGGGAGGGGCGATACGGCCCCCTGTCCCAATGGCGTGTGGACGGCGACCGCCTGTGCGGGACGCTCGATGTGCCGATCTGCGTGGGAACCATCGGCGGCGCGATCGAGGGCCGTCCGTCAACCCGGGCGGCATTCCGCATCCTGGGCATCGAGACGTCCCGCGACCCGGTGCGCCTGTCGGCGGTGACGGCGGCCTGCGGGCTGGCCCAGAACCTGGCGGCATTGACGGCGTTGGCGGGTGACGGTCTGTTGCCCGGCCACCTGCGCCTCCATGCCGGGAACCTGGCGGCAGCCCTTGGCGCCTCCCCTGTGGAGGTGGACCGGGTGGCATCCTGCCTGAGGGACGAGGGAGGCCCGGTGGACCGGGCCCGGGTCGTCCGCCTGCTGGCGTCGGTGCGGAGGGAGCGTGATTCCATCTGAGGCCCGGCTCCCCCCCTCGGGGAATGCGGCCAGTTCCTGCGGCAAGGTGACCCTGTGCGGCGAGCACTTCGTGCTGTTCGGGGCGCCGGCCCTGGCTCTGCCGTGGCGGGGCGGCGAGCTTCGTTTGCGGCCGGCGGGATCCGGGTGCCCGGGCGGTCGCGGCGATCCGGCATCGGCGTCGCGGATGCTGGCCGCCTGGAACGTGGCGCGGGAGGCCGCGGGGCTGCCCGCCGCGGGGGCGTGTCCGTGGACCGTGGACTCGACCATCCCGCCGGGGGCGGGCCTCGGGTCCAGTGCGGCGCTGTCGGTGGCCCTGGTCCGGGCGGCCTTCGAGGAGGCCAGGACGGGGCCGGGGGACGCCGGGCTCATCCTCGCCGCCACGCAGGTCGAACGGGTGTTTCACGGGCGATCGAGCGGGCTGGACCCGGCGGCGGTGATCCTCCGACGGCCCGTGCTTCGGGAGGCTGATGGCGACCTGACCACGGTGCCGTGGCGGCTGCCGGCGCGGGACCTGGTGCTGGCACTGGTTCCCGGGACGCGGCGGACGGCCGAGGCGGTCGAACAGTCCCATGCCTACGCGCTGTCCCGGCCGGACCGGTTCCGGGCCCTGCGGGATGAGGCGGCGGCCCTGGTGCGCGAGATCGCGTCCCTGCTGGCGGATCCGCCGGGGAAGGACGGCGCGTGCCGACTGGGGAGCCTGCTGTCCCGGAACCACGCGATGCTGGCGGAACTGGGGGTGTCGACGCCGGCCCTGGAGCGGCTGGTGGAAGGCGCGCTGGCCGGCGGGGCCCTCGGGGCCAAGCTGTGCGGCGCGGGCCTGGGCGGCGTGGTGCTGGCGTTGCCTCCGTCGGGGGGCGTCGAGGCGGTGTCCGCGGCCCTGGCCCGATCCGGCGCGGCCCTCGTGCTGCCCTGGCGGGTGTCGGACGAGGGGGAGGCGGGAGCGTGATTCGTGCGTCGCGGACCTGGGCGCCAGCGAACCTGGCCCTGGTGAAATACTGGGGGAAGAGGGACGCCGTCCGGAACCTTCCCGCGACGTCCAGCCTGTCGGCCACGCTGGGCCTGTTCGGGTCCGAGGCGGCCATCCTGCCTGCGGACGCGGATGTCCTGGAGGTGCAGGGCGACCCGGGACGGGCGATGCGGGTCATCCAGGCTGCCCGGGACCTGACCGGCCTCCGGGATCCCCTCCGGGTCGTCGTCCGGAACACCGTTCCGACGGCGGCCGGGCTGGCGTCTTCGGCGTCGTCGATGGCCGCGCTGGCCCTGGCACTGTCCCGGGCCCTCGGGTTCGAGGACGATCCTCTGCGGGTGGCCTGCCTGGCGCGCCTGGGCAGCGGCTCGGCCGTCCGATCGTTGCACGGCGGCTTCGTGGAATGGGACGCGGGCATCGCCCCGGACGGGTCCGACTGCCTGGCCCGGTCCGCCTTCCCGGCGGAGCACCTGCCCCTGGCGATCCGCATCGCGGTGACGACCGACGCTCCCAAGCCGGTGTCCTCGGGCGACGCGATGGAGCGCTGTCGCCTGACCTCGCCGTGTTACGGGGATTTCGTCCGGGACAACCCGGCGGCGATGGAGCAGGCGCGGTGGGCCCTTGCGGATCGCGACCTCTCCCGCCTGGGAGGCGTGGCCGAGGAGCAGTCGCTCCGGCTCCACGAGGCGCTGCGGGCGGCCTCCCCGCCCATCGATTTGCTCCTCCCGGCGTCCAGGGACGTCATCGACGTGGTTCTCCGGTTGCGGGATCGCGGTGTCCCGTGTTTCTTCACGATCGACGCCGGCCCGAGCGTCGCGGTGTTCGTCGAGGACGCCCATTCCGACGCCGTTGGCAGCGCCCTGGCCGCGATCCCGGGGGTCATTCGCGTGCTCGAAGACCGCGTCGCCGCGGAGGGCGCGAGGTTCCTCACGGAGGCTCCATGATCCGCGCATCCTCGCCCGGCAAGCTGGTGGTCGCGGGCGCCTTCGTGGTGCTCGAAGGCGCCCCCGGCGTGGGCCTGGCAGTGTCTCCGCGGCTGGCCCTCGCGCTGATTGACGATGCCGCGCAGGGCTGGCCCGTCGCGGATCCCTTCGCCCGGGCGGCGCTGCTTGCCGTCGGGCTCGACCCTGCCCACCCGCCGCCCCTCGCGGTGCGTTCCGGGTTTCCGATCCCGGTCGCGGGCTGGAGCCTCGGCTCCAGTGCGGCCCACATGACGGCCCTGGTGGCGGCCCTCTCCCGCTGGTCGGGTCGGCCCCTTGTCGGGCGCGACCTGTTGGTGGCGTCCCGGAACGCCCACCGGGAGGCCCAGGGCGGGGTCGGCAGCGGCCTGGACGTCGCCTGCTGCGCCCTCGGTGGCGTGGCGGTGCTGCGGCCCGGCTCCGGCCGGTCGCCGCCCGAGCCCGCGCGCATGGCCTGGCCCGATCCCCTGGGCGTGGTCGTGGTCCGATCGCCGGTCTCCGAAGGCACTCCCGATCGCGTGCGCCGGTACCTTCGGCAGGCCGCGAACCCGTCCGACGCAGGTGCCCGCGCACGCCTGGTCAACGCGGTCCAGGCCCTGATCGACTCCCTGATCATCGGCGAGGGCGTCCTGGAGTCCCTGGCCGAGGTCGGCGTCCGGGAAGCCGAATGGCTGGCCGGCGTCGCGCCGGACCTGGCTCCCGTGGCGCTGCCCGCCGTGGCCGCGACCCTCGCCTCGTTCGTCGATCGCGGGTTCGTCGCCGTGAAGTCCCTGGGGGCCGGGGATGCCGTCGGGGTGTTCCTGGATCGGGGAAGGCTGTCGGAAGGGGAGATCCTCGAAGCGATGGACCGCGCCGGCCTGCCGGCACGGGCCCTGGCGCCCGACGCCATCGGGACGGTGACCGGTTCCGGATCCGGCATGCCTCCGGCCCGATGACCCGGTTCAGGCCCGAAGGCCGGTCTCGTACGCGTAATGCTCGACCCCGGCGTCGGCCCGGGGGCCGCCACCCCACCCCACCCGATCCACGCCGAACCCGTCCGACGTCAGGTCGGGCAGGCCCGGTGCGGGACGTCCGTCGTGGATTGCCTCGTAGGTTTCCCGATCCAGTTCGATGGCGTCGGCGAGGGCCGCAGCGAACCGGCTGCGCTTCGCCGCGTCCCGCCACCGGTCGGCCACCTGCAGGATCGCCGCCTCGGCCGCATCCCCGCTCCCGTACCCCACCGCCAGGATCCTCGTGCCGGCGAGGTCCCGCCCCGTTTCCGCGGCCTCCTCCAGGCCCGCGGCCATCCAGGCCAGGATCGACGCCGCGTACAGGTTGCCGCATTCGGCCATGAGGGCCTCGCCCCAGCCGAGGCGGGCCTCCGCCTCGGCCAGGAAGGCGGGGTCCTTGCGCAACGCCCGCCAGGCTGCAGCCACCGTCGGCCAGGCTTCGTCCCCGGACATGCCGGGTCGCGGGCCCGCTTCCAGTTCTGCCCGGACCGCCTCGGGATCGACCCCGGCCGCCAGGCACAGGGTGTTCCGCCGATCGACCGGTCCTCCGGGTCCCGTCAACGCGCGCAATCGCAGCAGCGCCAGGGCGTCCCGGGGCATCTTCCGATAGGGGCGGTGGAAGATGGCGCCGGACGTCTGTTCGAGGATCCTGTGGACGCTCACGTCGAGACGTCGGGCCAGGGCCTCGACGGCCCGCAGGGTTTCGTCCAGGTAGCACGTCGCCGAGTAGGGGCCGTCGAATACCGGGGTTTCGTCCGGTGCCTCCGGGCGCCTTCCGTCCCGTGCCAGGAAATGCCGCAGGACGGGCTTGCGGAAATCCCTGTCACGAAACGCCGAAGTACCGGCCGCCGCGGCGAGGTCCAGCACCAGCAGGTCAGGCTCCTCCTCCAGCAGCATGGCCACGGCCCCGGCGCCCTGGGTCGGTTCCCCGGTGCTTCCCCGGGAATACATCGCGACGTCGGAGGCCACCACGATCGCCTGCCGCCCCCGGCCGTCCCAGGCCAGCCAACGGGCGGCGGCCTTCATCGCGTACACGCCGGCCAGGCAGGCCTGCTTGAATTCGGGCGCTTCGCAGTCCCGGGCCAGGGGCGTCCTCCCTTCGGCCCGCAGGGCCATGTCGACCATCCCCTTCACGATCACCGCGGCGCCCACGGCGTTGTCCCGGGCCGACTCGGTGGCCAGGGCCAGGAAGCCCACCCGGGCCGGATCCACGGCGCCGGTCCGCACCAGGCGCATCAGCGCTGCGGCCGCCATCGTGCAGGCGTCCTCCCGGGGGCCCGCCATCCGGAAGCCGGAACCGGTCCCGGCGAGCACTCGGCCCTCCGGGCGGCCGTTCCAGCGGCACCACTCCCGGAGGTCGACCCGCATGCGGGGCAGCCAGGGAACGATCGCCGAGATTCCGATGGGGCGGTTGGAAGGGGTCATGGGTTCTCCGGTGCGAGGCCTGTTCAGGCCGCGGCCGGGCGGCAGTCGATCGGGGTGTAGCTGGTGGCGGCGGCCATCTCGCTCTGGCTCAGGATGCCCCGCGGCATCTCCTTGACCTCGACGCGCGTGGCGCCGAAGGCGGACTTCACGAATTCGAAGGCCCGCCAGGTATCGACACTGGTGCCGCAGGTGAACAGATCGACCGCCGCGTAGCCGTATTCCGGCCACGTGTGGACAGCGAGATGCGATTCCGCGATGACGATTACGGCCGTGACACCGTAGGGACTGAAGTTGTACCCGGTCCGACTGATGATCGTGGCCCCGGCGACTTCGCAAGCCTTTTCAAGGGTCTGCGTGACGACGTCGGGATTGTTCAGGTCCGCGGTACACCCGTGGAAGTCGGCTACGAGATGACGACCGAGCGCGTTCAATTTGCTGCCCTCCTCGTGACACGAGGCCGGGCAACAGCGCCCGACCCCAGCTACATAACCCACCTCCCCAGCCGGGCGATGCGCGCGGCCATCGCATCCCGGGACGTACCCGGGAAATCGGACGGCTATACTGGGGAATCCCTGTCGAAAAGTCAAGGGGTTTGTCGACAAACGGCGGCGGGGGGCGCGGGGCTCGGGG
>Ga0118677_10012942_pt1 | contig 12123 bp, 10 predicted proteins | sample AliMusrvi5mmetaG_FD_86154 | JGI IMG/M metagenome (GOLD analysis project Ga0118677, IMG submission 86154)
ATGATACTGTTGCCGGAGCCGCTCGACAGGATCTCCCCGAGATTCGTGACGCTGCCCGCATAGATCAGCAACACGTTGCCGGCCGCTGCCCCGCTGCCAACCGTGAGATTGCCGCCTCCGGCATTCCAGACAGTGTTGGTCAGGATGGTCAGAATATTATTCGACGAGCCGTTGCCGATGATGCTGGCGCCACTGCCGGTGTAGAGTTCGTTGCTGAGGGTCAGATGAGGGAAATTAGCCTGATAATCAAGAGCTATTTTATCTGTAATCTCATTCTTCAGATTTGGATTGCCAATTTGGACGTTGTAGAAATCATACCAGCGAGGCAAAGGATCCAGTTGCGTTGTTTTAAGTTGATCTGTTCGTCTTGTATAGTTAAAATGGATTTCTTCTATGGAATCAATTTTGAAAGAACTATTGAGTGTCGGGTAGAGATTAAATCGCTGCAATGGATATTGGTTATTAAGTGTTGTAAGCCTCCTGTTGAGGTTTTCTGCCCTTAACCCGGCTTTAAAATCCAGTTGATTATGTTTGTATTGCCAGGTACCATATCCTGCCTGTATGATCTCTTTGAATTGAGTCTCCTGATTGGTAATTGCGGGAGGGAGAGGATTGCTTATTGTTGATTGATAGGTCTCATTTTCATTGTTCTGTGCGATTTGATAACCAACTTCGAAGGTTCCTGTTTTACCGGCAGGAGTGATATAGTCGGCATTGAACTGACAGTTGTTATGAATCCGGTTTAAAATTGTCGACTGTTTCATTTTCTCTGTTCCAGTTAAATCATTGATCTGGTTCAGGTAATTATCTTCATAACCGAGTGTATTCCATAGCGCTGAAAATGACGCTGTTTTCTTCAGTGAATCGAATTTGAATTCATAAGAAACGTCTGCTCCTCCATACTGACCTGATTTGTGGTTATCATCTGCTTCCATATTTTGGTCGGGTACGCTTCTGCTTTGTTTTGTTGTGACGGTCTCCCAGTTGCCGTTGTTGTTGATGGTTAACCTGCCTCCATTGGCACTTATTGAAAATTTGGAAGCAGCAGATGACTGATAATCCAAACCTGTTCTGAAACCTGTATTGATTCTTTCTGATTTTTGCGTGCCGGATTTGTTAAATTGCGACTTGTCCGTGATATAATTGGTTGCATAATCAATATCTGCCTGGGCTCTTCTCCTGTTCTGATCCAGACCACCAAACAGACTAAGATTATTGTACTTGTAATTCAGCAAAACGTCCGATGAATAGCCTCCCAGTTGATCGGTTGCAACCTGAACATTGCCGTTCAAACCCTGCAGGGTACTTTTTCTGGTGATCAAGTTGATGATGCCACCTGATCCTGACGCATCATACTTTGCCGAAGGGCTGGTGATCAATTCAATTTTTTTTATTTCAGACGCAGGCGTGTTTTGAAGAAGTTCATCGCCTTTCAGGGAAGAAGGTTTACCATTGATAATGACCAGGAGATGGCTGTTGCCATTAATGGCAGTGGATCCGTCGGGGCCTTGTGTAACGGAAGGAAGTTTATGAAGCAGATCGGAAGCAGTACCTCCGGCCCCCGAAAGCTGGTTCTCTGTATAAATGGTTTTTTTACCGAGTTGATAAACCGGATTTCCTGATTTGGCGATAACATTAATCTCCCCGACTGAAACATTTTCTATTGTTATTGGAATAGGATCAAGTCTTACTATTGACTCTTTCCCGGAAATTGAAATGGGTTGGGTTTTATAATTCTTAAAACCCATAAAATGAACAATAATGGAATAATTTCCGGCTTTGAGATTGATGAAGCTAAAATTGCCTTTAAGATCGGATGCTGCATATTGGAAGGGAATTGTATCCGGAAGCAGTAGGAGCGATACAATAGCATATTCAATCGATGCTTTTGATTCGGCATCAATCACCTTGCCCTTGATCTGAGTTGAATGTTCAAGAGCAAATGAAATATTTATAAAAAGGGACAGGCCTGGCAAGGGTATCAAAAAAAGCAGTAATAAGACCAACCCCCAAGAGATTCTGCTCATAAAACAGAACAATAATTAACAAATATTAGTATTCTTTTGACAAATATAACAAAATTGAAAAGAGCTCGACCTTCAAAAAGTGGAAATGTAAAAAATACGAAAATTATCTGGTTGGTTTCAGTTTTACGGTAAAGTGTCTTAAAATGGGCGCTTCGCTGACGATTCTGTAACCGGTTTTGATGGAATCACAGCGGTCGAATACATTTTTGAGCGCAACTGCAACCACTTCGAGGTGCAAATTGGTGTAAACCCTTCTGGGGATGGCAAGGCGCATAAACTCTAGTTTGGGATACCTGTTTTCGCGGGTATCAGGATCGCGGTCGGCCATCAAGGTTCCGACTTCAACACTACGTATTCCTGCCTCAAGATAAAGTTCGATGCACAAGGTCTGCGCTATAAACTCTTCCTGAGGAACATTCGGGAGGAACATTTTGGCATCCACGAACACAGCGTGGCCACCATAAGGTTTTTGTACCGGGATCCCGTACCCGGAAAGCATTTCCCCCAGGTATTGTACCTGACCAATGCGACTTGCCAGATAATCGGGTTCTGTAGCTTCCATCAATCCAACGGCCAATGCGTTCATGTCGCGACCGGCCATTCCGCCATAGGTAACAAAACCCTCGAACATGATGTTAAACGTGCAGGACTCATCGTACCAGGATTTGTTCCGCATGGCAATAAATCCGCCAATGTTGACGATCCCGTCTTTTTTGCTGCTCATGGTCATTCCGTCGGCATAGGAGAACATTTCACGGACAATCTCCCTGATGGTTTTGTTTTCATATCCTGGTTCGCGTTGTGAAATAAACCAGGCATTCTCGGCAAAGCGCGCCGAATCGAAAAGGACTGGGATTCCAAACTGATCAGCTAGTTCTTTAACCTCACGGATATTTTGCATGGAGACAGGTTGACCGCCTGTAGAGTTGCAAGTTACTGTGATGATAATGAATGGTATATTTTCTTTTGGATGCTTTCCCAGTGTTTCCCGGAGAAGTTGCAGATCGAGATTCCCTTTGAAAGGATGGAGGTTACTTGTATCACCTGACTCCCCAATTGTGCAATCAACTGCCGTAGCGTGACGAAATTCGATATGCCCCTTGGTGGTGTCGAAGTGGGCATTCCCGGGTATGAAGTCACCTTTTTTTACCAGAACGGAAAATAAAACATTTTCTGCTGCACGACCCTGATGTGTCGGGAGGAAATACTCGAATCCGAACAATGTCAGGATGGTCTCTTTCAGGTGGTAGTAGGAAGAAGAACCGGCATAGCTCTCATCGCCGGTCATGATAGCCGCCCATTGTTTGTCGCTCATGGCACCCGTGCCACTGTCGGTAAGCAGATCGATGTATACCTGTTCGCTTCTCAGGTTGAAAAGATTGTAATCGGCCTCCCTGATCCATTTCTCCCGCTCGGAACGTGTACTGAGGTAGATAGGTTCTACCATTTTGATTTTATAGGGTTCTGCTGTTGGGAGTTCCATGGTGAAAGTGACTAAAGTGAACTAAAGTGCCTAGAGTACTTAGAGTGTCTAAAGTTAGGCTTATACTGGAACTTAAAACATGAAGTTCGTCATAACAAAATGAGTGCGCTAGAGTGAACTAAAGTGCCTAAAATGCCTAAAGTACTTCGCCACAATGAATATTTGTCCGGAGTACAAAACTTTAGGCACTTTAGTTCACTCTAGCGCATTTTAGGCACTCTTTACATCTCGTGCCTCTCAGGTTTCACACACCCCTCCTGATATTCGGCAATGATCTTGCGAACCTGCTGCGGCGCAACCCGGCCGTACACTTTGTCACCCACCATCACGACAGGCGCCAAACCGCAGGCGCCAACGCAACGAAGGCAGTTGAGTGAGAATTTCCCATCGGGTGTTGACTGTCCCACTTCGATGTTGAGTTGTCTTTTGATCTCATGCAGAATCTGTTCTGCTCCCCTGACATAACAGGCCGTGCCCATGCAGACAGAGATTGGGAATTCACCCTGTGGAATCATGTTGAAGAAAGAGTAAAAAGTGACCACCCCATAAACTTTTGCCACGGACATGTTGAGTTCAATGGCGATAAGTTCCTGGATTTCGGCAGGGAGATAACCAAGTTTGTGCTGGGTTTCGTGCAGGACATTGATCAGTTCCCCTTCGTTGTTTTCGAAAGAAGCGCAGATTTCCTTTACTATTTCGATTGTTTTTTGGGATAATTTTATTTTTGGCATCTTGTATTTTTTTAGATTAATTTCCGTTTTTGCTTCGGTCGAAATATTCCGTGTGCAGGAGGTGATGCGCCTTATCGCTCATCGGAGCCCCCAGGAACTCTTCATACAATTTTGTAATGAAGGGGTTCTCGTGGGATTTGCGGATTGGTTTGCCTGCATCTTCTCTGTAGAGTGCCATCTGACGTTTTTTCAGTATCTCGGCATCTCCGTGGTGGTAAGGCTGACCGCCGCCTCCGATGCATCCTCCGGGGCATGACATAATTTCTATGGCATGGAAGTGACTCTTGCCCTGCTGAATGTCTTCCAGTAATTTCCGTGCATTTCCAAGACCATGCGCGATGCCAATGTTAATAGGAAGACCATCGAAGTCGATGGTGGCATGCCTGATTCCTTCCATTCCCCGCAATTCATTGAAATCCAAACGTTGTAGTTTCTTTCCGGTAAATACTTCATAGGCAGTGCGTACTGCCGCTTCAATTACCCCACCTGTGGTACCGAAGATAACCGATGCACCTGTTGACTCACCCAACGGATTGTCAAAATCTTCATCCGGCAGTGATTTAAAATCAATATTGGCGAGGTTGATCAACTGAGCAAGCTCGCGGGTAGTAAGTGCAAAGTCGACATCCGGGTTACCATTCTCAGAGAACTCTTCACGGCTGCATTCGTATTTTTTGGCCACGCAGGGCATGATAGAGACAACCACCAAATCCTTGCGGTTGACGCCGATTTTTTCGGCAAAAAAGCTTTTGGCGATAGCTCCGAACATCTGTTGCGGAGATCTTGCAGTGGACGGGATATCTATCAGGTCGGGAAACTGATGTTCAAAGAATTTGACCCAAGCCGGACAGCATGAAGTCAGCATGGGAAGTTTCACATCCTTATCCCCGCCAAGGAAGGCTGTCAGTCTGCTAAGCAACTCAGTTCCTTCTTCCATGATCGTGAGATCGGCAGCAAAATCCGTATCGAAGACATAGTCGAATCCGAGCCGGCGTAAAGCAGCTGCAAGTTTACCGGTAACGAGTGTTCCGGGTTCGTCACCAAACTCTTCGCCCAGAGCAGCACGAACGGCAGGAGCTGTCTGAACGATCACGGTTTTAGTAGAATCTGATAGTGCTCTGATAACGGCTCCTGTATTATCTTTTTCGGTAAGTGCTCCAGTAGGGCAGACGGCTACGCACTGTCCGCAATAGGTGCAGACGGAGTGGTCGAGATTCATCTCAAACGCAGGAGCAACGACTGCGTTAAATCCCCTGTTGATGGCAGAAAGGGCTCCGACGGATTGTACTTCGTTGCACATCATTTCACATCTGCGGCAGCGGATGCATTTGTCCAGTTCGCGTATAATGGCAGGCGAGGTATCTTCCCTGAAAGTGGATTTTTCGCCTTCGAAATGGATTTCGCGGATGCCGAGGTGCTGCGCCATGCTCTGAAGGTCGCAGTTGCCGGCTTTTGCACATTTGAGACAATCGGTCGGGTGGTCAGAAAGGATGAGTTCGACCACGGTGCGACGTGCGTGAATAGCCCGTATGGAATGGGTACTGACGACCATGCCTTCTGCCACATCTGTGCAGCAGGCGGGAGCCAGATTTCTGCGTCCTTCCACTTCGACGACGCAAACCCTGCATCCGCCCGGTTTATTCTCGATGTTGAGATCTTCCAGTTTCATGTAGCAGAGAGAAGGAATTTTGATCCCGACCTGAGCGGCAGCTGCTAGTAGAGATGTGCCCCGTTTAACGGTAACGGGTTTTTTATCTATTGTAAGATTGATCATGTCCATAATTGAATATTTTTAAGAGACGCTAACCGCATCAAATTTGCATTTCTCCAGGCAAACCCCGCATTTAATGCAGATACTGTTGTCGATGGAGTGTGGTGTCCTTTTTTCTCCCGTGATGGCCCCGACCGGGCAATTTCTGAAGCACAATGTACAGCCGTTGCATTTCTCGCTGTCGATGAAATATTTCACGAGCGATTTGCATTGTCCGGCCGGACATTTATGATCCCTGACGTGTGCCAGGTATTCATCGTAGAAATTGTCCAGCGTTGAAAGGATTGGGTTCGGTGAAGTCTGACCCAAACCGCACAGGGAAGTATCCTTGATTACCTTGCAGAGCGAACGAAGTCTGGTCAGATCATCTTCTGTGCCCAGACCTTTGGTGATTTTATCGAGTATTTCGAAGAGACGCTTGTTGCCAATCCGGCATGGGGTACATTTTCCGCACGACTCTTCCAGTGTGAATTCAAGGTAGAATTTGGCAATGGAAACCATGCAGTCATCTTCGTCCATCACGATCATACCACCCGAACCCATCATCGATCCGGCAGCAATCAGGTTGTCGTAGTCGATGGGTGTATCCAGAAACGAATGGGTCAGGCAACCGCCGGAGGGTCCTCCGGTCTGCACTGCCTTGAATTGCTTGCCTCCTTTTATGCCACCACCGATATCGAAAATAACTTCCCTCAGCGTAGTGCCCATCGGAACTTCAATTAAACCTACATTGTTGATCTTTCCCGCAAGGGCAAAAACCTTGGTGCCTTTAGATTTCTCTGTTCCTATGGCATTGAAAAAATCTGCTCCCTTGTTGATGATTACAGGAATACTTGCGTAGGTTTCCACGTTATTCACAGTTGTGGGTTTACCCAGATACCCTGATTCGGATGGGAAAGGAGGTTTGAAAGTAGGTTCGCCTCGTAGTCCTTCCATGGAATGGATAAGCGCTGTCTCTTCGCCACATACGAATGCTCCTGCTCCATAGCGAATTGCAATATCAAATGAGAAAGAGGTACCGAAAATTTCTGGTCCAAGTAATCCGTATTCCCTTGCCTGGTTGAGGGCCGTCTTGAGCCGCTGAATGGCAAGCGGATATTCGGCACGGATGTAAACAAGTCCTTTGGTTGATCCCGTACAGTAACCGCAAATGGCCATGGCTTCGATGACCGAATGGGGATCCCCCTCCAGAACGGAGCGATCCATGAATGCTCCGGGGTCGCCTTCGTCGGCGTTACAAACCACGTATTTCTGGTCTGCTGCCGACTTTGAAGTGATTTCCCATTTCAAGCCTGTCGGGAAACCACCGCCTCCCCGTCCGCGCTGACCGGAGCGCTTGATCTCGTCGATCACCTCTTGCGGGGTCATTTCGCTCAGGCATTTGGCCAAAGCCGCATAGCCATCGCGGGCGATGTACTCATCAATGTTTTCGGGATTGATGACACCGCAATTTCGCAGTGCAATGCGTACCTGCTTTTTGTAGAAGTCCATGTGCTTCGAATCGCTGATTGGAAGGTCTGTTTCAGGATTCTGGTAAAGCAGCCGTGTAATCTGCCGACCCTTGATGAGGTGTTCCTCAACGATCGTCGCCGCATCTTCAGGCCTAACCTGCACATAGAAGGTGTTGTCGGGAAGGACTTTTACGATGGGCCCTTTTTCACAGAAACCAAAACATCCGGTCATCACTACCTGAACCTCATGTTCAAGTTCGTGTTTCTCGACCTCAGCCAACAGATTGTCCCTTAGCTGTTCGCTTTCTGATGCTTTGCAACCGGTTCCTCCGCATACAAGGAGGTGCATTCTATAATCTGCCATAACAGTTGATAAAATTATTTAATTGTCTATTGTCCGGTAGTTTACAGGTAATATACCATCCACCAGCTGATTATGAATAATGTACTTTTCAATAATTTCAGAGGCCCTGAATTTGTCGACCTCTCCAAAAACGATGGGATCCTTCCCTGGCACTGTCACTTCGATGGTCGGTTCAGCATAGCAATAACCCATACATCCGGTCTGGGTAACTACTGCCTCAATGGCTTTCTGCTCCAGTTCATCCATCAGGAAATTCATGATCTCTTTGGCGCCTGAGGCAATACCACAGGTCGACATGGCAACTTTAATCCTGACTACGTTTTCAGAATTTCCGGCTGTTTCGCGCAGTTTAATCTTTGCCTGCATACCTTCTCTCAATTGCTTTAGATCGTCTAGCGATTTGATTTTGTTCATGCTGTTCGAATTATAAATTATTTATTGTCAAATATGTTACGGGTTACAGGATACAGGTTGTATTGAATCTTGATTCGAGCGTTTTTTCCTTTTTCCCTTTTCCTTTTTCCTTTTTCCTTTATCCTTTATCCTTTATCCTTTATCCTTTGTTTCACGGTTCCGCTTTTATCTCTTTTAAGTTTTCAATGATCATCTCTTTCAGAAATCTTCTGATTTCCATGTTGCTGTCCTGGATGTTTCCGATAATTTCACGAATCGCCTCCGTGTCAAAACGGTATTCTCCGAAAGCCGTTTTGTGCACATAAACCAATCTGCAATTGGGGAGGCCAACAGCCAGGAGTACCAGGACATCGTCAATGTCACCCAAGGGTAACCTGTCGGGATGGCTCATCACGAAGCATGCTTCCAATCGGGTGCCTTTACCGGGTTCTGAAATAAGTGAGAAAGTCCCTCCTGTCCGTTCCGCATTCATCCGGATCAAAGGAAGACCCAACCCTACTTTCCGGGTCGTCCTGGAAGTATAAAACGGATCAGTTGCCTTGATTAATTGATCCTTTTCCATGCCTTCCCCATCATCTTCAATGTTCAGGAGATAACGGTCGTTTGCGGTATCTTCCGTAACAGAAACCATTACTTTGCCCGCTTTTGCCCGGGCAGAGTTCTGTACCAGATCAAGAATATGTAAGGCAATATTCTTCATTCTATAAAGGTTTTCCTTCCATCAATACACTTCAGCGCTTTATATATTTCATCGAAAGTGATCTCATTCATTTCAAATACGGTGCACCCGGAACCAATCATGTGCAATACATGGGCATCAGATGCTTTTACCAATGGCACATCCCGTTTCAGCATGAATCTGTTTCTAATATCAGATTCGATGCTTTGACTCATGATTCCCATCCCATCACAATTTAATTTGTCAGGTATAAAACCCAACTGACTAAATATTCCAAACAACGGTCTTTCAATGTGGGCTGGTACAAATAACCCACCCAACCTGTGTACTTCTTGTTCTACCTGGTCAATGCTCCTGCTGATGCCAACATTCAGGTAATCTTCAATCAAGTCCACTATCTTCTCATCCCTGTCTACCACCGCCTGGTAGCCGAACTGTTCCGGTGAATAGGGAATGGAAGGAAGATGAAGATCGATGTACTCCTGAAATTCCTCCAAAGTGCCAAGGTCCTTAAAGTATGCCAGGCAATGAACTTCTTCACGGGTCGTTACCTCTGTGCCGCACAAAACAGCCAGACCTGCTTCTTCGGCCAGTTCTTTCACGACGCTGCATTGCAACGTGGAGTTGTGGTCGGTGATACCAATCAGGTCGATTTTTCTCTCCTTAGCTACCCTGACGATCGCTCCCGGACTCATTTCCAGATCCGCACAGGCCGAAAGGACTGTATGGATATGAAGATCTGCCCTGAAACGTCTTATCATTAATTTTTTATCTTCTGGTACAATAAACCTGCAATTTCGAAAGTCGACAAGGAAGTCCCAAGAACCGGAATCCGCTCTTCGTTGCTGTGTTCCATGGTATTTTGTTCGGGTTCAAGCGAACTCACCAATAACACGCAGGCGAGTTCCTTCAGCGATGCGATGGCTACCACGTTGCGGTGAGTCTGAAGTGTTACCCAAACTTCTCCTTCATTTGCATTTCCCATTACATCGCTGAGCAGATCAGATACATAACCGCCAGTTATTTCACGTTCCAAGCCTTCTCTTCCTGAGAAAACCTTCAAATTCAATTCTTTTACCAGTTCAGAAACCTTCATTTCGTCGTCCTCTTTTGTTGCAATCTGCGTTAAACCTTCCTTCTCCCCATCTTTTCTCCATGTTGTGAAAAGCTTTTCCGGTGCCGATACGTCCTTCGTTTTCCCATCTTTGCTGTAGAAATACACAATCCGACATTTTGGCTTTCCCCTGTACCATATCTTCTGCAAGGGCCTGGCAGTTGGGCGCTCCGCAGGCGCCACAATCAATCCCGGGCAAGAAACAGATAATTCGCTGGGCTTTGCTCATTTTCTCCATCGCCTTGCTGATGTCGTCATCAAGCCTGAAAGCATTGTGGGGTTTGATTTCGTCGATCAGCAAACTCGCTGTTAAACTTTTTATATCCAATTCCGGATCTTGATCCTTATCGAGGTAGGAAGGGTAATTTTTTGATCTTTGTTCCAATCGTTCCGTGGTGGTGAACCTATTTCCTGTCAGGAGGATACCTCCTGCACAACTTTGATCGCAGGCACGCATCTCAAGAAAGTCAAAACCCTTGACTTCCCCGTTTTCAAGACGGTCAAAGAATTTCACCACACTATGGATCCCGTCTATGGCAATTGCCCGGTTCCCAAAGCGTGAAGATTCTCCCCTTGAAGTACTCCAGAGAATACCCTCCCTGGTAAGGTGCCAGCGTTGCTGCCGTGTATCAATAGTCACCTCTTTACGGATGATTTGTCTTAATTTATTGTAGAAATCATTCATGCTTATCACTCCGCTGACAACGGAAGGCTGATCGCCAACAGGGCTTTTTACCGCGGAGATTTTGGCTGCACAGGGAGTAATGTAAAATATTCCTATTTCCTCCTTTTTTGCACCCTGGTTTATCAGTGCCTGCCGGATAAAATGGGCCGAAAGATCGTGCGGAGCCTTTATAGGGATAATGTTATCGGTAAGTGCCGGATATTTAATCTGTATCAACCTTACAACTGCCGGGCAAAAAGTGGAAATGCATGGTTTGGGAATCATTTCTTCCCTGAGATACTCCCTTGTGAGATCAATCAAGACCTTTATTGGTTGCTCTACTTCAATCATGTGGGTGAATCCGAGATCCATCATAGCCTGGTAGATCTGTTCCTCCGAATATTTATCGGGAAACTGACCGATCAGAACCGCAGGGAAAAGAGCTATCCTGTATTTGTATTGTTCAATCATTTTCAGGTCATTCTGCTCTATGTAGAATGCCTTGGCCGGACAAGCCCGCATACATTGCCCGCAATCGATGCAGCGTTCCTGAATAATGGTTGCCTTACCATCCTTTATCCGAATGGCTTCGGTAGGGCATACCCGCATGCAATGGATGCAGCCGATGCACTTGGCTTCGTCGATCTGAATTGCATGGTGGAAAACCTCTTGGACCATTCTGTATATAGATTAAAAATCGAAAATCATTGTGACGGTAGTGCCCACATCTGGTGTGCTTTCTACTTTCAATTCATCTGCATTCTTCTTCATGTTGGGAAGTCCCATTCCTGCCCCGAATCCCATTTCCCTGACTTTGGGAGAAGCGGTAGAAAAACCTTCCAGCATGGCCCGACCTATATCAGCAATTCCAGGCCCCTCATCCTTCACAACAGCAAGAATCTGATGATCCTTCACTGAAACTGTTACCTCTCCGCGCCAGGCGTGAGCCGCAACATTTACCTCTGCTTCGTAAAGCGCGACCACCATGCGTTTGACTACTTTCGGGTCAATGTTCAATTGTTTGAGCACCTTCTTTGTCTCACTGGATGCTGTCCCGGCACGGTCGAAATCACCTCCTTCAATTCTGAATTTAAGTTCTATCATTTTCAAAATAGCGGATCCAGACCATTGGCGAAAAGGATACCAGATGCCTTGAACATAGAGAAAGGCGATTCAATGAGTACTATGTTAAGCTTTGTGGCCAGTTCTATGATATCTTTGGTGACCTTTTTATTGCGAACTATTACAAGATAGTGAATATCAGCAACTTCTGCGGTTCTTATTAATTGCACATTGGCAAGTCCGGAGACGAGAAGAATGTTGTCGGCGTCCAGAGTTAGCACATCGCTCATTAAATCGGAACTGAAGGCTTTTGATATTTCGTCATGAATCCGGTGATGGCCACATAAAATCTTTGCATCCAAC
>Ga0118677_10012943_pt1 | contig 12120 bp, 12 predicted proteins | sample AliMusrvi5mmetaG_FD_86154 | JGI IMG/M metagenome (GOLD analysis project Ga0118677, IMG submission 86154)
TCGCCCGCAAGCCTTGCCCCGCGGATAAAACCGCTCCGAAGCGTTAGTTTTTATTCTCCCGGCAGGGGTTACACGCAGGCGAAGGAGGGCATTCGATGAAAGGGTGTGAAAATCCTTCCAGCGCTACTTCAGCTTGCCATCAGTTCTGATAAAGGAGACGGCTTGGCCTGGCAAATTGCGACCGCCGCGCTTTTCGCCGCCCTCTGGCTCCGCTGGCTCGGAGCGTAATGCCGCCAGGACATCGGAAAAAGGCTTTATCCCGGAAACCGAAGTTGCACGGGGACGCCCGGCGAATGTTACAAAATCACGACGAACAGGGCCGCCCTCCAGTGTAGAGCGTCTGCCAAAAGAAATTTCCAGATAAAGAAGGTGGCGCCACGGGGCGGCGCGCAAGGCGCAAGCGCAGCGGCTGTATTTGACCATACTGCCCAAGCTTGCAACGCCGCGCGACACCCCGTGCCGCCCCTTTCTTTGCGGAAAGAATTTTTGGCAGCCGCTCTAACCTTGTCACGCTGTTTGGCGCGGGCATAATGCCCCAACGCCAAGGCCCGAAATGTCCTCCAAAGTCGATCTCCATCTCCACACCCGCTACAGCGACCGCTCGGCGGAGTGGGTGTTCCGTCGGCTCAATTTCCCGGACAGCTATTCTGATCCCCTCGTCCTCTACAAGCGGCTGCGCCTGGCGGGCATGCAGTTCGTCACGTTCACCGACCACAACCGCATCGACGGCTGCCTTGCCATCGCGGACCAGCCGGGCGTTTTCCTCAGCGAGCAAATCAGCACGCAGTTCCCCGAGGACCGCAGCCGCGTGGAACTGCTCGCCTGGGGCATCACCGAAGCCCAGCACCGCGATATCCAGAGCGCGCGGGAGAACATCTATGATTTGCAGCGTTACCTGGACCAGGCCGGGATCGTCCACGCCGTCGCCCACCCTCTCCACCGGCTCGACGACAAGCTCAACGGCGGCAACATCGAAAAACTCCTCCTCCTTTTCCGCCACTTTGAAGGGCTCAACGGCTTGCGGGACGGATTGCTGAACGAGGTGATGCAGTTTCTCGCGCGGGGGCTGACCCCGCAGAAGCTCGACGAACTCGCCAACCGCCACAACCTGGCCCCCACCCACAGCGAGCCGTGGAAGAAAATCCTCACGGCGGGCTCCGACGACCACGGCGGACTTTTCCCGGGAACGGCAGCGACGGAGACTCCGCGCTGCGGCAGCCACGCCGGGTTTCTCCACCACGTGGCGCTCGGGGAGTGTGAGATCACGGGCAAAGGGGGCACGCCGCTGACGCTCTCCCACGGGCTTTACAGCACGATCTTTTCGTTCGTGCGGGACAAGTTCATGAGCGGCAACGAAGGCAACTCCGGCCTGGTCGCCAAGGTGTTCTCGCGCTTCATGGAAGGGCAGGACCCCACCGAGTTCTCCTTCAGCGACAAGATGGAACTCCTGGCCCAGGGGATCCTCTCGGGCAAGATTTTCGAGCTGGCCAAACCCGCCCGCGCCTCCCTCTGGAAACAACTGGCCACCGCGTTCTCCGACAGCGACCTCAAGCAGCTTCTGGCCCGGCAAACGGCGGGAGTTGAAGAGCCCGAGCGCCGCGCCTTTCTCACGGCGAACCTCTTCGTGAGCCGCCTGGTGTTCCAGTTCTTCACCAAGTTCATCGCCCAGGTCTCCTCCGGCAGCTTGATCGAAGCCATCCAAGACATCAGCGTTCTCACGCCCATCCTCCTCACCGTAAGCCCCTACATCTACTCCTTCCACACCCAGTCGCCCTCGCGCGCGCTGCTGCGGGAGACATGCGAGAGGATCACCGGCGGGATTCCCCCGTTGCTGCGCAACCGCAAGCGCGCCTGGTTCACGGATACCCTCGATGACGTCAACGGCGTCGCCACCACCATCCGCAAAATGACCGCCGCAGGCGTCGCGGCGGGCGAACATCTCGTCATCGTCACCTCCCGCGCGGAAACCCACATCACCGGCATCCCGATCAAGAATTTCGCCCCCATCGGGGAATTCGAGCTGCCCGAATACGAGCTTCAAAAGCTGAGTTTCCCGCCCTTCCTGGAAATGCTCGACTACATCCAGCGCGAGCAATTCACGGAACTCATCATCAGCACCCCCGGGCCCGTGGGCCTCACGGCGCTCATGGCCGCAAAGCTCCTCGGCATCCGCACCACCGGCATCTACCACACCGATTTTCCCCAATACGTCCGCATCCTCACCGACGACAATTTCCTGGAAACGCTCACCTGGAAATACATGCACGGGTTCTATTCCCAGCTCGACCTGCTCTACGTGAACTCTGCGGACTACCGGCGCGCCTGGATCGACCGGGGCGTCAAGGCTGACAAAATCGCCATTCTCCCGCGCGGGCTGGACATCGAACTCTTTCACCCCAAACGCCGCAACCGCGCTTTCTGGCACGCCTACGGACAGTGGGAGGACAAGGTGGTCCTTCTCTACGTCGGGCGCGTTTCCAAGGAGAAAGACCTGGATGTGATCGCCGCCGCTTGCCGCCGCCTGGACGAGGAGCGCCTCCCCGTGCAGATGGTCTTCGTGGGAGACGGCCCCTACCTCAAGGAGCTCGCGCAGACGCTGCCGGGCGCCTGCTTCACCGGCGCGCTCTACGGGCTCGACCTCGCCACCGCCTACGCCTCTGCGGACGTTTTCCTCTTCCCCAGCACCACGGACACCTACGGCAATGTCGTCGTCGAAGCGCACGCCTCCGGGCTCCCCACCGTCGTCTCCGACACCGGCGGCCCCAAGGAGCTCGTGCAAAACGGCGTCAACGGCACCGTCACCCGCAGCCTGGACGTGGAGGACTTCACCCGCGCCGTGCGCGCGCTCGTCCAGGATGCCCCGCTGCGCCAGAAGCTCGGCGCACAAGCGCGCCAGGGCGTGCAAAACCGGGACTGGGCGCTCGCCTTCCGCGCCTTCTGGGAACTCTCGCCGTCCTAGAGCGGCTTCACGCCTTGACGTGCTGGCGGTTGATCCACGTAAAGAGGATCACCCAGAACGTCAGCGCCAGGCTGAAGAGCGGGATCTGCAGCCGCGAGGGGAGCGAGTAAACGGCGCTCACCAGGGGGATCCAGACGCCCCAGGTCGCCACCAGCGCGGGGAGCGTCCGCTCCTTGTAAAACCGCCGGGTCAACACGCATGAGAGACCGGCGAGCCGGTAGCCCCGGTTCTTCCACTCATACACCGCCAACCCCACCGGCGCGGCATAAAGCGGATTGTAAACAAACTGATCCACCAGCACCTTCTTTAACACGGTGAGAAAATCCGCCTGCGCGCCGAACATCCACGCCTGCAGGCGGTAAAAGCCGTCCACGACCATCCCTTGCGAGCCCCAAAAAAGGACGCCGAAGATCACGTTGCCGACATTCTCCCGCCTCACCCGGCCCCGCTGGAACACCAGCACCGTGAGCAGCTCCGGCATCACGCCGCCCGCCACCGCGCCAGCGACAAAGGAGAATCCGTAGCCCCAGCGCTCCTTGACGAGCGCGAGCTGCGCCAGCCATAGGCGCGCGGGCTCCAGAAAATAGTAGGCCAGGACGAATAAAACCATCGCGACCTGCACGATCAACCCCGGCACAAAATTCGCCCGGGCGGCATGAAGGCCGATGAGCAAGGGATGCGTTTTGTCTGCGTTCGGGACAGTGGGTTTCACGGAAAGCCGCACAGCGTAGCGCGCTTCCTTGCAAAAACCAGTTTTCAAATGCGCCGCAACCCCGTAAAAGAAGGGTCTCCCATGTCCCCACACGAAATTTTCACCAAAATGACGCCCGCGGTCGCATCGCAGATTTTCTCCTTCCTCTTTGAAAAGGAGAAGCCACTCTACAAGGCGACCATCGACAGCTTGGCCAAGAAACGCAATCTGCGCCCTGTGTTCGTCGAACGCAAACCGCGCGAGGAACGTTTCCACTGGCTACAGGACTCCCTCGGGCGCCCCGCCAACGACAGCGTGGCCGCACACCTGCTTCAGGTATGGCTCATCGGGACGCAGACGCAACTGCTTTGCGATTTCCTGGACGCGCTGGGCATCGCCCACGACGAAAACGGCACCGTGGAACAACTCCCGCCCGCGCCCCCGAGGGAACAGATCACTGCCGCCGTGGAAACGCTGCTGACCAAGCACGAGGCCGCCGTGGTCATCGTCTATCTGCACACCTTCCAGGCGCTGCACGAAGAAGGCGGCTGGCCCACGCTGGGCGAGGCGCTCGCGAGCGAAGCGCGGCTGAAGTTTGGCGCGTAAACGCGCGGCCTCTCCCGGCTTTTCCACGCCCGATGGGAGCAGGATAATTAATACTTGAAACTCTATGAATAAGGGGATTAATTCCCTTTGTTGCGAGAAAAAACCACCCTGCTCGTGGCGCCACCCCGTTCTTCCACTCCTCCCTTACCCCTATGAAAAACCGAATCCTCGCCTTGGCCGCAACAACCCTCCTGTGTGTAGGCGGCTGGCATCGCGTTGTCGGCCAGCAACCAGCCCCGGTAGCCCAGAAACCCGCCCTCTCGGGCCAGGAGATCGTCGCAAAAAAGTGTTCCGTCTGCCACGCCCTTCGCAAAGCGGCTTCAAACGACCCCGTGCTAATGAAGGAGCACATGAAGAAAAAGGGGGAACTTTCCGAGCAGGAAATTGCGCTGGCCGTGGCCTATCTGAGCGATGTCCGCAGCGGCAAGGCAACCCTGCCCACGGAGCCCGAGGGCAGGAAGAAACACGGTAAACACAAGGAGAACGAGGATTAGGGAACCGCTGCCCACCCCCCAAAAAAGGCGGCTGGATGGCGGCAGGTTTTGCCGGATACCGGGGCCGGTGTTGCACGGAATGTGACTGCATGGATTTTTTTTGTTTCCCAAAAGGCGCAAACTGGCATAAAGCGGTGTCATGGCCAAAAACGAAAAACCCACCACCCGCAAACCAAACCCCGCCCTCATGAAGCCGGTGCAACCGGATGCAGTGCTCGCCGTCATCGTCGGCTCCACGCCGATCCCGCGCAGCGAGCTGACTAAAAAGCTCTGGGACTACATCAAAGCGAACAAGCTCCAGGACCCGACCAAAAAGACCATGATCAATGCCGATGCCGCCCTCAAAGCGGTCTTCAACGGCAAGACCCAGGTGAGCATGTTCGAGATGACCAAGCTCGTCTCCGGTCACATCAAGTAGGGGTCAGCCCCTCCTCCCTCCGCTTCCGCATCGGCGAGCGCGGGCTCCGCGCCCGCGCCCGTCTGCTTTGCGTTGGATTTGCCCGCGTTCATCGCAGGGATCGCTTTGGCGGAAGCGAGTTGCTTTATCGGCATCTTCGTTTTCCCTTCCTTCAAAGAGGCGTTCTTCATCTTCAGCGTGCTCGGGATATTCCAGTTCATCCCGTTCTTCGCGCAGCGCTATTTTCCCGGGAACCCTTGACCCCTCGCATCCGGAATCTGCCTTCTTGCAATTTCCCCTGCGAGACTTCATGCTGCCTCGGTAGCCCTCGCCATTCCGGGGGTGCATCCTCAAAAATCGTTTCGCTATGAAAATCACAGGCGCTGGCGGCACACCGGGCGGCATCGGTTCCTTCTTTATCGGGTTCCTGATGATGTGCACGGGGTTTTACATGCTTCTGCAGTCCATCATTGTCACGCAGACCTTCGGCCTCGGCCTGGGGCTTTTCCAATTCGCATTTTTTGGAGGGCCGGTTTCGGTCACCAGCGGCATGATCCTGATCCCGCTCATCTTCGGCATCGGCATGATCTTCTTCAACGGACGCAACGTGATCGGCTGGGCATTGGCCGCGGGGGCGCTTGTCGCCTTGATTGCGGGCGTGATCGCCAACCTGCATATCGGTTTCCGCCCGATGTCCTTGTTTGATTTGCTCGCCATCCTGACCCTCAGCTTTGGGGGCCTCGGCCTGTTTCTCCGCTCACTGCGGGACCACGGGGCGGAATAGGGCGCGCGGGTTTCCAACATAGTTCCCCTCAGTCAGCACATGCCCAGACTCCTCATCCTGACGGGCGCTGGATTGAGCGCAGAAAGCGGGCTGCGCACCTTTCGCGACAGCGACGGCCTGTGGGAGGACCACTCGGTGGAGGAAGTCTGCAACGGGGCCACCTGGCGGGCGAACTTCGAGCTCGTCCAGCGTTTCTATAACGAGCGCCGCACGCAGCTCGCCACCGCCGCCCCCAACGCCGCGCACCTCATGATTGCCCAGTGGCAGCGCCGCTACGAGACCCTTGTGCTGACACAAAACGTCGATGACCTCCTGGAACGCGCCGCTTGCCGCGACGTGGTTCACCTGCACGGATTCCTGCCGGAAATGATGTGTGTGGACTGCGGCCATGTCTGGAACATCGGTTACGAGGAGTGGAAACAAGGAGTTCCGTGCCCCCGTTGCCCGTCCGTGAGAGGGGTGCGCCCGCACATCGTCTTCTTTGGGGAGCAGGCCCCGCAATACGCCCGCATGTGGACTGCCTTCGCCTCCCTGAAAAGCGAGGACAGCGTGGTCGTGATCGGCACAAGCGGGGTCGTGCTGCCGGTCGCCCAAATGGCGTTGCAATTCCAAGGCTTCAAAATCCTTAACAACCTGGCCCCCGAACCCGCCATCAACGAGCGCGCCTTTGACCGCGTTTTCCATCAACCCGCCACACAGGCCGCCGGACAAATCGACCGCATCATCCGCGAGCGGATGGAAGGCGGCGGCGGCGTGTAGCCTTTTCGGGTTGAAACGCGGGGGACAGGGAGAATCGGACGCTTTCTTCCGGTGGCGCGACATTGACATTCGCAAAGAGCGCCCCTAGTTTTACCGGGTTTCGCACCAAATTCCCCCCGTGACAAACAACGACGATTACATCATTGAGCTTCTCCTGGACACGTGCCTCATCAGCCAGGACCAACTGGAGGCGGCCAGAAAAGACGCCAAACCCGGCCAAAGCGTGGTGGATTCGCTCATCGCCCGCGAGGTGGTGTCCCGCGACGATGTCCTCCGAGCCCTTGCGGCGCACTCCAGCATGGAGTACGTCGATCTTTCCCAAATGGCCATCGCCCAGGATGTGATCGACATCGTGCCGCTGGAAATCGCCCGCCGCTACAAGATCATCCCCATCGCCAACGTGGAGCTGGGGCTGATGATGGCCACCAGCGATCCGCTCAATTTCGACACGTTTGACGCCGTCACCCACATGATCGGGCGGGACGTGGAATGGGTGTGCGCCTCGCCAGATCAAATCCAGACGGCGCTGCAAAAGTATTACGGCGTGGAGGAAACCGGCGGCGGCGACATCCTGATAGGCGAAGAGGGCGGCGAAGAGGTCGACGCCCCCATCATCAAGATGGTGACCATGCTGCTGCTGGAAGCCTACAAGATGCGGGCCAGCGACATCCACCTCGAACCCCTGGAAAAGAGCTTCCGGGTGCGCTTCCGGGTGGACGGGGTGCTCCTCGAAATCCAGAGCCCGCCCAAGAAGCTTCAATCCGCCATCATCAGCCGCCTCAAGATCATGACCGGCTCCATGAGCATCGCCGAGAAACGCATTCCCCAGGACGGGCGCATCCAGGTCAAGATCGGCAAAAACCAGCTCGACCTGCGCGTCTCCACCATCCCGACCAACCACGGCGAAAGCGTGGTCATGCGTATTTTGGACAAGACCGGGCTCCAGCTCGGGTTGCCGCAGCTCGGGTTCCTGAGCGACGACCAGGCGATCTTTGAAAAACTCATCACACTGCCCGACGGCATCATCCTGGTCACCGGCCCGACCGGTTCGGGCAAGAGCACCACGCTTTACGCCTGCTTGAACTACATCAACCGCCCGGACCGCAAGATCATCACTGTCGAGGACCCGGTGGAATACCAGATGAATGGCATCAACCAGGTGCAGGTCAACAGCGATGTCGGCATGACCTTCCCTGCGGCGCTCCGTTCCATGCTGCGCCAAGCCCCCAACATCATCATGATCGGGGAAATTCGCGACTTGGAAACGGCGGGCATCGCCATCAACGCCAGTCTCACCGGCCATTTGGTGCTCTCCACCCTGCACACCAACGACGCCCCCAGCGCCGTGCCGCGCCTCGTGGACATCGGCGTCCAGCGCTTTCTGGTTTCCAGCGCCGTGCGCGCCATCGTCGCCCAACGTCTGGTGCGCCGCCTCTGCCCCAAGTGCAAGGTTCCCCACGAACTCACCGATGCCGAACTGCGCGGACTGCGCCTCGAACGCTCCCAGATCGAGGAAAGCACGGTCATGCGCAGCGTCGGGTGCGACTCCTGCCGCAAACTCGGTTACAAGGGGCGGCTGGGCATCTTCGAAATCTTCCTGATCGACGACGAAGTGCGCCACATGATCAACGAGGGCGCCTCCACCGTCGAACTGCGGCGGCGCGCCCGCGAACTCGGAATGCGCACGCTCCGCGAAGACGGCGTGCGCAAAGTCCTCGCCGGCGTCACCACAGCGGAAGAAGTCATCAGCGCAACCATGTCCGATGCCAACTAGCCCCAGGATGCCCGTTAACGCAACCTCCGCCCCCCTGAAATGTCCACCGTCGTCCAGATCAAATCTCAAGCTCACGAACGGGCGCTTCGCGTGAAGAAAAATTCGCTGTTATGAACGCAAACCAAGTCATCGAAATTTTCGTGGAGCAGCGGATCATCGACCGCAGCCAGATCGACGACATCACCGCGGAGATCCTCGGCTCCGGCAAAAGCGTCACCGAGGTGTTGATCGACTTCGGATTCGTCACCGAAGACCAGTTTTACCAGACTCTGGCCACTTATCTTGGGACGGAATACGTCGATCTGAACGGATTTGAGCCGCCCGCTGAAATCCTCCACCTTGTCCCCGGTACCCTCGCCCGGCTGCACGGTGCGCTGCCCATCGGGATGAACGGCACGGCCGTCACCCTCGCCATGGTGGACCCGCTCAACAGCCAGGTCCAGGAGGACCTCCGGTTCGCCCTCGGCATGGACATCTACGTGGTTGTCGCCACCGTCGCCCAGGTGGAAGCCCTCATCCATCAATGCTACGGCCTGGACTCCAGCAGCCTCGATGAAGTGCTCTCCGAGCTCGGCACCAACGTCGAGTTCGGCAGCGACGGCACGGACCTCAAGGCCGTCGAGGCCGAGGCCAACTCCACCCCCATCATCCGCTATGTCGATCTAGTGCTCGCCCAGGCCATCGCCGACCGCGCCAGCGACATCCACTTCGAGCCCTTCGAGGAGGAATTCAAGATTCGTTACCGCGTGGATGGTGCGCTCTACGAGATGGCCCCCCCGCCCAAACACCTCGCCTTGCCCGTGATCTCACGCATCAAAGTCATGGCCAACCTGAACATCGCCGAGCGCCGCCTGCCCCAGGATGGCCGCATCCAGATGAACACAGCGGGCCGCTCGGTGGACCTCCGCGTCTCCTCCCTGCCCACTCAATACGGCGAAAGCGTGGTGCTCCGCGTCCTGGACCGCTCCAGCGTCAACCTGAGCCTCAAGGCGCTCGGTATGCCCGAGTACATCTACAACTACATCCTGGAGACCATCGAAAAACCCAACGGCATTTTCATCGTCACCGGCCCCACGGGTTCAGGCAAAACCACCACCCTCTACGCCTGCCTCAACCAGATCAACACCATCGATTCCAAAATCCTCTCCGCAGAAGACCCGGTCGAATACGACCTTGAGGGGATCATCCAGGTGCCCATCCAAGAAAGCATCGGTCTCAACTTCGCCCGCGTCCTGCGCGCCTTCCTTCGACAGGACCCGGACCGCATCATGGTCGGCGAGACCCGCGATCTCGAAACCGCCCAAATCTCCATCCAGGCCTCCCTCACCGGCCATCTCGTCTTCACCACGCTCCACACCAACGACGCCCCCGGCGCCGTTACCCGGCTCATCGACATGGGCGTGGAGCCCTTCATGATTTCCGCCTCCCTGGAAGCCGTGCTCGGACAACGCCTCATCCGCCGCATCTGCAACAAATGCCGCACCCCGTATGAACCCAACGAAGCCGTGCTCTCCCAGCTCGGCCTCTCGCCCCACGACATCGGCGACAAAAACTTCTACTACGGCAAAGGCTGCGACACCTGCAACCACACCGGCTACAAAGGCCGCAAGGGCATCTACGAACTCCTTCACATCTCCGATCCCATCCGCGAACTCATCAACGAACGCGCCCCCAGCGTGGTTTTGCGCCAAAAAGCCATCGAACTCGGCATGCAAACCCTCCGCCAGGACGGCCTGAGGAGCATCTACGATGGAGAAACCACCATCGAAGAAGTGCTCAAATATACCTAGGCTCTTGAGAGCGTGGATCCATGGCTTATTTATAGTTCTCGCAACAAAAGTCTCACGGAGATAAAAGTAAGTCACCATGTCAGCTCTCGTAAAGCTGCACTTGAGAAGGAGTGTGAATCCAATGGTCACAAGTGGGATGGCTGCATTTGCCCGACTTGCAATAAAAGGCGTGATGAAGAGCATGTCTTCACCGGGTGCAAGTGCGATAGGTGCGGCACGGATATCCACAAAGCTCGTTCTTGACGAGAAAGAGTGTTACCGTTTTTCAAGCAAAAACGGGGTATTTTTCGCAATTATGCGAGAGAATGGCGGGAGAGTAAAATCGCCAGCAGAGCCTTTATTGATGCGGCTTTCAGGGTGTTTTTGACGCTTGCCAAAAAGTTGCCTCACTAGGATTTGAACCTATAGAATTACTCTGGAGCGGCGCCACTGTAACGCGTTTGTAACGCGTTTTTGCGCCTACTCCACTCCAGAAGCGTGCTGACAAGGGCATTGCGTTCGGCGGGGCGATGGCGTAAATTCCATGCATGAGCCTGCTTGAAATCAAAAGCGCTGTGGATGCCCTTTCGCCTGCTGAATTGGCGGAACTGGCTTCCTATGTCCGCGAACGCGACAGCGCCGCGTGGGATGCGCAGATTGAGCAGGACGCCGCCGCCGGGAAACTGGATTTCCTTTTCGAGGAAGCAAACACGGCGCGAGCAAATGGCACCATGCGGGATTGGCCGGGCAAGTGAAATCCAAAGCCACCCCCCGTTTTTGGAAGCTCTACGGCGAACTGCCCGCACACGCGCAGCGGTTGGCCCGTAAGAATTATCTCCTTTGGCAGGGGAACCATGATCACCCTTCCCTGGCGTTCAAGAAGCTCAAGGGCGGCAGCAATGCGCGGTTTTCCGTGCGGGTCGGGGACCACTACCGCGCCATCGGCCAAATCGTCGGGAATACGGTAGAATGGGTCTGGATCGGCTCGCACGAAGATTACAACCATCTTTGCGGATGAATGCGGAAGAACAGGGCGGGGCTGCTGAAACGGAGAATTTGGCAACGGCAAAAGCCCTTTGGGGCGATGAATGGTTCTGGCCGATCCTAGAAGAGTTGGAAAATTTCGAGCAATTAACAATGCATCTATTCCCTGAGGCAAATGATGCAATCGCCGATGACGCGCCTGATTGGGTGTTCAAGTCCGTTTGGAAATGTGGTCTCGAATGGAAAAGCTATAACGGCCTCGGTGACCCGAAAAAAATGGACGCCCGCCGAGTCGGCATGATGCTCGGCATGAAATGGAGTCTGTGCGATGCCTATGCTCGGGCATTCCCGACATGGAACACGCTAAACCCTGACCAAATTTTGAAAAAAGATGCGGAGTGGTTTCCGGGATTTTGCCATCAGTGCAAGGAGTTCACCGGGGAATTCGCGGAAAAATGGAGCCCTCATTGCCGCCAAATTGAAAGCAGGGCAGGCACCCTTGCCTGTCAGGAAGGGCTCAAAGATTATGTCGATTATCTGCAAGGCCATACCCAAGGCGTGCAATTCTTCGCCAAAGTCATGGAGAAGCTGAAGGCATCAAATCGCAAACCTGATAAGGATGCTAAAGCCCGGAATGCCGTCTTTTTCTTCGCGATGTGCTGCGGGCGTATGATCGAGGATGCGAAGGGGGAGCTGAGTTGGCCTGAGATCTATCAACTGTTTCTTGAATTCCCCCAGAGCGATGGCTTTGATTGTCACGGAAGTGTCGCCCCCGCTGACATCAATGGCGGCATCTGGACACCATGCAGTTTGAGACCATCATCGTGGCGCGCGTGCCGCGGGTGCGCCGGCCCGACGGACGCACGGAGATGGTGCAGGTTCCCTGGGCGCAATCGCGTTCCC
>Ga0118677_10012947_pt1 | contig 12116 bp, 7 predicted proteins | sample AliMusrvi5mmetaG_FD_86154 | JGI IMG/M metagenome (GOLD analysis project Ga0118677, IMG submission 86154)
GTGGGCTCGGAGATGTGTATAAGAGACAGCCACTACCTTCCCCACCCCCCCGCAGCAATATCCCCGCGCGATTAAAGACACAGCCTTTCGTCGGGCGGAAAGGCTTAATCACGGAAATCCTCAAACGGTTAGAGAATAGATCCGAAGAGAGTGTGCTGGTGCTGCACGGACACTCTGGGGTAGGCAAGAGTGAATTGGCCTGTGAGGTAGCACGGCGTTTACGTCAGCATTATCCTGGCGGTGCCTTCCTCATCGACGCCGGTCCCGCAGGCGCCTTCCTCGAATTCGCTCGCATCGGCGAAGCTATTTTGGGGCAAGTCTTTCCGGTTGATATGGGGATCCCGGACCGCTGTAAGTTCGTATTCTACTCTCTTTACAACACCCCCACATTGCTCATTTACGACAATGTTCAATCTTTCGAGACCGTCCAGCCCTGGTTACCGATGACGGGCATGTCCTGCCATGTCCTCATAACCACCCCCTGCGAACGCCTGAGCCGATACTTACCGTCACTGGAGGTGCCGCGTCTCTCGCCCGGCGAAGCATGGCACCTCATTACCGAGATAACCGGGGGCGAGGTCGCGGAGAAATATGGCGATCGGCTTATCGAGTTAGCCGATGGTTTACCGGTGCAGCTCTACCCGCAAGCCTGGGCATTGGCCGCTGGTAATCAGCGCGACCATTTTGACCCCGGGCAACTGGCGCTGACTCAGGAAGCAAAAACGAGCTTTCATGGCGTAGTGGCGCTGCTGGATGAGAAAGCGCAACTCCTTCTCCATGCAGCCTCCTTCCTTACCGGCCAGCATATTCCGCGCGAAGAATTGTTTCAGCAGCTAGCATCGGCGTTTGCCTGGACGGAGACTGATTTTCACCACGAACTTGACGCTTGCCAACACTTGCATCTGCTCGAAGGCAAAGGCGAACTGCGCATGCATCAACTGCTGGCCGCATATCTGCGCGATCTGCCGGGTGATGATGTCAGACCGGCCTTGACCGCTATCCGCGTTGCTCAACACCAACGGTTTATTGGACTGGCACACGAATTGATTACCGTCCAGGCAAACGCCACGCGGGCGGCAAGGTTGCTGGTATATCCACTGACGATCGAAGCGTGGAAGGAACGCAATGAAACGTTCAGCATTGAGGAGAGCGAAACGCTCGGAAATGCACTGTCTGAGATCGGACGCTTCGCGGAGGCTTTTCCCTGGTATCAGCGTGCAGTCGAAGTCAGGGAGCACGTTGACGGGCAGAAAGATTATGCGCGCTTAAGCTGCAGCCTCCACAATTTAGGTTATTGCCTATCGAGCCAGGGGCAGTTTAATGAAGCACGCGCCTGGTTTGAACGCGCGGTAGCGGCACGGCAACATCCTGATTGTCAAGGGTGTATCGACCAGGAAGGCTTGGGGCGCAGTCTGCATGAGGTGGGAAATTGCCTGTCAAGCCTGGGTTTTTTTGCAGAAGCACAAGGATGGTTTGAGCGTGCGGTGAAGGCCAGGGAACTCGGCGATTTGCACGGGCACATTGACCTGGAAGGTTTGGGACGCAGCCTCTACGAGGTGGGCAACTGCTTGTCGAGTCGGGGACAATTTATCGAGGCGCAGCCCTGGTATCTACGTGCGGTGGAAGCGCGACAGCAAGGCGAGCTGCACGGAGGTGTCGATCAAGAGAGTCTGGGCTGGAGTCTGCATGGCATGGCCTTCTGCCTGTCGAGCCAGCAGCAATTCGCAGAAGCGCAAAAATGGTATGAACGCGCGGTAACGGCGAAAGAACAAGGCGATATACACGGACGTGTCGACCATGAAGGATTGGGCCGCAGTCTTCACGAGATTGGTTATTGCGTGTCGAGTCAAGGCCATTATGTCGAGGCACAATCCTGGTACGAGCAGGCGGTAGCGGCCCGACAGCGAGGTGACGTTTATGGGCGCGTCGATTATGAGGGTTGTGGGTGCAGCCTGCATGAGGTAGGCAATTGCCTCGCGAATCAGCACCGATATGCAGAGGCGCAAGAATGGTTTGAACGCGCGATGAAGATCCGGCAACAGGGAGATCTTTACCGGCGTGTCGATCAGGAGGGTCGAGGCTGCAGCCTGCACAGCCTGGGCTATTGCCTGTCGAGCCGGAAGCAATATGCCGAAGCACAACAATGGTTTGAACAGGCAGTCGCAGCCCGGGAGCAAGGCGACATCTATGGACACGTCAACCATGATGGCCTGGGCTGCAGTCTGCACGAGATGGGTTACTGCCTGTCGTGTCAAGGCCGGTATACCGAAGCGTTCACCTGGCTTGCCCGCGCGGTGGAAGCGAAACGACAAGGCGATGTCCTCGGCCAGGTAAACGCGACAAGTCTGATTATCTCGTTGCGAGAAGCGGCCCGTTACCTGCGGCTATTGGCACGGCACGACGAAGCGCAAAAGTGGGAAGAAGAGGCGGAGCAACTCCTGGGAAATTGATCACTTTTCACAGCGTTCATCGCCGGTCTCTGGCCAATACTCACGCTTTCGCCGGTGCCCGGTACCCATAACGCCGACTCGCAACATACCCAAAACCGGCAGTAACCAGGCACACGATCCCCCCGAGGACGATCGGCATTCGCCCGCCCATCTTGTCCGCGAGCCAGCCTAAGAGGGGACCACCGAGGAGAGCGGAGCCGCCGATGATGACGGTTTGCAGGGCGAGGACGCGGCCATGCATGGCGGGTTTGGCGTCGACCTGGACGATGGTGGTGGTGGCGGTCATATAGAGAATACTGGCCATGCCGACGAGGAACACGGCCGGGATGGCGGCGATGACGGTGGGCATGACGGCTAGTACGAACATGCTCAACCCGAGCGCCACGGCGCCGGCGATGATGTGGCGGAGCTGGACGAGTTTTCGGTGGGCGACGATGAGCGCACTGATGACGGCGCCGACACTGAGCACCGAGTAGAGCAGGGTATATACGCTGCCGGTGCTGTGCAGTGCCTTGGTCACCAGCAACAGCAGGGTGATGTTGAGGTTAAACGACGGGATGCCGATGGGAATCAGCATGGCGAAGCTGATCCACAGCGACGGCATCGACCGCACGTAGCGCAGGCCTTCGCGGATTTCCCCTTTGGCGCGAGGTGGACGCGGTTGGCGGTGCAGTTCGCCGGGGCGCATGAGGTAGAGGCAGCACAGTACCGCCAAATAGGTGCTCGCGTCGATGGTGAAGCACCAGCCGTAGCCCAGCGTCACCACCAACAAACCGGCCAACGCTGGGCCGAAAATGCGGGAGACGTTCACGATGGTGCTGTAGAGCACGACGGCGTTTGGGATATCCTCGGGTCTGACCATCTCGGTGACGAAGGAGCGACGGAACGGATTATCGAACGCCAGCAGGATACCGCCGGCGGCAGCCAGCGCGTAGAGGGCGCCGAGTGGCGGATGCGGCTGGAATGCCAGGATGGCCAGCCCGATGGATTGCGCCATCTCCAGGCTCTGGGTCAACAGCAGCATCTGCCGCTTATCCGAGCGGTCGGCGATGGCGCCGGCCCACGCCGAGAGGAACAGAATAGGGCCGAATTGACAGGCTGCGAGCACACCGACCGCCAGCCCGCTGCCGGTCAGTTTGAGCACCAACAAGGTGAGCGCGACGTTGGTGAGCCAATTGCCGGTGTTGGAGATGATTTGTCCGCTGAAGAACAGCCGGTAGTTGCGCGACCGCAGCGAGATGAACGTCTTCCCCAGCATCTCCCTGAATCGCGAGCCGACGGGGATATCGTCGGGCACGTCCATGCTCATTGGCACCCCAACAGCGCGGGCAACGCGGCTGCGGTGATTACGTCGGCCTGGCGCGGGAAGATCTGTTGCGTGAGAAAGGTCTGCACCTCGGGGTTCGGATCGGCGCAACCGTCTTCGAGCACGTATAACCGGTAGTCGCGATCTGCCGCGTCGCGCACAGTGGAGAGGACGACCCCGCTGGTGGAAACGCCGGCGAGGATCAGCGTGTCGATCTCCCGCTGCTTCAACTGCGGGTCCAGGTCGGTGGTCGAGAACGCGCCGACGCGCGTTTTGCGCACGATCAGATCGCCGGGAGCCGGCGCGACGACCGCGTGGATGGCGGAATCGGGCGATGCGCTGGACAGGCGGCGACTCCCGGCGACCGCGGCGAAACCTTTGTTGGTCGCCGGCACGGCGTCGTAATCGGCATCGTCGAACGCCACCCGCACGTAGCCGATCCGCACCCCGCAACGGCGCACGACAGCGATCACGGCGGACATGCGCGACAGCAGCGCATCGGCGTCGGGCAGGTGCTGCAGGATGGCCGTCTGGTAGTCCATCACCAGCAAGATCGTATGCCGGGGGTCGATGGTGGGGGTGGTCGCGCTCATAAAAATCTCCTGGTGTTTTTGAATCGACATCAGCAGCAGTTGAATTACCTATCTGAACCGTTCTGTCCGAATACCACGCTCAATTCTTCCCAACCACTTTCCCGCACAAACACCGGAATCGCCGCCAATGGCGCATCCACGGTGACGCATTGCCCGCCTGCCAACGCAACGCCGGTGTGGGTGTCCACCCAACAGGTGCCAGCGGGCAGGTAGACTGCGCGGGCGCGCGCATCGGCATCGAGGATGGGGGCGACCAGGAGGTCGGGCCCGAGCATGAACTGGTCGTCTATTTCCGCCGCGATCGGGTCGGCGGGGAAATCGACGAAAAGGGGGCGCATCGGCGGGAGGCCGGTGGTATGCGCGCAATGCATCTGGACGGCGAGGTAGGGGCGCAGGCGCTCGCGAAGGGCGAGTTGTTCGGTCAGTATTGCGTAGGCTTCCTCGCCGAAGGACCAGAGTTCGTTCGGACCGCCTGATTTATCGCCGCCGGGCAGGCGCACGCCGTGCAGGCGGCAGAGTGGGCAGAAGACGGCGTATTGGAACCAGCGCACCAGCAATTCGCGGAAGTCGGGTGATTCGACGTCGCCGCCATGAAAGCCGCCGATGTCGGTAGTCCACCAGGGGATGCCGCTCATGGCCATATTCAACCCCGCGCGCACTTGCCGGCGCAGGCTGTCGAAGGTAGAGGCGATGTCGCCCGACCAGACGGCGGCTCCATACCGCTGACTGCCCGCCCATGCAGAACGGCAGAGGGTGAGGATGTCCGTTTCGCCTTCCGCGCGCATGCCGTCGTAGAACGCTTGCTCGTGCAGGCGCGGGTAGAGATTGCCCACTTCCTCGCCGTTGCCGAGGTAATAATGCACGTTGTCGTGATGGGCGGGCATCATCTCCGGCTCGCAGGCGTCCAGCCACCAGACTTTGATGCCGTAGCGGTAATAGTTCGCCCGCACGCGCTCCCAGATAAATTGCCGCGCGCCCGGGTGGAAGGGATCGTAATAGCGCACGCACACGCGGCCTTCCGGATAGCTGTCGACAAAGTTCATCTGCACTGGCAACCCGCGCTCGTTATGCAGCAGGTAGCCGCGCTCTTCCATCGCGGCATAGTTCTCGCTGTTGAGATTCACTGTGGGCCAGATCGAAACCATCAACTCGATGCCCATGACGCGCAGCTCGTCCACCATCGCTTGCGGATCGGGCCAGCAAGTGGGATCGAACTTCCAGTCGCCCATCATCGTCCAATGGAAATAATCGATGACGATCACCGATAGCGGCAGTTTACGCCGGTGGTATTCCCGCGCCACGCTTAACAGTTCCTCCTGGGTGGAATAGCGCAGCTTGCACTGCCAGAATCCCGTCGCCCAGTCGGGCATGTCGGGCGAGAAGCCGGTGGCTTGCGCGTAATGGCGCAGGATCTCTGCGGGGGCATTGCCGGCGGTGACCCAGTAATCGAGTTGCGCGGCACGATTGGCCACCCAGCGGGTCTGATTGCGTGCTAACTCCACCCGTCCCACCGCCGGATTGTGCCAGAGGAACCCGTAGCCGCGACCGGAGACGAGGAACGGGATGGTGACCTCGGTGTTCTCCTGCATCAGCTCGATCACGCAGCCTTTCTGATCGAGCAATCCGTGCTGATGCTGCCCGAGCCCATACAGGCGTTCACCATCATACGCGTTGAAGCGCGCCTCGATGCGATAACGGGCGCCGTCCAGCGGCACGAAATCGCGCACGCGCAGATGCGGGCGCTCTTCCAGCAGCACGGCGCCGGTTTCCGCGTTGAAAAAGCGGATCCACCCGGTATGGGCGATGGTGACCAGCAGCAACCCGTTGCGCAGCGAAGCCTCTTCGTCGCGCAGTTCGATGTCCACTTCGACCGCCGCTGGCGGCAGCAACGCCCAATCGGTCTCCCGCATCTCCGCGCTCCGCGTCGCCCGCACGCGCACGCTATCCGCGCCCCACGGTTGAATCCACACCGTCTCCCCGTCGCGCTGCCAGATCAGCGTTTGGCCTTGTTGTGAAAAGCGGGTTGGCATGTTCAATCACCTCTAATAATAACGATTTTATGCACAGGAAAGGCAGGATAGATAGGATAAGTTTGCCTTCGGCGATTAGGTGAAGGCGATTATCCTAACGATCCTGTTTTGTAACCGTTCAGTCCCGCTGGCGCGCGAGCGTCCTCGCGAGCACTCCGGTGGCTGAGTAGACTACGGAGGGTCGTATCGAAACCACCGGAGTATTCGCGAGGACGCTCGCGCACCAGGGGGCCTGAACGGTTACGAATAATAAACGGAACGAAGTAGTAACCGGATAGGCAAAATCAGCAGGATTTTCGCCTTCGCCGAAGGCAAGCTTATCCTGACCATCCTGCCTATCCTGTTAAATTCTTACGGACTGACAACACCCGGAAACACCGGCTTTCCCACCTTACCGCGCGCGCCACGGGGGATGGCGAAGTGGCAGAAGATGCCCCAGCCTTGTCCGGCGGCGGTGTCGAGGGCGATGACGATTTCGTGCGGGCCGGTCGTCAATTCCACCTCGACTTTGGAGCGCCCGGGAAGCGCGGGGTTGAAGAGCGTCGGCACGCAGAGCACGGAGTGGCCATCCACGAACACCTGGCTGCCGCCGTCGTGACCGAGGTAGAGCGTCCAGACGCCGTCGTGCGGGACGGTCAAGGTGTTGGCGAGGTAGACGATGCCGTCTTGTTCACCCACGCGATCATGCACGTTGATGAAACCATCCTGGCGCGCCTTCACCGGTTGCCAATCGAGTGGGTCGGCCAGCCGCACCGGCGGCGCGCCGGCAACATCGCCGGTTTTCGGTTGCAGCGTGGAGACCAGCCATTGCTTCGCGCACGACGACACCCACTTGCCGGAGAGATCGGGCGAGGTCAGCGCCGGTTTGACACAGCCGGCGTTGAACTGCTGATTGGGCGGGGTTTTGAAGGTCATCTCGATGACCCCCACCTGGGCGATCTCATCCGGACAGCGCGCCGGCAGGCCGGCGATGACCAGCCGGTCGTCCTTTTGGGTAAAGGGCAATGGTTCTCCGTCGGGGTAGAGCCGTGCACTGGCAAGTTTGCCGGTGAGCGCGCCGATGGCCATTTCCTCACCCGGCCAGCGCGTGCACCAGAAGTAATACTTGGAACCTTTGCGCGTCCAATTCCCGATGGCCGAGACCAATCCCGGGGCGCGATCGACACGGCCGTAGATGGCATCACCGTATTGCTCCAGCCAGCGGCCCACGGTGGTCAGGCGCGTGATTGCTTCCTCCGGCACTGAGCCGTCGGGGTGCGGGCCGATATTCAGCAGCAGATTCCCGCCGCCGCCGGCGCAGGTGCGCAGCATATTCAGCACGCTGCGGGAAGACAGCCAGTCCTCCGGCGGCGCCTGTTGCCAGCCCCACGAGCCATTGAAGGTCATGCACGCTTCCCAGGCGCGACCGCCTTCCGCCGCGGAGATATGCTCTTCCGGCGTGCCGAAATCTTCCGGGATTTGCGCGCGGTCGTTGATGAGAATTTCCGGCTGCAGCTTGCGCACCATCGCGTTCATGCGATAGCTGTCCCACGCGTGCGGCGAAGTGAGCGGCCAGGAGACATCGTACCAGAGGATGTCGATTTTGCCGTAATTGGTGCACAACTCGCGCACGCATCCCTGAGTGTAGTCGATGAAACGCTTACGCGCCGCTTCATCGACGGCGCAGCGGGCACCGTCGGGGTGGTGCCAATCCATCAGCGAGTAGTAAAAGCCCACGCGCAGGCCGGCCTCGCGCGCTGCTTCGACGTATTCGCGCACGAGATCGCGCCCGGGCGCATGCTTGACCGCGTTATAGTCGGACATCTGGGAATCCCACAGCAGGAAGCCTTCATGGTGCTTGGTGGTGAGGACCATATATTTCATGCCGGCGCGTTTGGCCAACGCCGCCCATTCGCGCGCAAAACCGGGCTTGGGTTGCCAGCTTTCCGCCAACGGCTCATACGCGCGCACGGGGATGCGCTCCAGGTTCATCACCCACTCGTTGCGTCCCAATTGGGAGTATAAACCCCAATGAATAAACATGCCGAAGCGCGCCTCATGCCACCACTTCAGCCGCCGCGCGCGCGAACGCTCGGTTCGGTCGAGATACGCCTGTTCGAAAGTGCCGGTTGTCGCCATACTGATTACCTCACGGTTGCATGATTACGCCATCAAAGGATTGGTTTCCTGCCGGAAGGATGAATCCAAAATGCCGGATGCATTGCATTCCTTTTCCGGCAGGAAAAAGCAGCGTTGAGGATAACGTAGAGCAATAGAAACGGTGCAACCCCTGAGAGGGCGACTACCGAGCTGATCGCCAAGACCGCCGGAGGATTCGTTGAATGGAGATAACCTCGATCGAGCGCGAGGCCGAGTCACGCATCGCTGCCCACCGCATGGGCGATTTTCGCATACACCTCGCTGATGAAGCCGGGGTGCCGATTCCCCGCGCGCAGGTCTCGTTGCGCCTGGTGCGGCACGACTTCCGGCTGGGGGCAAATGGCTTCTTGCTTCGCGACAACGGCATCAGCCAACCGGCTCAACCGGCTGCTGAACTATTGGCGCAGGAATATGAGCGGGCGTTTGCCGGCCTGTTGAACTACGCAACCTTGCCGTTCTATTGGGGCGGTTACGAACCGAACGCGGGACAGGAAAACCGCGAGCGCTTGCGGGCGATGGCCGCCTGGTGTCGCGACCATGGGGTGCGGGTCAAAGGGCATCCGCTGGCCTGGCACGAAGTCTTCCCGCGATGGGCGGACAGCCTGGCCGACGCGGAAGCATTGCGACTCCTGCGCGAGCGGATCGTCAGGATCGTGAGCGAGTTTCGCGGACTGGTGGATACCTGGGATGTCTTCAACGAGACCACTGTGTCAGCGCAGTTCGCCAACGCGGTCGGGCGCTGGGTCAAAGACCGGGGCGCCGCCGAATGTGTCGCCGAAGCCCTGCACCTTGCCCGCACCGCCAACCCGGATGCCGAGTTGCTGTATAACGACTTCAACATTGCCCCGGAGTTCGAGGAACTGGTCGGGCAGTTGCAGCAACGCGGGGCGCCATTCGATGCGATCGGCATTCAGAGCCACATGCATAAAGGCGCCTGGACCGCGGAAAAGCTGTGGGACACCTGCGAAACCTACGCGCGTTTCGGCCTGCCCCTGCACTTTACCGAGATGACGGTCCTGTCCGGACGGTTGAAAACAGCGGACGACAATGACTGGCACCGGCGCCATACGGATTGGCTCTCGACACCCGCGGGCGAGCAGCGCCAACTCGAAGAAGGAAGGCGTTTCTACACGCTGCTCTTCAGTCACCCGGCCGTCGACGCGGTGACGTGGTGGGATTTCTCGGATCGGCATGCCTGGCAGGGAGCGCCCTCCGGCCTGCTGCGCAGCGACATGTCACCCAAGCCATTGGCCGCGTGGCTGCGCGCTGCCTTTCACGAGAAATGGACCACCCGTGCTGAAATCACCTCGGATGACACCGGCGAGGCGCGCTTCCGTGGTTTCTTCGGCGTTTACACCGTACAGGCGATGACGGAAAATGGGGTGGGGTTGACCGGCGCGGTCACCTTGCCGCGTCGCGGCGCGCACGACGTCGATGCTAAACTGGAGTAGGTCGGAGCGCCGGCACTCCGACCATGATGAAAGGAAAACAACTCATGAAAATAACTATCGATTCCACCGCCATCACGCCGTTCCCGCATTTCTGGGAGACGGTGTTCGGGTCGGAGGGGGCATATTATCCGGCGCGGCCGGATTTGCAGGGGCATTTTCGGCGGGCCCACGAGGCATTCGGGACGCAGTATATGCGCTTTCACGGCATCCTGCACGATGCGAACCTGCTCTATTTCGAGGACGATCTCGGGCGTCCCTATTACCACTTTGATGGCGTCGACCGCTGCTACGATCCACTGGTGGCGATGGGGATGCGGCCTTTTGTCGAACTCAGCTTCATGCCGGTGGCGCTGGCGCGCGCGTATGATAGCATCTTCGCCTGGCAAGGCATCACCGCGCCGCCGCGCGACGTGCAGGCGTGGGAACAGTTGATTGCCGCCTTCACCCGGCATTGCGTGGACCGCTATGGCCTCGCGGAGGTGCGGCAGTGGTATTTCGAGGTGTGGAACGAGGCCAATTTGCACGGTGCGTTCTGGACGGGCACGCAGCAGGACTACTGGGAACTGTATGCCGCCGCCGCGCGCGCGGTCAAATCGGTCGATGCCGAGTTGCGCGTGGGGGGGCCGGCCAGCGCCGGAGCGGAATGGGTGGCCGAATTGCTCGCGTATTGCGCGGAGCAGCAGGCGCCGATCGATTTCGTCAGCTATCACGGCTATCCCACCGATGAAGGCTACGTGGTAGGTGGCGAACCGATGGCCTTCAAAGGGCCGGGATTCTGGCGCGAAGCCGCCGCGCGCAATCAACGTCTGGTCAGCGCGTCCGCCTTTCCATCGGTGGAAATTCACGTCACGGAATGGAATTCCTCTCCCGGCTCGCGCGACGAGACGCATGACACCACCTTCGGCGCGGCCTATGTCTGCCAGGCCATCGACGAGGTCGCCGGCTATGTCGATTCGTTCTCCTACTGGACGGTATCCGACATCTTCCAGGAAGGCGGCTACCCGATGAGCGAATTTCACGGCGGATTCGGTCTGCTCACCATTCACGGCATCCGCAAACCGAGTTGGTACGCCTTCACCTTGCTGCACTGTCTTGGTACCGAGCGGCTGGCCACCACGATCGACGGCGCGCCCAGCGGCATGGGCGCCATCGTCACGCGGAGCGAACGCGGCGTGCAGGTACTCAGTTGGCATTTCATCCAGCCCCCCGACGATACCCGCCAACCCGAGCCGGTGGTCACGCGTATCCCCCTCGCCGACGGCGAGTACCGGCTGACCGAGCATCTCATCGCCGCCGACCACGGCGACCCGTTGACTCGCTGGCACGCCATGGGCCGCCCGGAAAAACCCGACGCCGCCCAACTCGCCGAACTGCACGCCTGCGAACCCGCCTTCACCGCGCGGCGCATACACGTCACCGGCGGGAGCTATACCGACAAGGCCACGCTGATACCGGGGAGTGTGCGGTTGGTGGAGTTGGAGAAAATGCCTTAAAGCTGAAAGGAACCATCATGATAGCGACATCACCATTGCTGTTCCTGGAAGCGGAGCAATTCACCACGTATGGCGGCTGGGTGCTGGATCAGCAAAGCATGGACCAGATGGGATCACCTTATCTGCTGGCACATGGATTGGGTCGTCCGGTGGCGGATGCGGTCACCTCCCTTGCCATGCCCACCGAAGGAACGTATCGCGTGTGGGTGCGCACGCGGGATTGGGTGGCGCCGTGGGGATTACCCGGCGCTCCGGGTCGCTTCCAGGTGCTGGTCAACGGCGTGCCGCTGGCGGCGACTTTCGGCACCGACGGCGCAGAATGGGCCTGGCAGGATGGCGGCATGATAGAGTTGCCCACCGGGCAAACGACGCTGGCCTTGCATGATCTCACCGGTTTCGAGGGACGCTGTGACGCCGTGCTGTTCAGCGCGGATCTGGCGATGACGCCGCCGAATACCCCCACTGCGCTGGCACGCTTTCGCCGCCAGACGCTGGCATTGCCGGAAACACCCGCGGAGGGGGGCGCGTTCGATCTAGCAGCCCGCGGATAAAGTCTGGCATCGGTCTTTTCTCGTAAAATATCGCTGATCAGGCTAAAAATACCAAGGAGATTTGCGTCCACCGTCGAAGAGTAAGGGTATGAGCCAAGGACAG
>Ga0118677_10012948_pt1 | contig 12115 bp, 12 predicted proteins | sample AliMusrvi5mmetaG_FD_86154 | JGI IMG/M metagenome (GOLD analysis project Ga0118677, IMG submission 86154)
CTTTGCCGGTGCTATTGTTAGTGCTGGAGCGGTGAAATCTAATAAAATAAAAAAACCAACTACTGATTTACAAGTGGTTGGCATTTATTAAGTGACCCCGATAGAATACTCTAGCCGTTTTTAAATTTGTTATAAAACCAACAATCCAGCAAAATAAAGGGTTACAGAATGATGAATTGGTATATTATATCTTCGTTAGACCCATAGAGCAATTAATAAGATACGTTGGTTCAACCCCAATCTTCAACCCCGCACTCTCTGCAAGTACTGTATTTATTGATGTGTATAATTATATAAAATTTTCAACCGACCCCAAAAGATGTCAATCAAATCAAATATTACTTTTCTAAAAAACATACACTATTAGGGTTATAACAAATCAAATCTGGAACAATTAATATTGGATCAGGACTTTCAACATTTACAGTATCTGGGGATATGAGTTGTTCTGGTTTAATTACATTGTCATCACCAACAAGTAGTGCAATTGGATCAATTGGTCATGTAACAACTCCTTCTGGAATTTCTGTAACATTAACTGGAGCTAATTCTATTACAGTTACAGGAACTTCAACAATATCAGTACCAATCCCAAAAATCATATTACACGCTCATGCGTCGATCGAATCATGGCTACTTGAAAGAAAACTCTTTCACTAACGCCTTCATTTCTCGCACGGCATTATCCCAACCTACAAACAAAGCATGCGCTACGATTGCGTGACCAATATTGAGCTCTTCTAATCCTTCTATCGCCGCGATTTCATGCACATTATGATAGTGTAATCCATGACCTGCATTCACCACCAATCCTAGTCCGCGCGCGTAACTAACGGCCTGTTTAATTCGTAGCAACTCTAGGGCTTTAGTCTCCGCAGTCTCTGCGTCAGCAAACGTGCCAGTATGAAGTTCAATCACAGGTGCGCCACACTTTTTGGCGGCATCTATTTGGGCATGGTCTGGCCCTATAAATAAGGAAACACGAATACCAGCACTGTTGAGCTTTTTAACAGCCTGTTCTACTTTTGCAAAATTAGCGACCACATCTAATCCACCTTCAGTGGTGCGCTCCTCACGTCGTTCCGGCACTAAGCAAACGTCTTGTGGTGCTACTTTTAAGGCTATAGCGATCATTTCATCAGTCACTGCACATTCAAGATTCATTCGTGTTTGCAATAATCCACGTAATGCGTGCACATCGGCGTCCTGCATATGCCTACGATCTTCACGAAGGTGGAGAGTGATACTGTCTGCACCGGATTGTTCAGCCCTTAATGCAGCTTGCACTACGCTAGGGTACTGAGTGCCACGTGCTTGACGTATAGTCGCCACGTGATCGATATTAACGCCTAATTTGATCATAATTTTTACTAGTTTCTATGCTAAGTTATCTTGACTATGTTTGAGATTTGGCCAGTTTACAGCCCTTGTAAATCAATTAAAAGCTGCCTAGTGTGCAAAGGTTTATCCCCTAAATAATGCGCCAATAAATAGCGCATTAATAGCTTACTTTGTTGCTGCGTTTGTGACTGACTATAATCATCATTGGCCATTGCCAGCAGAGTGCCACCAGACAATTGTACGCCATTTTGGGTGTGTTTTAATGCTGCATTTAACCTTATGGCGCCATGCTCGGCCTCATAGCGATAACTGTTGGTAGAGACTATCGCTGTATTATCAGTATCCTCTCCTAAGGGAATGGCATACCCTAGTTCCTGCAACAACTTCAATTCAAATCGGCGTAAAGTGCTGGCTAAATCTTCGCCACTACCGAGAATTTTTAATGTGGCACTATAGTATTCAAAAAGGGCTTCGTGCGGATCTTCACGCGGCAACAAGCGTAATAACAGTTCATTTAGATAGAATCCACACATCAGTGCTTCGCCCTTGAGAAGCAATAAACCGCCGCCCCAATCTAAACTATGTAGCGTTTTGAGTTCTAACTTACCGGACCATGTAGCAACTAACGGCTGAAAAGCTTGTAACATTCCTCGCATTGCAGAGCGTGGACGTCGCGCGCCTTTGGCAGTAGCGGCTACACGTCCAAAATCTCGGGCAAATAACTCAACAACTAGGCTGGTTTCTTTAAACGGAAAAGTATGAAGTACATACACCGCTTGATTGTCTTGACGATTTAAACTAACTACTGCCATAAACGCTTAGTGGCAATTAAGCCAAGGGCATGAATGCCATCGATTAGTAACCTAAAGACTTCAAAGCACGCTCATCATCTGCCCAGCCGCCCTTAACCTTAACCCAAGTTTCAAGATAAACCTTGCCATCAAAAAGTTTTTCCATATCTTGACGCGCTTCAGTTGAGATTTGTTTGAGCTTTTCTCCGCCTTTGCCAATTAGCATAGGCTTTTGGCTGTCTTTATCCACAATAATCGCGCAAAAAATACGGCGTAGCTTGCCCACCACTTCAAATTTCTCAATTTCAACGGTTACTGAATAAGGAATTTCATCACCCAATAATCTGAATATCTTTTCACGCACCAGTTCAGCAGCTAAAAATCGTTCGTTCTTATCTGTCAGTTCATCTTCAGAATAGATAGCAGCTTGCTCTGGCAAGTACTTGCGAATAGTCGCTAACAACTCATCTAAATGGAGGCTCTTTTTGGCGCTGACTGGTACGATATCTGAGAATGGGAACTCCAAATCAAAGTCTTGAATTAAAGGTAACAGATTGCCTTTATCCCCCATCAAATCTGATTTATTCACCACCAAAATAGTCGGTGTCTTTTCTGAAAGCAAGGCTAATACCTTGCGATCGGCATCACCCAACTTCATAGGCTCAATCACAAACAATACGACATCCACTTCAGCTAAAACCTGCGTCACGGTTTTATTTAAACCCTTATTGAGCGCATTTAAGTGTTTTTGTTGAAAGCCGGGCGTATCCACAAATAAAAATTGGGTATCGTTAGTGGTATGAATACCAAGCAATCGATGGCGGGTCGTTTGTGCCTTGCGTGAAGTAATGGCTAACTTCATACCCAAAATATGGTTGAGTAACGTTGATTTACCTACGTTAGGACGACCGACAATTGCCACCGTACCACATTTAAATGCGCTCAGCTCTTTATCTAAATCTGTCATTATTTAATCTTCTCCAAAGCAATTTTTTCTAATGCGATTAACGCATAGTTTGCAGCCTGCTGTTCTGCAATGCGGCGACTAGTGCCTTCACCAGCCGTACGTATATTTAATTTCTCTATGTAACATTCCACCACAAACAGTTGCGCATGGGCTTCGCCAGCTAATTGCGTAACCTTATATTCTGGGACTGCGAGCTTTTGACCTTGTAAGTGCTCTTGCAATAATGACTTAGGATCTTTGTCAATAACATTAGGATCTATCGTTGCCAGCTTGTCAGCAAACAAAGCTATCACCATGGCTTCAGCCTCGGCATATCCTCCATCTAGATAAACCGCACCAATCAAAGCTTCCAATGCATCAGCCAATATAGAAGGTCGGCGCCAACCACCACTTTTAAGTTCACCCTCGCCTAATTTAAGCGCAGCGCCAACGTCTAGTGACTGCGCTATTTCGCATAGGGTAGCTTCTTTGACTAATTGTGCGCGTAATCGGCTTAAATCTCCCTCAGCTAGCGCTTGAAAACGCTGAAACAACTGCTGAGCAATGATAAAGTTAAGTGCGCCATCACCTAAAAACTCCAGCCTCTCATTATTTTGCGCACTAAAACTGCGATGAGTGAGCGCCTGCGTTAGTAGACTGGCGTTGACAAAACGGTAGGGCAATCGATTTGCTAAAGCCTGCTGCATCATTATAGATTGCTTGAAACTACACGCATTTTATTCATGGCTAGTTGTAGAAAATATCATGCGGTTAAGTACCCGAATGTCTTCTGAAACCAAGGTTATTACGGCTTGCTTGCTTGCGCTTTCAAAGTGATGCATTGAACTCCCTTACATGTCCAGCATAGTGCACAACCATTTTAATGAATGGTTGTACCTATTCTTGAGAACTGATCAAAATTCATCCAGATAAAAAAGGCTTTACCAACCAAATTCCTTTCTGGCACAAAACCCCAAACACGGCTATCTGAACTATTATCACGATTATCACCCATCGCTAAATATTGTCCAGCGGGCACTGTAATTTCTTCATTATTGGCAAATTTAGCGCCGATGGCATTAGACTCATAATTTCCCACAACATCATGGATTAAAATATCGTGTTTCACAGCACCTAATTGTTCTTGATATTGCTTAGCACGAATCATATTCAAACCAGAGATGACATAATCATAATCACCCACCTCATTCACCACTAACGGCTGACCATTGATGGTTAAGTGCTTATCTTGATAGCTAATTTTATCGCCAGGCAAACCTACCACACGCTTAATATAGTCTATAGAAGGTTGTGGAGGATAGTGAAAGACAAATACATCACCACGACTAGGCTGGTTTATTGATGCGAATACATTATTTAGAATAGGTACGCGTAAGCCATAGGTAAATTTATTCACCAAAATATAATCGCCCGCCAACAAGGTCGGCATCATTGATCCCGAAGGGATTTTGAATGGTTCGACAATAAATGAGCGAACAAAAAATACCAATAAAATGACCGGGAAAAAACTTTTGGCATACTCCACCAGAACCGGTTCATTAGCGCCAGCAGCACGCTTTTTACTTAAGACTAATATATCAAGCAGCCAGATAAAGCCCGTGACCACCAGTATGACGATCATAAATAATGCAAACATCATTGCGTATATATCCTATTAGTTCGGTTAGGCTTTATAGAAGCCGATATTAGTCTTCAATGCGCAAAATAGCCAAAAATGCCTCTTGCGGAATCTCCACATTGCCCACTTGCTTCATGCGTTTTTTACCTTCTTTTTGCTTATCTAGCAACTTACGCTTACGTGAAACATCGCCACCATAACACTTAGCAATCACGTTCTTACGCATCGCTTTCACGGTTTCACGCGAAATAATATTTGCACCAATCGAGGCTTGGATAGCCACATCAAACATCTGACGCGGAATCAACTCACGCATTTTTGCCGCAACTTCGCGTCCGCGACGCACACTATTAGCTCTATGGACAATCATGCTCAAGGCATCCACGCGTTCACCATTGACCATAATATCAAGCTTTACCAAATCTGCTGCGCGAAACTCTAAAAACTCATAATCCATGGAAGCATAACCACGTGACACTGATTTTAATTTATCAAAAAAATCGAGCACAACTTCATTCAGTGGCATTTCATAGCTCAGCATGACTTGCCTACCCATATACTGCATATTCTTTTGAATACCACGCTTATTATTGCAAAGCGTCATCACTGCACCTACATAATCTTGTGGCATCAACAAATTGACATTAATAACCGGCTCGCGGGTTTCCGCAATGCGTGAAGTCTCAGGCAATCGTGATGGATTTTCAATCTGCACAACTTCGCCATCTTTCAGCAGTAGTTCATACACGACTGTAGGTGCCGTGGTAATTAAATCCATATCATACTCACGCTCCAGGCGTTCTTGTACGATTTCCATATGTAGCAAGCCTAAAAATCCGCACCTAAAACCAAAGCCTAACGCAGTTGAATTTTCCGGTTCAAATAATAAACTAGCATCGTTTAAACTTAGCTTTTCTAATGCCGTACGTAAAGCTTCAAACTGATTAGATTCTACTGGATATAGCCCTGCAAATACTTGTGGCTTTACTTCTTTAAACCCCACCAATGGCTGTGCTGCTGGTTTATTTACCAAGGTAACAGTGTCACCAACTTTAGCACTAGCCAACTCTTTAATACCCGCAATAACAAAGCCTACCTCACCGGCTGAAAGCGCCGTTTTTTGCTCAGACTTTGGTGTAAATACACCGACCTGCTCACATAAAAATTCTGCATGCGTGGCCATTAGGCGGATTTTATCTTTTGGCTTTAGCACGCCATCAATTACACGCACCAACATGACTACACCCACGTAATTATCAAACCAGGCGTCAATCACAAGCGCTTTGAGTGGACCGTCCACATTGCCTTTTGGCGGTGGTACCTTGGCCACCACAGCTTCTAATACATCACGTACACCCAAACCAGTTTTAGCAGAGCAGCGCACTGCAGCTTTAGCATCAATGCCAATAACATCTTCAATTTCTTGCATGACGCGATCAGGATCTGCTGATGGCAAATCAATTTTATTAAGCACTGCGGTTACTTCCACGCCTAAATCTAGCGCGGTATAACAGTTAGCTACACTCTGCGCTTCCACCCCTTGACTGGCATCGACTACCAACAGGGCGCCTTCGCAAGCTGAAAGCGAACGAGACACTTCGTAGCTAAAATCCACGTGACCAGGTGTATCAATCAAATTAAGATGATAAATTTGGCCGTCGTCTGCTTTGTAATCCAGAGCTGCCGTTTGCGCTTTAATCGTAATGCCGCGTTCCCGCTCAATATCCATAGAGTCAAGGACTTGCGCTTCCATTTCACGGTCAGCTAAACCGCCACACAAATGAATGATACGATCGGCTAAAGTTGACTTGCCGTGATCAATGTGAGCAATAATGGAAAAGTTACGGATATTTTTCATGTTTTGGATAGACTATTTTATTGTCTGGCTAGCAACTTAAGTTTATTAAAAACTTAATGCCTATAGCGCAGTTTCATAACAAGGGTGTTGCTCAAGAACGAAGATTAATAACAAAGGCGCCTTAAGCGCCTTTGTTATTGCAAATTAACTGACCGGATTTTACAGCAAATTCAAAGTATTAACATCAACTGATTGGTGCGCTACTTTTCATAACCATTACTTTCCTGCGGGGATTTTGACTGGAACATACAGCGTATTCTCACCGCGCTGCACTAGCAATGCGATGGTTTTCCCTACAGAGATGCCCAAAAGCTGTTTATTAAATTGGTCTAAAGACTGTACTTCAGAATTATTGAGGCCAAGGATTATATCCCCATGACGAACGCCCGCTTGTGCTACGGCACCTTGCGAATCAACGACCAACAAGCCATTCTTGCCGTTTAGCTTTTTCCTCTGCTGAACTGTCAGCTCCTTTAAAGTCAAGCCTATGCGATTCATTTCTGGCTTGGAGGCGGGCTTGTTATTTTGAAGCGCATCGCTTGCGTCGGCTGGCATTTCACCCACACCTACGTTAAGAATCTTCACGCTGCCTTTACGAAGAATCTCAACTGGCACAATTCTGCCTGGCTTTGCTGAACCTACAGCACGCGGCAAGTCTGCCGAAGCGACAATGGGCTTGTCATCAAATTTGGTAATGACGTCTCCTGGCTCTAAGCCACCTTTATCGGCAGGTCCGTTTTTCTCAACACCAGCCACTAATGCCCCATTGGTATTTTTCATTGAAAACGACTCTGCCAACTCCTTATTAATCTCCTGAATGGCTATACCTAACCAACCACGAGTGATCTTTCCGCTAGATTTCAGTTGATTAGAAATCTCAAGCGCCACATCAATTGGAATCGCGAACGATAAACCCATAGAGCCACCACTACGGCTATAAATCTGCGAATTAATACCCACAACTTCGCCACTTAAATTAAACAGCGGACCGCCAGAATTACCTGGATTAATCGCAACATCGGTTTGAATAAATGGCACAAAGTTTTCTTGTGGCAAGGCGCGCCCTTTGGCGCTGACAATGCCCGCAGTCATTGTATTCTCTAGGCCAAACGGTGAGCCAATAGCAGCCACCCAAGCCCCAACTTTTAGTTTAGCAGGGTCACCGATAGTGACTTTAGGTAATCCTGTCGCCTCAATCTTAACCAACGCCACATCAGTACGCTTATCAATGCCTATAATTTTGGCCTTAAATTCACGCTTATCAAAAAGTTTAACCACCACTTCATCAGCCTCAGAGACGACGTGAGCATTGGTTAGGATGTAACCATCACTACTGATAATAAAACCTGAACCTAACGACTGCGTTTTGTATTCAGCTGGTGGCGCACCATTCTGCCCAGGTACCACTGGAATGCCAAATCGTTTAAAAAATTCCTGCATTTGCTCATCGCCTGGCATACCCGGAAACTGCATCGCCCCAGCGTCTTGTCGGACATTTTGAGTCACACTAATATTAACCACTTCTCCGCCATGCTTTTCCGCCAATTCAGTAAAGTCAGGCAGGCTCTGCGCATAAACATCTAAATGTAAGGCTGAAGTCAGCGCGAATACTAAAATGGCAATCCAAGTTTTCATGTGTTAACCCTTATTCAGTTTCAAGTTTGTCTGCGTCTACAGTTACTGCTTGTCGCAAGATAGTCGCTTGATATTTTAGTGCGTAGGCTTTAGTAGTGCAACTGCGTCTGACCATGAAGCGCTTAACAAATACGAAGCTTAGCAACAATCCAGATGCGGCACCAATCATGACATAAAACTCATTCTTGAAATAGATATCGGTGAGCACAGCGCCTATTAACATCCCTAGCATGGGGAGAATATAAAGCAGGAATACTGAGCTAAGAATTGCTTGTTCATTGATACCAACGACTACACTGTCGCCAACATTGGCATGGATTGTATTCTCAGCAGTAAAGGCATGGCTTTTATGCCCAAGCAACTTGCCCCAAGTAGCATTTCCACAACCCCGTTTCTGACCGCAAAGGCTACAAGCAGTCCGCCTTTCAATTTCCAACGTCGCTTGATTATCTACACAAGCAGTTACAACGGCATATTCTTCTATCATAATGGCTTACAGGCTAGGGTTGTCTTGATTGATTATTTATTAAAGATGACCGCATTGCCAATTTGAGCTGCCGTAATTTCCGGCACCTCACCAACCACAGTTATCTGATAACCATCTGTCACATTCATATAATAACTAGTGTTTCCTACGACAGCTTGCGTAGCCTTAGTACTAGCTTTAGTTTTTAGATTAGCTGGTTCAATAAACAAGGACACATAAGCCATGCCATCTGAAAATACAATATGGGTAACGGGCAGCGTCTTACCATGCACCATGCGAATCATTTGATCTACTTTGCGATATCCGGCTGGGAGCTCTTTGATACTCCATGCATTGACAACCCCAGTATCCGCGCTTGTGGGAACCTCATCTTCCATCACATAATTTTTTTTGCTATCAATCTTAGGTCTAAACCAATCTAAACCTCCTACTTGCATTAAAGCTACCTGATTGAAAGCAATACTTTCTATGACTTCATTGTGGCTATTAAGTAACACAGACTTTAACAGTAAGCCGTATTCACTATCAACCCAAAGCTTGTAGCTGTACCTTAAGCCATCCTTAGACTCCAAAAGGTAAATCTGCGCCTGGCGGTCGGCAATGCGCTCTGTATCTCCAATATGCAATGCATAGTTTGCTCTGATTGACTCCAGATTGGTTGGCAATACCGCAGGAAACATATTCTGACCATGCCGTTTTTCAATCACAACTTTTTCATTCTTTTGGTTATAAATCACCAAGTCACTACCCTGACTAAGTAATTGGCGCGGCGTCCCATCAAGCAACACGTTGCGTGAAAATTCACCTTTGTCGGTAAACATATGAGTGATTTGCACAGACTTGGACTGTTTACCACTTTGGCAAACGAAAATGCCTTGATAACTTAAAGCCCGTGCCGCAACAGCCGTTTTTTGCAACGCTTGCCACATATCATCATCACTCGCCGCCTGTACTCCTAAACTAGCGCCAATCAACAAACAAGCTGCAATAAAATACTTCATGTGCGTTATTTGGAGTAACTTACAGTTTGTATATAGTAGGCACTGCCTGATGGAGCAGTGGTCTGATGCGCCAGTAAGTATTCCGCAGGAATAGCTGATGTTACTGATTCGCTTTGTGCATCAGCAACCAAACCATTGGTAACTTGTGTAGTTTGATGCAGCGCCATCCAGCCGACTACCATCACCGCCGCAACCGAAGCGGCAATCGACCAAGAAGCAGGGACTTTATGATGTAGCTTGAATCCTTCACCTGAACCACCTAGAGTGGCATTAGGCGCCAGTACAGTAGGCTCTAAATCGATTTTCTGCATTAAATTTTTTTTGAAATTAGCACTAAGGTTATTATCCCCGCGCATCGAATCACCAATCAGATGATATTGACTCCAAGCCTCTGCACCTTTCTTGGATGATTGCAGCATCGTAATTAAATAGGCTGCATCTTCGATGGCTATTTCGTCATCAATTAAGGCTGATATTTGCTCGCTCATTGTTTTCTCCTGAAACACTTACACTATTACTATTAAATTAATGGAAATTTATTTTTAACTTGAATTACCAACGCTTATGATCTGGGGTGTCCAACAAGGGCCTCAGCTTAACCGCAATAGTTTCACGCGCCCTAAAAATACGCGAACGCACGGTGCCAATTGGGCAACTCATGATACTGGCAATCTCTTCGTAACTTAATCCCTCTATCTCACGTAACGTAATCGCGGTTCTAAGTTCTTCTGGCAAACTGGCAACGGTATCATTAACTGTTTGCGCAATCTGCTTAGTCATTAAAGTGGATTCTGGCGTTTCGGTAGTCCGTAATTCATTACCGCTATCGAAATTCTCCGCATCATCAATTTCAATATCGGTGCTAACCGTTGGTCTGCGACCTAAAGCCACTAAATGATTTTTTGCAGTATTGATACCAATACGGTACAGCCAAGTATAAAAAGCACTATCACCACGAAAGTTAGGTAATGCACGATAGGCTTTAATAAAAGATTCTTGCACAACATCTTCGATTTCAGACTGATCACGAATCATACGAGATAGTAGTCGACCTAATTTGCGCTGATACTTATCCACTAGCATGCCAAAGGCACGCTTATCGCCTCGCTGGGCGAGTAGCACAAGCTCATGATCAATTTCACGATTACTGGGTGATGGAGTTGCTGTCACTACACTTAAGCCCTCTGCGGGCGAAATCCCGACATATTTTGATTCATTAGTAGGAGTATAACCCTGCCCTGCCCCTTGCACGAAGCTAATTTGCGCAATCTTATGCATTTTGGTAAGTTGTATTCTCATGCTTCTCCCCATCTAACGTTAAATATTAATAATTAACCATGCCTTACATTTATTGCGGTTGTGATACGGTTGCCATTACCCCTATAATGACCGCAACACAAGATGATAAGTTCCTAAGCAAACACTTTCTGTCACCACTCAACTTAACCACTAAATTTAACTTCAATATTTAACTTTTGGCCCCAAGTAAAAATGCAGCAATTTGATGTACTGATTATTGGCAGTGGACTCGCTGGCTTATCTCTGGCACTGCGAACTGCCGAGCATAAAAAAGTATGTTTAGTGAGCAAGCGTCGCGTAAACGACACAGCCAGTGACTGGGCACAAGGTGGCATTGCCGCAGTCATTAATGACGATAACGATACCGTTGAAGCGCACATTCAAGACACCCTAACAGCCGGCGCAGGACTTTGTGATGCTGCCGTGACTGAGCTGGTAGCAAAACAAGCTAAACCTGCGGTAGAGTGGCTGATTGAGCAGGGTGTAGGATTCACACGCGAGCAAGATGACAGTGGCTACCATTTAACCCGTGAAGGTGGGCATAGCCATAGACGCGTAATTCACGCGGCAGATGCGACGGGTCACGCCATACAGACCACACTTTCTGAGAAGGTACGCACCCATCCTAATATCTGCCTGCTAGAAAATCACATTGCCGTTGATTTAATTACCACTCGTAAAGTCACGCAAACAAAAATTGAACAGGCCGACGACAATAGTTGCTTAGGGGCTTATGTATTAGATAATCACACAGGCAAGGTGATTACAATTGCCGCTCAAAATACTATTCTAGCCACCGGTGGCGCAGGCAAGGTTTACTTATACACGACCAATCCAGATGTCAGTACCGGCGACGGTATGGCGATGGCATGGCGTGCCGGCTGTCGAATGGCCAATATGGAGTTTATTCAGTTTCACCCCACCTGCTTATTTCATCCTCACGCTAAATCATTTTTAATTTCTGAAGTGGTACGCGGTGAGGGTGGCTTGTTAAAGCTGGCTGATGGTACGCGCTTTATGCCTGAGTATGATGTGCGGGCGGAGCTTGCACCGCGAGATATTGTTGCGCGGGCCATAGACTTTGAAATGAAAAAACGTGGGCTTGACTGTGTTTACTT
>Ga0118677_10011052_pt2 | contig 12114 bp, 5 predicted proteins | sample AliMusrvi5mmetaG_FD_86154 | JGI IMG/M metagenome (GOLD analysis project Ga0118677, IMG submission 86154)
CCCAGTGTGAGCAGGCTGTGAAAACGAAAAGACTTTAAATATTTAGCTGATTTTTCCATACAATCACAATGCTTCCTTAATTAATTCTGTTTTTAGCAAATTTGGCAGCCGCGTACCCATGTGCGGCCATCTTTAAGCAGAAGCTGGTCGCCTTCCAGTGGTCCCCAGCTGCCCGGTTCATACTGGGCCAGCCCGGTATACTCCAGGTCATTCCATACATCGAGGATGGGATCGATAAAGGTCCAGGCCAGCTCGGCCTCATCGGCGCGGGTGAACAGGGCGGCATCGCCCTGGATGGCGTCCAACAGTAGGCGTTCATAGGCTTCCGGGATGGCGGTCGGCCCAAAGTTATCTTTGTACTGAAACTGCATATTGACTGAGCGCATTTCAGCCACGGTATCTGGAACTTTGGCCTCAAAGCGTAAATGGATACCTTCGTCAGGCTGCAGGTACAGGATGAGCAGGTTCGGGCGGATGACCTCGCCAGACGCCATGGGAAACATGATATGCGGTGGGCTTTTAAACTGGATCACAATTTCGGAGTATTTCTCCTTAAGGAACTTGCCCGAACGCAAATAGAACGGCACGTCCTGCCAGCGCCAGTTATCGACAAACAGGCGCAGGGCAGCAAAGGTGGGGGTATGTGATTTAGCCGGGACCCCCGGTTCTTCAGCATAACCGCGGTATTGTCCGCGCACGCTGTTGTGCGTCACTGCCAACCCGGTAATCGGGCGCAGGGCGCTGAGCACTTTCACCTTCTCATTGCGCATGGCATCCGCATTAAACGAAATGGGGGGCTCCATGGCAACCAGCGTCAGCAGCTGCATCAGGTGGTTCTGGAACATATCGCGCACAACCCCCACATTGTCATAAAAACCGGCGCGGTTTTCAAGGCCGACGGTTTCTGAAACGGTGATCTGGACGTGGTCGATATAGTTGCGGTTCCAAACGGGTTCAAAAATGGTATTGGCGAAGCGCGCCACAAGGATATTCTGCACGGTCTCTTTGCCGAGGTAATGGTCGATGCGGTACACCTGGCTTTCTTTTAAAACCTCGTGCAGCTGGCGGTTGAGTTCGCGTGCAGAGGCCAGGTCCGTCCCGAATGGTTTTTCGATCACCACGCGGCGCCAACCTTCATCTTCACTCAAAAGGTGAGCCTGGCTGAGCGAGGAGATATAAGTTGAAAAAACGCCCGGCGGGGTGGCCATATAATACAGGCGGTTGGTGGGACCGGATTCGAGTGCGGTCAGGGCCGCGGCAAGGCGGCTGGCGCCTTCCAGGTCGGTTGCCCGTCCGGAGACATAATGGATATTCTGGACAAAATCCTGCCATTCATCTTCGGTATATGTGAAATCGGCGTACTTTTTCATGCCGTCATACAGGTGCTGGCGAAAACTCTCATCCGTGAAGGGTGTCCCGGCAAATCCGACGATGCTGGATGGACAGGGAATGCGCCCCTTCCGGCAAAGATTAAACAGGGCAGGGATGAGCTTGCGGTCGGTTAAATCGCCTGAAGCTCCAAAAATAACGATGGTGACCGGTTGGTTATTATTCACAATTAGGCTCCTGTTTTTTTCATTTCATGACCGCCGAACTGGTTGCGCATGGCAGACAACAGCCTGGCGGAATAATTTTCGGAATTGCGGCTGGCAAAGCGGGCCTGCAGCGAGAGCGTGATCACCGGGGCAGGAACATCCAGGTCGATTGCTTCGGCCACTGTCCAGCGCCCTTCGCCCGAGTCAGCCACCCACGGGCGGACGTCGGCAAGGTCGGCGTCCTGCTTGAGCACATTTGCGGTCAGGTCCAGCAGGCAGGAACGCACAACGCTGCCGGTCTGCCAGATTTGCGCAATTTGAGAAAGGTTAAAACCGAATTCTTCTTTTTTCTTCATGATTTCAAACCCTTCAGCCAGGGCCTGCATCATGCCGTATTCGATGCCGTTGTGGATCATTTTGACGAAATGGCCGGCTCCATGGGGGCCGACATGCCCCCAGCCTTCGGTTTTTCCCGGCGCAAGTGTTTCAAATAAGGGCCGCAGGAATTCAACCGTCGATTTTTCGCCGCCAATCGTCAGGCTGTAACCTTCGCTGATGCCCGAAACGCTGCCGCTGGTACCGACATCCACAAATTGGAAGCCTTTATCCGTCAGTTCTTTGGCGTGGCGCCGGGTATCCTTGTAGTTGGAATTGCCGCCGTCGATGATGATATCGCCCGGGGAGAAAATTTGCGAAACCTTTTCGAGGGTGTCATCTGTGATTTTCCCGGCCGGGACCATGACCCAGGCCACACGCGGCGCTTTAAGCGCGGTTGCCATGCTTTCGAGAGTATACAGTCCTTCGGCACCAACAGCTTCGCCCTTGTGGATGGATTCAACGGTCCTGGCATTTCCCAGCACCCGGTGTCCACCTTTTACCAGGCGGCTGGTCATGTTCAAACCCATTTTCCCCAAACCAATCATAGCTAAATCCATCTATTTTCCTCCATACCTTCCAAAAACACCTTGATTAATGAAAAGACGGGCTGTTTTTTAAACCCGGTTGGTTCCCTCCCGAACTCAAGGAATGATGCGCATTTTAAGCGTTTCCGGCAACTTCTGCGCGGCGGCCTCATCCACCAGCCAGGTCACCTCGCCCGCAGCCGGGCGGATGCGCTGGGAAGGCAGGTTTACTTCGTCGGGCGGCCCGCCGAGCACTTTGACCAGGGTATCGGCCTTGTTGGCGCCCACGGCCATAAAAAAGACCTGGCGGGCCGCATTCAACACGCGCGGGGAAAGAGTCACACGCCGGGCGGGACGGTCCTGATAATTGCCGGTGACGGCCAGGGCAGATTCAGCCGGGTCGGGTGCTGAACCGGGGAAAAGGGATGCCGTGTGGCCGTCCGTGCCCATGCCCAATAACACCAGGTCGAAGCGCGGACAATCCAGGCCGGGGGCAGCGCATGCGGCCAGCTCGCGCCGGTAACCAGCCGCGGCTTCGGCAGGGTCCTGTTCGCCGAAAACACGGTGTACCTGGGCCGGAGGGATCTGAACGCTGCCAAGCAGCAGGCGTTTGACCTGCCCGTAACTACTTTCAGGGTCGTCCGGCGGCACACAGCGTTCATCTGCCCAGAAAAGGTGGACCTGGGGCCACCAGGGTTTGTCAGAATAGGGAGGCTGGGCGAGCAGGCGGAAGAGCGCTTCGGGCGTGCTTCCACCGCTGAGGGTGGTCAAGAACTTGCCGCGTTCAACCAGCGCCTGTTCTGCCAGCCCATTGAACCGCGCGGCAGCATACTGGCTGAGCAATGATAGGTCTGAAAATACATAAACGGAAGGCATGCATCACCTGATAAAAAATAGAGTAGTTATGTCCATATATACCCCAACCGGGTATAAATTTCAAGCCACAAACCGCCCAATTTTATATATTTAAAATTATATATTTGTTAAAAATACGTTTTTGTGGTTAAAGACGCAGTCAGAACGCTTTCTTCTTTATGTAAACAACTTATTGGCGTGAACATCGCATAAAATTATAAAAAAAGAAGCGTTAATTCGGGCAGCTTTGATAAATAATAATTTCGTATACCTGAAAAAAGCATTATACTTAAATCAGATCATCTCAGACGGGTCTTTCCAAAGGCTGTCACATTGGAGTATTTATGATGCCGGCATGGTTAAGAAAATGGATGCAATCACCCGTTTTTACGGGGGATGAAGAAAAGACGCGCCTTTCAGCCATTCTGGATAAAATCCTGATGGTTGCATGGGCCGTGCAGTTTCTTGGATTTTTCGTTTATCCCGGAGAAATTTTAACGCGCCTGTTATTAGTGGGCGTCTTTGCCATTTCGGCATTTTCACTTCAGGTGCTGCTGCACAAGGGATATTACACCCAGGCCAACATCGGCTTCCTGGGGCTTTACTGGTTGATCATTACCGTCATGGTTTACCTGGACGGCGGGGTAATTACCTCCCCGTCGATCCTGGCTTATGCCATTTTGGTATTGTGGACCTCGGTTTCACTGGGGGTTCTTCCAACCGTCGTGATGCTGGCTGCCTGCCTGCTTTCCAGCCTGTCAATGGTGGTCCTGCCCCATTCCCAGAGCTGGAACCAATCTTTATTCAGCAGTACGCCCCCTCTCCTGGTATGGGCTGTGCAGGGTTTTGTCTTGTTGTCGCTGGCTGTCATCGGGGGGCACGTGACAAATTCCCTGCGCAACTCCTGGCGCCAGGCACACCGCGAACTGGATGAACGCCGTAACCTGGAAGAGGAATTAAAAAAACAGCACGAGTTCAATACGGCCGTACTGGAAACGGTGGGGTCCCTGGTGGTGGTTTTGGACTCGACCGGGATGATTACCCTCTGGAACCAGGCCTGCGTTAATCTCACCGGTTATACGGCTGCTGAAGCTGTGGGACGCACTGCCTGGGATTTTATGCTGCCAGGCCAACAGGTGACCCAGGCGCAGCAGAACTTTGCCAGGCAAATGGAAGAACGCAGACCATTCCATTTTGAAAACAAGTGGGTCACGCGCAGTGGACAGGTTCGCCAGATTGAATGGAATAACAATTTCATCCTCGATGCGAACGGCCAGGTGCGGTTCATCATCGATACGGGCCAGGACGTGACTGAAAAAAAGCGCATCGAAACTGCGTTGTTTGAAAGCGAAAAATTGTTTCACAGTGTGTTTGAGCAGGCTGCCACGGCCATTTTAATCGCAGACTCGCGCGCAAGGCTGGTGGATTTTAACCAGCGCCTGTGCGATATGTTGGGTTACAGCCGCGAGGAACTGCTCGGACGCAGCATTAATGATTTTGGTTATGTTGATGATATCGAAAAAAACCGGGCGGATGCCTTAAAGTTGTTGTCCGGCATGGAAACAAAGTCCATCTGGGAAAAGCGCTACATTCGCAAGGATGGCGCAATTTTATGGACTCTCTCGGGAGTCACCCTGCTGTGTGATGACCTTGGGCAGCCAAAAATGTTTATTGCCATTATGGAAGATATCACCGACCGTAAAAGCACCGAGATGAAACTGACCGAACTTAATGCCGGGCTGGAAAAGCGCGTTAAAGAACGCACGCATGAGCTTGAATTGATCAACAAGGAGCTTGAGGCCTTTAATTATTCGGTTTCCCACGACCTCAGGGCGCCATTGCGCAGCATGAGCGGTTTTGCCCAGGCCCTGTGGGAGGATTACGGCAAACTCCTGCCGGAGGAAGGCCGCGGTTACATTCAACGGATCGAAATTTCCACCCAACGCATGGAAGACCTGATCGATGACCTGCTCAAACTTTCACGCCTGGGACACAAGCCGGTTGAACGGCTTAAGATTCACCCTGCAAAAATTGCGGCCCTTGTCTGGGAAGAATTGAAAGAAGATGTTGGCGAACGCTCGATCCGTTTTAAGGTGGGAAAGATTCCGGCCTGCATGGCCGACCCGGTGTTGTTGAAACAGGTCTACACCAATTTGATCTCCAATTCAATCAAGTATACGCGGCCGCGTCCTGTGGCTGAAATTACGCTGGGCAGCACGGTGAAGGACGGCCAGGTGATTTTATGGATTAAAGATAACGGCGTGGGTTTTGATATGCAGTACGCCGATAAATTATTTGGCATTTTCCAGCGCCTGCATTCCGGGTTTGAATTTGAGGGTATGGGGGTGGGCCTGGCGATTGTCCAGCGCATTATTTTCCGGCACCATGGAAGCATTTGGGCTGAAGCGGCCCCGGACGCTGGCGCTTCCTTTTATTTTACCCTCCAGTCTAACGACTGAATATTCTCCTCCCTGGCAGCGGTTTCACCTGATAAACGAAGGCTATAAAGAAGGCAATCCAGAACAGGGGCTGTTTTCAGGGAACCTAAAACTGTATAATACGTTTAAAATGTGTGTTAATTTCCCGCACAGCTTTATGCCAGAGGTGGCCGAATGACAAAAAAGAGCATCCATTTGTATGTATTTGTGTTCATTGTTTTATTTCTGGCAGCCTGTAATGCCCAGACAACACCCGCAGCCCAGCCCACGCTCGCCCTGACACCCGCGGCGACCAGCGCGGCCACCGCCGGGGTCAGTCCGACATACGCGGTTCCTGACCTCAACCAGCTGCCTGGAACGCCCCAACCCGGCGCTCCGCAAGTCATCCGCCGCCTGCCGGGAACCGACCAGGAAGCAGCCGTGGATTCTGCCGTGGAACTGGTGTTTGACCAGGTTATGGACCAGTTGAGCGTGCAGGCAGCTTTTCATCTTAAAGATGCGCACGGAGTGGTATTGGGCGGCCAGTTCAGCTGGCCCAGCCCGGACCATTTGCGTTTTGTTCCACAAAATTCCCTGGCAAAGGGCGCCTTTTACCAGGTGGTGCTCGACGCCAGCGCCAGGTCAGACAGCAAGCAGTTTCTGGGGGATGTTTATTCTTTTCGTTTTAAAACCATCACTCCGCTGCAGGTCAGCCAGGTGATCCCTGCAGACGGCGTCGACCAAGTTAAAGTTGACAGCCCGGTCACGGTCATATTTAATCGCCCGGTGGTTGCGCTGGGGGTGGCCGAAGACCAGGCCAAACTGCCCCAACCCCTTGTCTTTTCCCCCAGTCTGATAGGCACAGGGGAATGGGTCAACACCTCGACCTATGTTTTCCACCCCAATCAGGCGCTTAACAGCGGTACGGGTTACAATGTGAGCATCAGCGAAGGTTTAAAAGACGCCGAAGGCAGCCCTGATATGGCCCTGCCCGCCGATTACCATTGGAAGTTCACCACCCTGAAACCCATCCTGACCACAATGCAGGTTGATTCCAGCCTGCTGGATCTGACAAACCTGCAGCCGGGGACAGGCATTGCCCTGCTGCCCAAAATCAGGCTGGGTTTTTCACAGGCCATGGACCCGGCTGCTACCGTGAAAGCGCTCAACCTGCTCGATTCAAATAACCAGGTTGTGCCGGTTGGCGCGCAGTGGAATGCGGACAACCGCACGCTCACCCTCACACCCCAACGCCTTTTGGGGCTGGGAGCCGGCTACACACTGGCCATTTCCACCGGCGCTCAGGCCGGCGACGGCGGCGCGTTGAGCAGCGCTTTTAAATGGGATTTCACCACCGTGCCCATTCCGGCAGTGCTATCCACTTTCCCGGCCGACGGCAGCAGCACTGAATCGACCTATTCTTTTTCAATTGCTTTTACGTCCCCGATGCGCATCAACACCATCCCCGGGGCGGTTAAAATCACACCGCCCCTGCAGGGCACCAAACTGGACTGGTATTACAATGCCCAGAACAAAACGGCCCTTTTTTACGGTTTAAAGCCTTCAACTGCTTATACCGTTGTTATTGCCCCGGGCATCCAGGATATCTATGGAAATGCGATCCAGCAGTCCACGACCGTGCACTTTACCACAGCCGCCAATACTGCCCAGCTTTACCTGAACATGCCCACCCAGCCCCTGTTTCGCGCCGATACTCCCCAGGTTTTCTTTGTTTCCTCCACCAATGTTCAGGCGCTCAGCGCGCTGATCTACAAAGTCCAACCGGGTGATATGGTTGGGGGAAAAAGCATTGAGGATTTGCAGCTTGACGACAAAAACCTGGTCGCCAAATTTGATTATTCCATCACGTCCAAACCCGACCAGGGCATTTTGAGCAAGGTTGATATGAAGACCCTTGACGGCAAAGCCCTGCCGCCGGGCGCTTATTACCTGGGGCTTGACAGCAAGGATGTGACCCATGACACGCGTTTTATAGACGGGCGCTTTTTCCTGATCACCGACACCTTCCTCGTGTTTAAAGATGGTCCCAGCGATGCGCTGGTATGGGCTGTGGAACCCCAGAGCGGGAAACCCGTCAGCGGGCAGGCGCTGGAGCTGTATTCCGAGGATGACAAACACAACGCCACACTTTTGGGAAGCGGCAAAACCGACGCCAACGGGCTGCTGCATGTCAGTTTCGCGGCCACAACCGGCGGGACGCATTTTGTTTCCTCCGCAGACGGCGCCCCGTTCACCTTTGCCAGCAGTTCATGGAACAGCGAGGTTTCGCTGGATAGTTTTGGCATTCCCAATGTTTACGGCGGCGGCGAATTCACAACCACGGCCTATGTCTTCAGCGACAGGCCGCTTTACCGCCCTGGCCAGCCGGTCTATTTTAAAGGGATTCTCCGTACGGATGACGACCTCACCTACCACCTCCCGGCCCAAAAAGAAGTCGAGGTGGTGATCAGCAGCTTTGACAAGGAAGTCTATCGTCAGACGCTGCCTGTCTCAGCTTCGGGTACCTTTAACGGCCAGTTCGAGCTCGACCAGGAAGCTGCCCTGGGCAATTATTCACTCACCGTGCAGGAACCAGGACAGGACCCGACCGGGGATGTCCAGAGCTACGGCAGTCTCAGTTTTAACGTGGCGGAATACCGCAAACCGGAATTCCAGGTGGACCTGAAAGCAGACCCCGGCAATGTCCTGCTGGGCGGCTCATTTAATGCCAGCGTCGACGCGCGCTATTATTCCGGCGGCCCGCTGGACCAGGCGGATGTGCAGTGGACTTTGAGGGCCCAGCCCTTTGTTTACAACCCTCCCGATGCCTATTCGGCTTTCAGTTTCTCCAACCCGGCATCGGACGATGAATGGTTCGCCTACGGCAACAGCGCATCCCCCACGCGCGTCGTTGGCCAGGGTGATGTGACCACGGATTCCAGCGGCAAGGTGGTTTTTAAAGTGCCTGCCGTGGTGGAGACCACGAAGGACAGCCAGGTTTTAAACCTGGAAACCAGCCTGATCGACCTTTCAGGTAACCTGGTGAGCAGCCAGGTGTCTGTGGTGGCCCACCGCGCCGCCATTTATTCCGGCATTCGCGCCAAACAGTATGTGGGTAAGGCCGGGGAGGACCAACCGCTGGAAGTGGTCGTGCTGGATTGGGATGGGAAACCTGTCTCCAAACAGCAGGTCAGTGTGGCTGTCAGCGAGCGGCAGTGGTTCAGCGTGCAGAAGCAGGACGCCCAGGGCGTGATGCGCTGGGAAAGCAGTGTCAAAAATATCCCGGTTACCACCCTGAGCCTGGTAACGGATGAAAAAGGCCTGGCGTCATTTAATTTCAAACCCACTAAAGGCGGAACCTACCGCGCCGTGGCAACCGTTTTTGACCAGGGCGGGCGCGATAATATTTCGGCGACCTACCTGTGGGTGGCGGGAAGTGATTTTATTTCCTGGCGCCAGACCAACGACCGCACGTTCCAGTTGATCACCGACCGCACGGCGTATCATCCCGGCGACCAGGCCGCAGTGTTGATCGCTTCGCCTTTCCAGGGCGAGTCTTATGCCCTGGTGACGGTTGAGCGCGGCAAAGTGCGCCAGCAGGAAGTGCTGCACCTCACCAGCAATTCCACCCTTTACAACCTGCCTGTCACGGCGGATATGGGCCCGGCGGTGTATATTTCGGTCACTGTGGTCAAGGGGGTCGATGCCACCAACAGCCGGCCGACCTATAAAACCGGCATCACGCGCATCAGTGTCTCCACGGAGCAGAAAACGCTGCATGTGGATGTGACCCCCGACCGCACGCACGCTGCGCCGGGTGAAAAAGTGACTTATACGATTAAAACCAGCGACTCCGCTGGTAAACCGGCCGCAGCCGAGGTGAGCCTGGCCCTTTCGGACCTGGCCAGCCTGGCGCTGAGCGACCCCAATTCCCCGGCCATCAGCCAGTATTTTTACGGCATCCGCGGGTTGGCGGTGCAAACCGTTTTGTCTTACAGCGCCAGCATTGAAGAGTTTAATGCGCGCCTGAACCAGATGGCCAGCGAGGGCGCCGGGGCTGGTGCGGGGGACAAGGGCGGCCCGGTGATGGGTGTGGTTGATGTGCGCCAGAATTTTCCCGATACGGCTTATTGGAACGCGGTGGTGCAGACGGATGACAGCGGGACGGCCGCGGTGACGGTGACCCTGCCCGACAACCTGACCACCTGGCGCATGGATGCGCGCGCCGTGACCAGCGACACCCTGGTGGGCCAGACGAAAGTGGATATTGTCAGCAGCAAAGAGCTGCTGGTGCGCCCGCAGACGCCGCGTTTCCTGATTGCCGGCGACCAGGTGCAGCTTTCGACCGCCATCCATAACGATACGGGTGCAGACCAGAAAGTGACGGCCAGCCTTAAAGCGCAGGGCGTCGATCTTCAAGGGCCCGCCGACCAGCAGGTGCAGATTCCGGCCGGGAAACAGGCCGTGGTGAGCTGGACGGTGAAGGTGCCGGCTTCGAGCCAGCGCGCCGACCTGGTGTTCAGCGCATCAGCCGGGACTTACCAGGATGCTTCCACCCCGCCGCTGGGCACGCTGGATCACCAGGGCCTGCCGGTTTACCGCTACCAGGCCCCTGAAACTGTGGGCAGTTCGGGTGAGGTGGACGCGGCCGCGGTGCGCAGTGAATTGATCCACCTGCCGGATTGGGTGGATGTGAGCCAGGCCAACCTCAAGGTTGAAATGGAGCCTTCACTGGCTGCCGGGCTGGATAAAAGCTTAAACTTCCTTGATTCCTACCCCTACGATTCGACCGAAGTCGTGATTTCACGCATCATTCCGGATATTTCCCTGTTGAAAGTGCTTAAGGCCGGCGGGTTGGTCGGCCAGTTAAAACAGGCCAGCCTGGAAACCCAGCTTAACAGCGGAATCCAGCGCCTTTATACGCGCCAGAACGCCGACGGCGGCTGGGGCTGGTGGTCAGGTTCAGACAGCGACCCGATGAGCAGCGCCTATGTCCTGCTTGGCCTCGCCGAGGCCCGCGATTACGGCGCCCAGCTGGATGCCACCGTCGTGGATAACGCTAAAAAATACCTGACTGACCAGTTAACCAGCCTCGAGAATGATAAAACCCTCAGCCCGCTGGCGCTTCACAACCGCCAGGCTTTTTTCCTGTATGTGCTCACGCGCAATTCATATTACCAGACCAACCTCACGGACCAGTTGTATGACCAGCGCCCCTACCTCTCCCTGTATGCGCGCGCCTTCCTGGCGCAAACGCTCTGGCTGCAGAATAACAATGATGACCGGCTGGTCCAGCTGCGCTCGGAATTGGCCCAGGCTGCTGTTATTTCCGCCAGCGGCGCATCGTGGCAGGAGACAGCGCCTGACCCGTGGAACTGGAACACGGATGTGCGCAGCACGGCCATCGTGTTAAATGCATTGATCACACTCGACCCTAAAAGTGAGTTGGACGCCAACGCGGTGCGCTGGTTAATGCGCCACCGCAGCAGCGGCGCATGGTACACCACCCAGGAAAACGCCTGGGCGTTAATGACGCTTGCCAAATGGATCGAAACCAGCGGCGAACTGCAGGGCAACTATGCTTATACGGTTGGCCTGAACGGCAAGCCGCTGGGGCAGGGGCAGGTGAACGGCGCCAGCCTGGCCCAGCCGCAAACCTTCAATGTGGACGTGGCTGCCCTGCTTAAAGACCAGGCCAACCAGCTGCTGATCGCGCGCAGCGACGGCAGCGGCCGGCTCTATTATTCCACCTTCCTGACGGCTTACCTGCCGGTCAACCAGGTGAAAGCGCTGGACCAGGGTCTTTCGCTGACGCGGCGCTATTTTAACCCCAAAGATATGAAAACCCCGCTCACCCAGGCCAGCGCCGGCGATATCCTCGAAGCCGAGCTGACCATCACCGTGGCCAGCAGCCTGCATTATGTCATGATCACCGACCCCCTGCCCGCCGGGATGGAAGCAGTCGACTCATCCCTCAAGACCAGCCCGCAGCCTACCATCCCGGATGGCTTCGACTGGGCCAAAATTGGCGATGAAGGCTGGGGTTGGTGGTTTTTTAACCATACTGAACTGCGCGACGAGAAGGTGGTGCTCTTTGCCGACAACCTGCCCGCGGGCACATACGTGTACCATTACCGCGTGCGCGCTGTCACGCCCGGGGTCTACCAGGTGATCCCCAGTACCGGGCAGGAAGTCTAGTTCCCGGATGTCTACGGGCGCGGCGCGGGCAGCCAGTTTACGATTAAGTAACGCCGGAATTGCCGCGGGCGGCGGCTGAGTTTATCGCAGCCGCCGCCCGCTTTTTTCTTTTATTTCTTCAAAATTTCGCTGGTTTTCACCAGCGTCTCGATCACCTTTTCTGCGGTGGCCATGCTCGAAGAGCCCAGGCCACAGGCCGGGGTGACC
>Ga0118677_10012949_pt1 | contig 12114 bp, 12 predicted proteins | sample AliMusrvi5mmetaG_FD_86154 | JGI IMG/M metagenome (GOLD analysis project Ga0118677, IMG submission 86154)
CGCGCTGGCTTATTTTAAAGAGAAAAAACTTCCGGTGGTGATCTGCCGCCTTTTCAACACCGTGGGACCCCGCCAGCTCGGACGTTATGGCATGGTTTTACCCCGATTCATTCAGGCGGCCCTGGCGGGAAAACCGATCCCTGTGTATGGAGACGGTTCGCAGATACGTTCTTTTACCTATGTCAAAGATGCCGTTCGTGCGATCGTGGACCTTAGTCTTGAAAAGAAAGCGGAAGGGGAGATCTTTAATGTTGGGAACGGCCAGCCCGTGACCATCAAAGCGTTGGCTTGGAAGGTCAAGAAAGCAACCCGGTCGGTTTCCAGGATCGACTACATTCCCTACAAGAAAGCCTACCGCGGGCGTGCGGTGGATTTTGAAGACATACGGTGCCGCATTCCCGACATCTCGAAGATCAAAAAGTTGCTCGGTTACCGGCCCCAATATAATCTTATCAAGATCGTTCAAGAAACGATAAACTACGCAAAAGAGGGAAAGTCTCCGAAATGAAAAAATACCTTCTGCCGCTTTTTTTGATCTTTGCCCTTGCGGTCCCGTTCGCCCTGGCCGAACAGGCGACACTTCCGTCCCAGGATCTTCGCCGGAAAGTGTTCCCGACTCTGCAGGCGGAAGCCAAAGAACAAACGGTCTTTATCAATTCCTCCGATGAAATGGGCTGGGTTAAGGAGGGCACTCGCCGCGGGCAGTGGAATCTCCTCTCAAACCAGCTGTATTATTCGGCGACAAACTGGCTTATGCCCTATCTGGAGACCGATGTTTGGAACCGCTTCGGCCGTAAAGATGAGATTCTCACCGGAGGTTCCTATTTTAAATTCAAGGATAAATCCTTCCTGCGCGCTGAGATGGGGTGGGGCCTCGGCCGTCTGGACTACATCTACCGGTGGCAAACCACGCTTGAATATGAGCGTCCTCTCTACAAAGGACTTTCCGGGAATATCGCCGGCCGTTACCTGAACTATCCGGGGAACGACGTCTGGATCCAGTCGCCGGGACTGCGGTATTATTTCGGGGACCACTATCTGGGGGCCGCCTTCAACGCTTCCCAGACGATCAGCCGTGGGCCGGCCTATTGGGCGACGGTCAAGGGACATTTCGCCCTCCACAAGCGCGTCTCCCTGGACCTGGGGACGGCCATCGGGGAACGCATCTATGACATCCAGGAGCTGAGGGCTTCCGAGCAATTCGGCTACATCCTTTTTTCGCGCTTTGATTTCAAGATCTGCAAGAACGTATCCGTGCAAGCCGGTTATGCCTATTCCATGGAGCGTCCCAGCTTCAACAAACAGGACCTGGACTTCGGAGTGTCTCTAAAATTCTAATGACTCACTATCACACCGATATGATTTGGGCGATCGATCGAGGCCTGTTCATTCTCTGCCTGGCCCTTGCCGCGGGCATTCTGCTTTACGCGGCTGCCAAGGAATCCCTGAGTGGCAAGAAAGCCCGTAAGATGAAGCTTGTCGGAAAGAATTTGCACCGGCTTATTTTTCAGGGGCGGAAAGACGGGGGGCCCGAAGAGTTGGCGTGGATCGGAAAGCTGGAGCCGTTTGATTTCCTTGAGCTTCTTAAAAACGAAAAAAAAAGTGTGTCGGGCGACGTCGCGGAAAAACTTCGGCGGTATTTTTCCGAGGCCGTCGATTTCCCGAAGATCGTTGCCATGGCCAGAGGTTCGGGAAATAAGTGGCGGCGCATCGAGGCGCTTATCAGTCTGGGGTACGTCGGCGGCGAGGAGGCCCTGGAAATACTCCGGGCAGCGCTCAAGGATAAAGATGGAGACGTGGCTTATTTTTCAATGATCGCCATGGGAAAAATCAGGACTCCCGAGTCCGCCCGGATCCTTCTGGCGGGCATCGGAGACCGGGTTTTTGACGGCAACAGGGTCATTTCGCTTCTTGAGTCTTTCCCTCCTTTTGTGATCGATGAGGCCGTTGCCGCCCTGGGACATCCCGATCCGATGACCCGTTTTTGGGCCGTCAAGCTTCTTATGATTTTCCGGCCGCAAGATTTGTCAAAAAAAGTCGAACCTCTCGCGAGCGATGACTCTCCCCAGGTGCGCGCGGCCGCCTGTGAATGTCTTGGAAAAATGGGCGTTCGTGGATCGGCGGAGGCTGTTAGGTTGAGGCTCCACGATCCGGTCTGGTTTGTGAGACGCCGGGCCATCAAGGCTCTCTCCCGCCTTGAAGGAGCCGAATGTATCCCCGAGATCGCGGGTTTTCTCGCGGATGAAAACGTGATGGTCCGCGACGGGGTGAAAAAAGCCATGGCGCACGACATCGCGGCGTCCCTGCCGTACATTGAAAGAGGCCTTCAGGAGGGCCCGCTATCGCTTAAAAAAGATTATGTCGAAGTCGTGGAGACCTCGGGCTATCTGAGCGTGCTTTTCAGCGATCTCCTTTTCGGGGAGGCGCCGGTCCGCGACAAGGCCCGTTCTTTGTTAAAGGGCATGCTGGGTTCCGGAGCGCATGTGGGGATTGAAAGCCTTCTCTCCGGATTTGAAAAGGAAACACGCGAAAAGATCCTCGGGGAGATTGCCGGGATCGATCCCGGCCGTGCCGAGCACATCAGTCAAAAAATAGCGCATCTCATGGAGGAGATCTGAACGTCATGGGACATTCCGACATGATGTCCGCGGCCTTTGTTTTTTTTCTGGGCTATTTTATCGTTTATGCCGGCTACCATATTTTCTTGAACGTGCTCGGTCTCTGGGAATTCGAAAGAAGGAGCGAGGAAAACGCTCTGGAAGATTACGGGACGCTCGCGACCTCGGCCTTTCCGTTGCACGTGACAGTGATCGTTCCGGTGAAAAATGAAGAAGAGTGGATCACCGACTGTATCCACGCCATTTTGAACCAGAACTACCCGGAGTTGGAAGTGATCATTGTTAACGACGGGTCTTCGGACAAGACCATGGAAGTGCTCGACGGTCTTTTATTGTTAAAATCGGTCGATCAAGTATTCGCAGACAGGTTCCGTTCCGGCAAGGTCAAAGAGGTCCTGAGGTCCCAGCTATACCCGGATGTGCTGGTCATTAGTAAGGCCTCTGGTTATAAAAAGGCGGGCGCGAACAATGCGGCTCTCAATTTCGCGAGGCACCGGTATGTTTGCGTCGTGGATGCCGATACCGTGCTTGAGCCGGACGCCCTTTTGAAGGCCATGGCGCATGTCGGGAAGGACCCGGACCACATTCTTGGGGTCGGCAGTTATTTTGGACTGGTCAACGGGTTTAAGATCAAAGATGGCAAGATCCTGGAGAAAAGTTTTTCAACGAATCCTATCGTCGCAACACAGAATCTGGAATATATACGGACCTTCATCGGGAATCGCATGGCATGGAGCAAATACAATGCGATGCCCAATGTGGCCGGGGGATTCGGCGTCTGGCGTAAGGATGTGCTTCTGGAGTTGGGTGGCTATTCGACCGAATTCACCTGCGAAGATATCGAGCTGACGTTCCGGGCGCACGCGTACATTGCCGCGAATCCAGAAAAAGGATACAGGATCCTTAGCTTGCCCTATTGCGCGGGATGGACCGAAGGGCCGGACAATATCGGGTCGCTCCTCATGCAGCGCAGCCGTTGGCAGAGGGTTGTGATCGAAACGGTGACGCACTATTGGCGACTTTTTTTTAAGCCCGGTCACAAAACATTCGCTTTTTTGACCTATCCCTACATGCTGTTCTATGAAGTGCTGGGTGTTTTCGTGGAATTGACGGCGATCGGATTCGTGGTGTGGGGGGCAGCGGTCGGTGTTCTGAGCGTTCCGACCTTTCTCGCTTTTTCCTTGATGATGATGCTCATACAGACCTTTACTTCTTTATTGTCTCTCCTGGCTTTCTCTAGCAGTCAAAAAGTCTTCAAAACCGGAGACGTGGCGTATCTGATCTTGTTAGGGTTCCTCGAGTGTTTTTGGTACCGTTGGATCATTACGTGGTCGAAGTTGATGGGAACGATCGGTTATCTCCGGGGCGTCAGGATCTATGAACAATACAAGCGTCCCAAGCGAACTTAGCACGGAACTCTTTAAACCTGAAGGCGGTTCTCATGTTGCGTAAAAAGTTGATCAAGAAAATATCGGATAAAAAGGCCAAGATCGGGATCGTTGGCGTGGGCTACGTCGGGCTGTCGCTGGCGATCGGTTTCGCGAAAAAAGGCTTCACGGTCTATGGGGTCGATATCGACAAGAAACGGGTCGAAAAACTTCTGAAGAATCAGTCTTTTGTCCTGGAGATTCCCGATTCCGACATCGTCAGACTTCGCCGGGAAAAAAAGCTTGTCATCGCGTCGGACTTCAGTGTTCTGCGCGGCCTGGATGCGGTGATCATCTGCGTGCCGACGCCTCTGGACAGTCACAAGGAGCCGGACACTTCCTTTATTGCTGCGGCGGGCGAGAGCATTGCCCGCTATCGCCGTCCCGGGCAGATCATCGTTCTCCAGTCGACGACTTATCCCGGGACGACGGAAAAGGTCCTTCTGCCCCTGTTCGAAGTGAACGGTTTCAAGGAGGGACGGGACTTTTTTCTCGCGTTCGCTCCCGAGCGGATCGATTTCGGCAATAAAAAGTTCGGTCTGGAGAACACCCCGAAGATCGTGGGCGGAATCTCGGCCGTTTCGACGGAGATCGCGCGGCGGCTCTTCGCTCAGATCATCCAAACGGTTATTCCGGTTTCCAACGCCCGGACCGCGGAAATGGTCAAGTTGCTCGAGAACACCTTCCGGCTTGTCAACATTGGACTCGCCAACGAGATCATGCTGACGTGCGAGAAGATGGGGATCGACGTGTGGGAGGTGATCGAGGCGGCCAAAACCAAGCCTTACGGATTTATGCCGTTTTATCCCGGCCCCGGGATCGGAGGGCATTGCATTCCTGTGGACCCTCTTTACCTTTCTTCGGAGGCTCGCTCGTATGGCCTGGAATCCCGCTTCATCACAACGGCCTATTATCTCAATCTCGAAATGCCGGGGCATGTAGTCCGGCGGATCATGGAAGCCCTGAACGCCCGGGGCAAGGCAACAAAGGGGGCTTCAGTCCTGTTGATGGGGGTTGCCTATAAGAAAGATACCAGCGATCTCCGGGAGTCCCCGGCGCTTGAGATCATCGATACGTTGCTTGATCGGGGCGCGAAAGTTTCCTATCATGATCCTTATGTCCCATCTCTGAAAACCGCCTCAGGTCTCTTAAAGAGCGTGCCATTTTCCAAAGAGACCTTCAAAAGAGCGGATTGCGTTGTGATCGTCGCGGACCATTCGAAAGTAGATTACAAATTCGTGGCCCAAAACTCTTTGCTGATCGTCGATACCCGAAATGTTTTGAGCGGGATAAAGACAAGGGGACATATCGTTAAGATTTAGCGGGGACCGGAAGTTGAATGGCAATGGAATCCCGGGAGGTGTGGATGGCCAGTGTTTCTCACTTAAAGTTCATGAAGGAAGCGATCAAGGAAGCCCGGAAGGGCCTTCGCGAAGGTGGAATCCCGATCGGGTCGGTCCTTGTGAAGGATGGCAGGATACTTGGTCGCGGGCACAATCGCCGGGTCCAGAAGGACTCAGCCATTCTCCACGCGGAAATGGATTGTCTTGAGAACGCGGGGCGCCTCACGGCTAAGGATTATGAGGCGTGCGTGATCTATTCCACGTTGTCACCCTGCGATATGTGCACCGGCGCCATTCTTCTTTACAAGATCCCGGTCGTGGTGATCGGAGAGAACCAGACCTTCAAGGGGCCTGAAGCCTATTCCCGGAAGCGCGGCGTGAAGCTGATCAATCTGGATCTTTCTGAGAGCAAAAAAATGATGCGGGATTTTATTGCCGCGAAGCCGGAGCTCTGGAATGAAGACATCGGAGTGTGAACCGCATTTCAACCTCGTCCAAGCCATTGGGTTCATTTCTTAAGGGTTGACTTGGACTGTGCTGATTTCCAGTTAGATCCATTAATGAGAATCAGGCGTAGCTTGAAAGGATTGAGGGATCTATGTTTATCCGAAAACTGAAGGATTGTCCGGAATTCATCGCGGGGGATGCGTGCCATCTGCGCGAGCTCCTTAACGCCAGGACCGACAAGCGGGCCTATCGCTACAGCTTGGCTCATGCCATCGTGAAGCCCGGTGCGAAGACCCAACCCCACGCCCTTACAACTTCCGAGGTTTATTATATTCTGGAAGGAAGGGGACGGATGCAGGTGGACCATGAGACTGTGGATGTCGGTCCGGGGGATTGTATTGATATCCCTCCCCAAGGCGTGCAGTGTATCGAGAATACCGGCAAGACAGACCTCGTCTTTCTTTGCATCGTGGACCCCGCCTGGCGTCCGGAAGATGAAAAGATCCTTTGAGGGAAGGGCGCGGATTTTCTGTGTTTCGCAAATTTCCTTGCTGAACAGACGGGCGTAAGGCAATATGTTCGCAGGTCCGTTTAAATCATGAAACCTTTTTGGAGGAATGAACATGGCTAAGATATTGATCATTGATGACGATCCGGACATCGTGGAATCCATGCGCGTGGTGCTGGAAAGCCACGGCTATAGTGTGAGCTCCGCCGTGAACGGGCCGGAAGGCTTGAAGCTGGCGCTTAAAGAGAATCCGGGCCTTATCATTCTCGATGTCATGCTTCCTGAGGGGATGGACGGGTTTGAGGTCGCGCGCAGGATGAAGGGCGATCCCAAAACGAACAAGATTCCGATCCTCATGCTTACGGCCATCAAGGAAAAAACAGGCCTGGATTTCCAAAGTGAGTTGGGCGAAGGCGGGCGTATCCCCGCGGATGATTATTGCGCCAAGCCGCTTGACCACGACGCGCTGCTCAGAAAAGTGAAGAAATTCCTGGGGTCGAAATAAAACAGGAACTCTTTACCGGGTTCTGGCGGCAAACCCCAAGGACCTTCTTATGAAAACCTTCCCGGGAGATACCGGCCCGAAAGAATACCTGCTCGACCGCGTGCGGTGGCTGATCCGCCTTCGCTGGGTGGCCGTCGCGGGCGTCTTCTGTGTGACGTACCTGTTTTCCGGGGTCCTCCGCGCCCATCTGCAATTGAGCTCTGCCGCTCTTTACAGTCTTGCCGGCATCCTCTTCTTTTATAACGCCGCGCTTTTTTTTACTCTCCAGGTCCTTACAAAAAAGGGGATCCAACTTTCCGGCCGGTGGGTCGATCGCCTGGCGAATATCCAGATCTCACTGGACCTGACGTGCCTGGTATTCCTCATCCACTTCGCGGGAGGGATCGAGAACCCCTTTATATTTTATTTCATTTTCCACATGATCATTGCGAGTATTTTGCTGAGCCGGCGTGCCGCGTTTTCCCAGGCCACCTACGCCGTGGTCCTTTTCTTCGCGATGGTGCTGATGGAGCATCTCGGGCTGGTCCATCATTACTGTCTTAAGGCCGTTTTTTTCTATGATCTGAACGAAAGTCTTTTTTATATCGCGGGAAAGTCATTTGTTTTTGTCAGCACTCTTTATATCACCGTTTATCTGGCGACTTCGATCACCGCCCAGTTGCGGGCCAGGGAGCGGAGCCTCGAGGATGTGAACCGGCTTTTAAGGGAGAAGGATCACATTAAGAGCGAATACGTTCTGCGGGTCACACATGATATCCGTCAGGACCTTGCCGCGATTCAAAGCTGCATTGAGCCGGTCACCCTGGGGATTACCGGTCCTCTCGCGAGCTCTCAGGCGGATCTTCTCCGCAGGGCCATCGAGCGGAGCAAGCAGCTGATCGTTTATGTGGATGCCCTTCTGGACATCACGACCCTTAAGTTGACCCAGAGCCTCAAAATGGAACCCTTCTCATTGACAGATCTTGTGCGTGAGATCTCCAGCCAGATCAGCGAATTGGCCAGGACTCGGCGGCTTACATTCGAAATAAGAATGGAGGCCGCGTCGATCACGGTGCTCGGGGTTCGGGTCTATCTCGAAGAGGCGCTTGTGAATCTGCTCAAAAATTCGCTGAAGTACACCCCCCCGGGAGGAGCGGTCCTGCTGGAGGTGAAGACCCAGGGGGACCGGATCTCCATCCGCGTCGAAGACACGGGGATCGGTATTTCCCCGGAGGACCTCCCGCGCATTTTTGAGGAATTTTATCGGGCGGACAACGCCAAAATTCTGGAACGGAAGGGCACCGGGTTGGGCCTCTCTATAGCAAAACAGATCGTGGAAATGCATCGGGGGAAGATCGAGGTGGAATCTGCGCTTGGAAAGGGGACGACCTTCCTTGTGGAGCTTCCTCTCGCTTCGGACCGGAAATCACCCGGAGAGGTCCGAAGAGGCTAGTCTCCCGCGGTTTTTAAGGCTTCCTCAGCTGCCGGGGGGAATCGTTCTTTTTGTCACAATTTTCTTGCCATAAAATCTTCCGACTGATAAAATTCCATTCGTTCACATTTTCACGAATGACTTGTCATGAAAACGATCCCCCGAAAAACGATTACGCGTGTCCTTCTTTATATCAGGACGCTGGAATCCCTGGCCAAGGAAAAGCGTTATCTGGTCTCTTCTCGGCAACTTGCGGAGATCACGGGTCTTTCGGATGTTCAGATCCGCAAGGACATCTCGAATTTCAAGAGCGTCGGAAAACCGCGGGTCGGGTATCGCACCGGCGAGTTGAAAAAGACGCTTGAGAATTATCTGTTGCAGGATACCACGGTTCATGTGGTTCTTTTTGGAGTCGGGAATCTTGGTTCGGCGGTGCTTCAGTATCCGGGATTCCAACGGAAGAAGATAAGGCTGGTGGCGGCCTTTGATGTTTCAAGCCACAAGATCGGTAAAAGGATCGGCGGCGTGAAGGTGTATGCTGTGGACCGGGCGCCTGAGATCATCAAGCGGGTCCATGGGGACATCGGGATCATCGCGGTTCCCAAAGAGAATGCCCAGGAAGCGGCGGATTACATGGTGCTCTCGGGGCTTCAGAAGATCGTGAATTTCGCGCCGTGCTCGGTGAGCGTGCCGGCCAAGGTGCAGGTCCGGAACATTGATTTTACGATCGAGTTCCTGTCGCTTTATTGTAACACGCAGAAATGATCCTCACATTTTCAAGGGAGTTCTGAACTATGGATAAATCAGTCATGGAGCAAGAGGTTCGGGCGATCGCGGATTCCTGGAAGGACAAGGAAGGGAACTTGATCATGGTGCTTCACCAGATCCAGGACCGCTACGGTTATGTGCCCCGGGATGTGTCCCTGGTGCTTTCGGAGATCCTGGATGTTCCGCTGGCCCGCATTTATGAAGTGATTACCTTCTATCATCTTTTCCGTTTGACCCCTCCGGGGAAGCACACGGTGTCTGTTTGCATGGGAACGGCATGCTACCTCAAGGGAGGCGCGGAGCTTCTGGCGGAACTGGAACATCTGCTCTGCGTCAAGCCCGGGGAATCGACCAAGGACGGACAATTCCAGCTCGAGGTGGTCCGTTGCCTCGGGTGCTGCGGTCTGGCGCCTGTCGTGAAGATCCAGGACAAGGTCTACGGTGGCGTGAAGAAACAGGATATCGGGGACATCATCGCGCATTATTCCAAAGAATCTGAAGCGAAAGCAGCCGCTTGATCACGGAGGAGAAGGATTTATGGCTCAATTAAAGAAAAGCGATCTTGAGAAAATAAAAGGGCAGCATTCCGGCGCGGAGCGCAACTGGATCAAAGTAGGGTTCAGCACCTGCGGGATCGCGGCCGGGGCGCAGGAAGTGTATGACGCGCTCGTGGAGGAGGTCCGGAAGCACAACGCCGATGTCGAGGTGAAGAAATGCGGCTGCGTGGGGATGTGCTCGGCCGAGCCGCTCGTGGAAGTCAGCGTCAAAAATATGCCGCAGGTTTTTTATGGCAAGGTGGACAGGGAAACGGCCACCCGGATCGTGGAAGAACATGTGTGTGCCAAGACCCTTGTGAACGACCGTATTTATGATCTGAAATTCAATTAAAGAAGCGGAGAGACCATGGGAAAGACAGTTTTTATTAAAGACACGGCGATCGCAGGGAAGGACAAGACGCGGGATTTCTACGGGGTGTTCCTCGGAGTGTTGAGGGAGAAGGGGCTTGAGGCCTCGGTCCAGCTCGTACGCGTGGCCGACATCGGGCTTTACGGCCAGGGCATGGCGGTCCGGGTGCTTCCGGAGAATTTTCTCTACGCGAACGTCCAGGAAAGCGATATTCCCTCGATCGTTCTTGCAAGCATCGTGGGCAATAAACCGGTTCCGGAGAAACTCGTCGCGCAGAGTTCCAGGCAATTACGCATCGTGCTTCGCAACTGCGGGGTGATCGACCCTGAAAAGATCGAGGATTATATCGCGAAAGACGGCTATCAGGCCCTCGCGAAAGTCCTCGCGAATTACACGCCCGAGCAAGTGGCGCAAGAGATGAAAACGGCGGGACTGCGGGGCCGCGGCGGCGCCGGCTTTCCGACGGGCTTGAAGTGGGAGATCACACGCAAGGCCGCGGGAGATCAGAAATATATCGTTTGTAACGGGGACGAGGGCGATCCGGGGGCTTACATGGACCGCAGCGTCCTGGAAGGCGACCCGCATTCCGTGATCGAGGGGATGGCTATCGGGGGGTATGCGACCGGCGCTTCGAAAGGCTATTTTTATATCCGCGCGGAGTACCCGCTCGCGATCGAGCGCATCGAAAAAGCGATCAAACAGTGCTACGAGAACGGGCTGCTCGGCAAGAACATCTTCGGATCCTCTTTCTGCTTTGACCTTGAGATCCGTCTCGGGGCCGGCGCATTTGTGTGCGGCGAGGAAACGGCGCTTATCGCTTCGATCGAGGGGAAGCGCGGCTACCCCAGCCCGAGGCCTCCTTTCCCGTCCATCAAGGGACTCTGGGGCAAACCCACCTGCATCAATAACGTCGAGACGCTCGCGAATATCCCGGTCATTTTTCTGAAAGGCGGGGCCTGGTTCGCGGGGATCGGCACGGCGTCTTCCAAGGGGACCAAGGTTTTCGCGGTCACGGGCAAGGTGAAGCATTCGGGTCTTGTGGAGGTTCCCATGGGCACCCGGATCGATGACATCGTTTATGGGATCGGCGGCGGCGCCCTCAGCGGGAAGAACGTCAAGGCGATTCAGACCGGCGGTCCTTCAGGCGGCGTGATCCCGAGAGAGTTCTTCGACACTCCGGTCGATTACGAAAGTTTGCAGAAAATGGGTTCCATCATGGGCTCCGGCGGCATGATCGTGATGGATGAAGACGACTGCATGGTCGATATCGCGAAATTCTATCTTGGTTTTTGTGTCGATGAGTCCTGCGGGAAATGCGCGCCGTGCCGCATCGGCGGCACCCAGATGCTGCGCCTTCTTGAGAAGGTGTCGGACGGCCGCGGTGTCAAAAAAGATCTGGAACAGCTCCAGCAGATCTCCTTCGCGATGCAGAAGGCTTCGCTCTGCGGTCTCGGGCAAACGGCCCCGAATCCGGTCCTTTCGACGCTTCACTACTACTGGATGGAATACAACGCGCATGTGAACGAGAAGAAATGCCCCGCGTGCAAATGCACCAAGCTGGTCCAGTATCTCATCCTGGATGAAAAATGCGTGAAATGCGGCATGTGTTTTAAAGCGTGTCCCGTGGGCGCCATTTCCGGGAATCGCGAAAAGGGCTATGTGATCGATCAGGGGAAATGCATCCGCTGCGGACAGTGCTTCGAGGTTTGCAAACCCAAAGCGGTCGGTCGCAGTTAATCACGGTCTTCATACGAAAGAAGGAGAAGCGTTTATGGTCAAGGCAATCATCAACGGAATGCAAGTCGAAGTCCCCGCGAATACCACGATCCTGGAAGCCGCCCGGAAAGTGAACGTCAAGATCCCCACGCTCTGCAAACATCCGGACGCCTACCTGCATGCCTCCGCGGCCTGCGGCATTTGCCTGGTGCGGATCAAGGGGAACCGGAAAATGCTCCGGGCTTGCTGCACGCCTCTCGACGAAGGCATGGATATCCGCCTGTCGGGCCAGGATTCCACGCGCGGCACCTTCAGCAATCGCCACAGCGCCTTTATCGACCAGGAAAATGAAGAGCGTTACTACCCGCTCAATCATATCCGCGACGGCCAGGGCTGCTTTGAAGTCATCGACACATTGCTCTCGGAAGAAGCGGTTCTGGGCTTTGAGTATGGCTACACCACCGC
>Ga0118677_10012951_pt1 | contig 12112 bp, 3 predicted proteins | sample AliMusrvi5mmetaG_FD_86154 | JGI IMG/M metagenome (GOLD analysis project Ga0118677, IMG submission 86154)
GTATTTATACACCTTCATATCAACATTTTAAAGCCTTCCCATTGTCTAAATTCAATTCAGAGACAACTTTTCTGTATCAACTTTTCAAGGAGGATTCAAATTTCAGAGTTAAAAAGCCATGCAAGGTTATTTATTTGTCTGCTTATGATGTCTTTTTAAAGCCATGCAAGATTATTTATTTGTCTATTTTTTTTACTATTCATTTATTTTTTATGAATACTAGGGGGCTGCGCTTGTTACACTGCACATAAATGCCTCCCAAAATCACCTCTAGCGCTTCGCGCCGCTGTTCCATAGGGGCTAGCTACGCTTTGCCGCTGTTCCAAACGACGACAGCGATTACAGCTTTTATAATATAGTCGATATATATATGTGTATGAATGTATGTATGTATGTATTTATGTTAAAAAAATCTCACAAGGTGACTTTCGACTAATGTCTTTCACAGCTGGTCGTTGCAGTACGCCTTTGATCCCGAACGATCAGTTACGTAGGAACGGAGTGAGGTCCTCAAATTTGATCCTGCAACGACCAGTTCTGTAGTATACGGAGTATACGGAGGAACGGAGTGAAGTCCTCAAATTAGATTCTGTGCGTAACGTAACGTCCCGTCCGAAGCCGAAATTCGAATATCGTTCGAAAGCCGATCAAAAAATTCGAACGACGATCTGAGAACACCATTAATATTGTAGACGCCCGATGATGCATAGCCTTGACGTGAATTAAAAAAAATGCCAGGCTTGCCAAAGTAATAGAGAACAATTTTGAACCTCGCACCGATTGGCCGGGAGATTCTCCGAGAATTCGTAGAGAGGTACTGAACAATATGTTACAGCCGACACGGCCCTTCACTACGTTACAGAAGGAAATTTTGTAGAGAGGTATCGAACGAAATTGCCACCCAGAAGCCACAAAATTAACTTGCTACTTGTTGTCTTCGTTTAGTGTAAATTGTGAATTTTTATTTAGTTTTTAACCTATCTTGACGTTGGGAAAAAGTCCCGCCTTGATCTGTGTATGTTTAGTATATTTAATCCTACATCAAAAGGCAACGCTTTTTCAACCTAATTTTATTTATTGAATGGTACCAGGCAAACGTTAGTATTAGTAAGATATTATGGGCTTGAACGATTGCCTAAAATCATATCTTTGAATCCCCCCCTCGTTCGTTTACACAGCTTTCTTCTGCGTAAAGTTCTGTTGCTTCTAGTGACGACATTCCAAGATCACTACCACTTCAAACCTTGTTTAAATATTATAAGCATCGTCAAGATAATGATTTCACGTCTAAAATCTATTCGTTATGTCTTTATTTTAACGACAAAAATTTAAAACCACACTTGGATTGACTGTACACAACGCGCGCAAGCAATAACCTTGCCTTCTGTCCTCACATCTTCTCAATTTTATATTCCCTCAGGACAATTTCCGGTGTCAAACTGCAACTTCAATGGCCACGTGGCACTACATGCGCACGTAAACTCCGTTACACCGGATTTACGATAACGCAGCTCGACACACATTAATTTCAAATGTTGTTCTCATTTCGAAAGCTCTTTTTGCGGCCGAAATTGGTCGTCAAAACTTTTAATTCAATATATATATATATAACACCTTCAAATCAACATTTTAAAGCCTTCCCGATGTCTAAATTCAATTCTGAGACAAGTTTTCTTTATCAACTTTTCAAGGGGAATTCAAATTTCACAGTTTGAAAGCCATGAAAGGTTATTTATTTGTCTGTTTTTTATGATTTCATTGTTATTTATATTTATTCCCATATATGTTTATTTATGCATTTATACACCTTCATATCAACATTTTAAAGCCTTCCCGGTGTCTAAATTCAATTCCGAGACAAGTTTTCTGTATCAACTTTTCAAAGAGAATTCAAATTTCATAGTGAAAAAGCCATGCAAGGTTATTTGTTTGTCTGCTTATGATGTCTTTGTTTTTTATATTACTCTGAGACAAGGTTATTTATTTGTCTATGTTTTATGATTGTCATTATTATTTATATTTATTCATATGTAATTAATTATGTATTTATACACCTTCATATCAACATTTTAAAGCCTTCCCATTGTCTAAATTCAATTCAAAGACAACTTTTCTGTATCAGCTTTTCAAGGAGGATTCAATTTCAGAGTTAAAAAGCCATGCAAGGTTATTTATTTGTCTGCTCATGATGTCTTTTTAAAACCATGCAAGATTATTTATTTGTCTATTTTTTTTACTATTCATTTATTTTTTATGAATACTAGGGGGCTGCGCTTGTTACACTGCACATTAATGCCTCCCAAAATCACTTCTAGCGCTTCGCGCCGCTGTTCCATAGGGCTAGCTACGCTTTGCATCGCTTGCCTAAAATCATATCTTTTAATCCCCCCCTCGTTCGTTTACACAGCTTTCTTGTGCGTAAAGTTCTGTTGCTTCCAGTGACGACATTCCAAGATTACTACCACTTCAAACCTTGTTTAAATATTTTAAACATCGTCAAGATAATGATTTCACGTCTAAAATCTATTTGTTATGTCTTTATTTTAACGACAAAAATTTAAAACCACACTTGGATTCACTGTACACAACGCGCGCAATCATTAACCTTGCCTTCTGTCCTCACATCTTCTCAATTTTATTTTCCCTCAGGACAATTTCCGGTGTCAAACTGCAACTTCAATGGCCACATGGCACTACATGCGCATGTAAACTCCGTTACACCGGATTTACGATAACGCAGCTCAACACATATATGTAACACCTTCAAATCAACATTTTAAAGCCTTGCTGATGTCTAAATTTAATTCTGAGACAAGTTTTCTTTATCAACTTTTCAAGAGGAATTCAAATTTCACAGTTTGAAAGCCATGAAAGGTTATTTATTTGTCTGTTTTTTTATGATTTTCATTGTTTATTTATATTTATTCACATATATGTTTATTTATGCATTTATACACCTTCATATCAACATTTTAAAGCCTTCCCAGTGTCTAAATTCAATTCCGAGACAAGTTTTCTGTATCAACTTTTCAAAGAGAATTCAAATTTCATAGTGAAAAAGCCATGCAAGGTTATTTGTTTGTCTGCTTATGATGTCTTTGTTTTTTATATTACTCTGAGACAAGGTTATTTATTTGTCTATGTTTTATGATTGTCATTATTATTTATATTTATTCATATGTAATTAATTATGTATTTATACACCTTCATATCAACATTTTAAAGCCTTCCCATTGTCTAAATTCAATTCAAAGACAACTTTTCTGTATCAGCTTTTCAAGGAGGATTCAATTTCAGAGTTAAAAAGCCATGCAAGGTTATTTATTTGTCTGCTCATGATGTCTTTTTAAAACCATGCAAGATTATTTATTTGTCTATTTTTTTTACTATTCATTTATTTTTTATGAATACTAGGGGGCTGCGCTTGTTACACTGCACATTAATGCCTCCCAAAATCACTTCTAGCGCTTCGCGCCGCTGTTCCATAGGGCTAGCTACGCTTTGCATCGCTTGCCTAAAATCATATCTTTTAATCCCCCCCTCGTTCGTTTACACAGCTTTCTTGTGCGTAAAGTTCTGTTGCTTCCAGTGACGACATTCCAAGATTACTACCACTTCAAACCTTGTTTAAATATTTTAAACATCGTCAAGATAATGATTTCACGTCTAAAATCTATTTGTTATGTCTTTATTTTAACGACAAAAATTCACAGGGATACGCGCCTACCCTGAGTTTTACCGGGGCCAATAATGGGGAAATGTAAAGAAATCTTTACATTTTCTTTTTTCACGGGCGCTGGCTCTAAAGTCTCGGCCGATGAAAACTTCGCTGATTTTTTTTCCGAGAGCCAGCTCAACTCACGCAAAATTATTAGTTATGTATCGTGGCGGAATAAACTCCCATGCACATACGTGCTATTGCTACCGCAGCGTGCGGTCCCTCAGAAAACACATCATGCGTGCGTACCGGTGATGATCTTTTCTGACTCTTCAATATAGAGAGGTGTGGGGATACGTGAACGGGCCTACAGGGTTTGGAAACATGTGTTTTGTCACTTCTTTTTGTTAAAAATGTCGGAGCCGGTACCGGTTGTGCCCGTATGAAAATTTAAATCGAATGGCGGGTCGAGACCGAGGTACAGCTCGTTGTCCTTCGCACCGTCCTTCAAGATTAAAAAAAAAGCATTGGTATTTTCTGACTTTTTCAAGACTTCATAGCACTACGGTTTCTGAATGAAAGTTAGCGCTTGATAGCGCGTTAGAAAGAGGATAAAAAATGAGTCAATTGAGGGGGAGGGAAACTTAAAAATTCACTTATTAACCTGCTTTTCTTTTTGATCTAAAAGCAAGTAAATTTTCGAAAAATGGATTTGCTGCGTAAGCGTCAGCAAGACTCTATCAGGACATTATAAAAATAGTCGTTCTTAATAAAGTAGGTTCATATCCTTGAATTTAATCTACAAATATGTTGTGAAACGAAGTAAATTTGGTTTCAATCATTCACCTCAATATGACATCAAAAAAAATCAACACTCGATTTAACTTGGTGTACGCCATATATTCCCATGAAACAAACGCTTTTTATTGCGAATGTATTATCCTCTAACTGTGGCAGGTGTTTTTTTCTTGACCAGATTTGAGTTTGTGTTTACTTTTCTTGATGGTAACCTCCTACACACAAACACCCCCCCCCAGCCATCAAAAAGCTGTCCAAGCGACAGGAAAACTCATTCAGGAAATTACAAAAGCACTTGTTGTCAATACACTAGGTCCATATATTTGATTAATTTCAAAAAGCGCAGCATTTGACCCAGTAACTTCGGAGCTCTTGCCCTTGTACCGCGCAGCCAAAAAAAAAACTCCAGATATGGGAAGCCAGTATTACATCCGTTTAAATGAATCTATTACCATGAAACAAACGTTTAACTGTGCTTATTATGTGCGTGTAACTGTACTGTATTGCTTTTGTTCATTTGGAGTTGTGCGTGTATTTTTTTTTCCCTGGTGAATGTTGACTCCGTAGCTACTAGAACGAAAGCCTACTACTTCCAATGACCCAGCGTTCGAGCTTCAAGAGTTAGCAAAGTAATTCTTTTTGATGTCAATAGATCTACTTATTGTCAACAAAATAACCACTTCAATGGCTGCAATCGCTTTAGAATTATCGAAGATCTGTGGGTTACCCGAATTGGGGAACCAAGAATGCCATACTTTCTTGACGGAATTCCTGTCAAAAGGAAGCATTAAACGCTGGCTTTTACGTCTTCCATTGGAAAGGAGCCAGTGTAGATGAAGATTCAAACAATAGCTTGACACTGTTTTAATTCTTGATCAACATTGCTGCTTTTTTTTTTTTTTTAATGAATGCTCTCTGTTGTCAAAAAGTTTGGGATCTTTCCAGTGAGCTCACGTGGCAGCATGCGTTTTCTGTATCGGGCGTTACGCTGGCTGCAAATCGGGACCAAAACCCGGGAAAACTCACAGTAGGTGCGTATCCCTGTGCACAGTGAAACTCAAGTACCCTTGTTGTTGTTTCGCCGAAGCACCCGCTCTAATCCCCCTTCAATGTTCTTTGAATGTCGACGTCGAGGTTGAGCTGACGCATGGTACAAGACTGGGAATGTATGGGAAGGCATTGGGGTACAGCCTTGATTTCTAAAAAAATCATTTAAATTGTGATTTTATAATTTATTTATTTACTTATTAAATAGAAAAGTCTACAGCACCTTTTTTTTTTGAAAAAGACGCTTTCCTTCATGATGTTTGATCTAAGCGAAGATTCTAATCAAAACGAGAAGCAGCAATTAGCCATCTAGTAATTCAGGACATAACGATAAATTAAAATTTATATTCCACAATTTTTAAGTGTATTTTAACGCACAAATCCCCCCACTTAGCGCTTTATTTGGTGGGAAAACCATGGAGTTTGATATCAATGCATTTTTCATGGTAAAGATGAGAAGCAGCGTTTAGCCGTCTATAAATTCAGGACATTACGATAAATTAAGACCCCTCCCCCACAATTTTTATTTATACTTTAACAAACAAATCCCCCTTTGAAGCACATGCATTTCATTCAGTAGGGAATAAAAAGGAGTATACGCAAATCTGAATTCCCAATGGGCAGATTAGCAACTCCAATGCGGGCAGCGGGGCGTTTTAGTTTGATTACAAGCTTTGGACCTTCCAGTGGGAAGGAAACATGGGCAAAGGTGTGAGGTGCTTCGCCATTTCTGTCGTGCGGTACATCTCTGCCTGCCTCACCCCGCTTTTTTTGTTCAGGCTGCCGAAATACACTTTGCCGTTTGCAACGGCGGCCGAGCTCATGATGATGTCGCCCGTGGTAAAATCCCATTTTTTGGCGCCCGTTTCGGCATCGACGCAATAGAATTTGCCATCCTTGCTCCCGAAATACACATTGCCGTTGACAACCGCCGGCGAGGGGGGAATGTCGCCGTCGGTTGCATAGCTCCAGATTTTGGCTCCTGTTTTTGCGTCAAGGCAGTACAGAGAAAAGTCGACCCCGCCGACGTAGACGCGGCCGTTCACAACGGCGGGTGTCGAATAGACGTCCGCAGCCGTTTGAAATTCCCACTGCTTCACTCCGAGGTCCTTGTTGAAGCAGTAGACCTTGTCGTCGAAGCTACCCACGTAGACCAGGTCGCCGGCAATGGCCGGTGCTGACTCAACGCCCCCTCCGGTCTGGAACTGGCTGAGCAGGGTGCCGGTGTCGGCGCTCAGGCGGTACAGACTCATGTCGTTGCTGCCGATGTACACCGCATTGTCATATACGAGCGGGCATGACTGGACCGCATTGCCGGTTTCATAGCTCCAGACTTTGTCGCCCGTTTTCCTGTTCAGGCAGTACACCGAGTTGTCGTTGCTGCCGATGTAGACATAATCGTCCTGGATGGCGGGCGACGAGGAAATGATATTGTTGGTCGCATACTTCCATACCAGGAGCGATGTATCGCCGACGCCCCTGATATCAAGGGTGCAGAAAGTCGAGGTCGAGCCCGTGGACGTCTGGACCGTGCACTCCTGATCCGCGGCGCTGCTGGCGACGGAGATGACGGCCTTGATTCGCGTGGCCGACAGGACCTCCAGGGAATTCAAGGTAATGTCAGCAGAGCTGAAGCTGACGGTGGTCGTTTGGTCAAATGAAGTTTCGACACCGTTGATAAGCAGCTGCACCTGGCTGTCGCCGCCCGTTACATAGGTGGGGTCCAGGCCGCCGCACCGGGGCCCCGAGACGCGCTTCGTGCCGCTTGCGAGGTTGTAATCGGCGAACACATTACCCTGCGTGAACGCGTCGTCGGTACTGTTGAGGATGATTTGGCTTTTGCTCATCCCCTCACCCAGCTTCGTCCCTTCGGTGTAGATGGAGTCCGCAAAGAAGGATACCTTGAACACCAAAAACGAAAACGGGGCCCCGCCGCCAGCCGGCGTGCTCGTGCCCGCCGCTTCACAGATGATATTACTGTCCGGGCCCGGCGTGGCCTGATTGATGACCCAGACGTAGGCCGAGTTGTCCTTGTACTTGACATCCCAGGTCCCGACCCAGACATCGCAGGCCGTTGAAGCGAACGCACTGCCCACCCACAGCAAACTGAGCGCAATCAGTAAAAACAGTTTTTTCATGGCCATCTCCTCATTCTAAAGGTTATATGTTTAGAGCGAATTAAGGAATGAAACCGTAGCCGCCACGGTCTGTGCCGACTGCTCATCCAACGTGATGGTCGCAGTATGATCAACGGGTTTAAAGTCACCGGTGCACCAGGCGAACTGGCCGTGATTTCCGCCCTGTATGACAACATACACAGTATCCGCCGGCAGCATGGCATGGGACCACTTGATTTTTACCGGCGGATAAATGCCGTCATTGGTTGCGGATATGGACAGGGCCTTCAAATCCGTCTGATCTATTTTGTTCTGAGGTGAGGGCCACGAAGCCCAGAGTACCACGGCGGAAATCGTATCAAGATGCTCCCTGGCGAACTGGCATGCTGAAATGCCCCCCATGGAATGGCCGCCGATTGCCCAGGTCTTTATTCCGGGAAATGCGGCAATGACCGTGGCGGCCCGGTCCGGCGCACTAAACGATATATCACCCGGCATTTTCACCAGCACCATCATGAACCCGGCGCGGGCAATCTCGCGGGCCATGGGCGCATAGTCCCGGGCATCGCAGGTTGCGCCGCCGTAAAAAACCAGGGCTTTTGACGCCGGTGCCGCTTTCGGCTGGAAAACATAATAGTTTTCATTATCCCAATCCGGCACCGCAACCTGGGTGAACAGCACGTCGCTATCGCTTTGCAGCGCCGCTAGCGCTTCAGGAAGCGGGGCATGGGTTCCCTGAAGCGAGCACGACACCACGCTCAGGCAAATAGCGGCACAAGCAATCAGGTACAACAAGAAATAACTTTTGAGTTTCATGACCGATCCTCCAAACGGAAAGTTTTGCAACGGACGCTCTTATGGCTTCTTATTCCGGAGCCGCCAGCCGCTTTTCAGCCCTTCCTGCCGTGCTTATATTATTATATCACGAATTCCGGAGCCGCAAAAGGGCGGCTCCGGATACTCTCATTTACTGGTTGGGAAACCCGTCCGGGCAAATATCCGACTTTTTCTTGACGGTTGCTGTCCCCTTTATCGATGCCTGCTCGTGTATCTGCACGCCGCCCTCCCACTGGTCTACCTTGGCATTATACTGCCAGTTCTGCAAATAGACATGGGCGGTAATATTACCCAGGGGTATTAATATTGTCGCGTTCACCTTGCTTATACCCCCCACGGTGATATTCGTGCTGCTCGTGCATTCACCCTCCACATCACTGGGGCAAACGCCAGGATTCGGATCAGTTGTCGGAGCATTATCAGCCAGATCCGCAGCATCAGCTATTCTGCCCGACATATGCTCACCGGTAGCTTCCACATCAAGGCGTGCTGCGCCGGAAAGGGTTCCATCCTCGGCCTGCGCAGCACAGATTTTCATGCCAGCGGAAATAATACCAAAATCGATGACGCCCTCATAATAACCGTTGAACTCGGCTTCGCCCCAGGTCGGGCAGCTTGCCGCGTTCTCTTTATAATAGTCGGCAGCAAGTTTATAATTAGAGGCCGCATTGCTCAGCAGTGAAAGCGCACGTGCCAGCATATTCCGCTCGCCGGCTTTCTTGCCCCGATCGAGCATCAGGTCGCCAAGGGACTGGTAGAAGCTGATGTGTTTTTTATAATCGGCGCAGATTGCTGCCGCCATGACGGCCGTTTCTGCTTGGGCGATCTTTGCTTCCCACAGCGCCGACTGATACAGCAACGCTTCCGCGGCAGGGATCATGCCTGCAGCGGCGCGGGGGCCGATCATGGCAACGGCAAAGCCCGAGAGCCCGAGCTGCCGGTCCAGTACAGACTGAGCCACCGCAGCCGTCATCATCTTCTGTGCTCTGGTGAGCTGGCGCTTTTTCATGCCTTTTGCCGATGCAAGTGCGGACTTGATGGAGCTTTGCATGGTGGAAGCGGTATTTTCAAACGACAGAAGCCCGCCGCTGGTCACATAAGCAAGGGAAATGCCGGTGATTTCAGGACCGCCGGAGATCGAGCCCGTCAGGGTGGAACCGGATTTTGCAAAATCAACAGTTCCGGATGTGCCGTCGGCATACAGAATAGTGCCGGTCAGGTGGCCGTTGGAGCCGACAGTGGCGGTAACCTGGCCTGTTACCACGGTAGCGCCGTAGATGGTCAGCGTGCCGGTCGCAGTGGCGTGGGCCTGATAGAGGTCGGCTACAATGCCGATCGTAGAGGTTCCTTCAGTTCCTTCTCCTGCCCAGATGCCATTTGCGTCGAGATCGGGGGTCTTCTGCAAATCGCCTACTTTGTAAATATACACACCGGCGATCCCGCTTGACATGTAAGCAATGCCCTCTTCGGGGGCAGTGGCGGCATAGGCTATCCTCAAAGGGTCACCCGAGAAGGTGGGCTTGCCGGCAAACTCCTGAGGGCTGTCCTGCTGAGCGATATCAAACAGCCGCACGCCGCCGATAGAGTCGGCAACCAGCAGATAGCCGTTAAAAGCTGTAACTGCTTTCAGCTGACCGGTCTGATTGCGCCCGTCGGTCACCGGCGAAATGGTTGCGTCGTCGATGACCGGCAGGTACAGCGGGTCAAAATTTGCCATATGCAGCACGCTGATTGCGGGCAGATACAGCCACGTGTCCCAGAGCGCTATGTCAACGACATTGCCCAAATCATAATTGCCGGCTATCTTTTTGGGATAGGTCGGGTCTTTTATGTCAATGGCCGTAAAGCCCCTGATGCCATCGGCTGCCAGAATATAGTCGCCCCACAGCTGGGGGGCATAGCAGACGCCCGAGGTGTCATAGGTGCCGAGCAGCTTGGGCCTGGAGGTATCTGCAATATCCACTATCGCAACGCCCGTTGTCTGACAGGCAACCAGGGCAAGATTCCCCTGCACCTGAACCGAGTACGGCTGGCCGTCAAGGGCAACCGACCCGAGGATTACCGGCGTCGACGGATATGTTACATCCACGATTTCCAGCAGGCCGCCTTCCTCGCCTTCATGATTGGTCTCGGCCACATAGACGGTCGAACCCGCAACGGCAAGGCCATTTGCATAGCCCCGCAGCGGCTTTTGCGTAACCTGCAGCGGCAGCGCCGGGTTGGCGACATTAATCACCGCAAGGCCCTTCAGCCCCACGGCGGCATAGGCAAGACTGCCTTCGCCCTTGCAATCGACAACCCGCCCCAGCGAAAGGTATTGGCCTACCTGCTGTATTGTTGCAGACTGGGTGTCGAAAATGCGGATGCCGTAGTTTGAGTTGGCAAGCACCACATAGTTGCCGGTTGTCGAAATGCCCAGGCTGTGATTGCCAAGGACCACAAATTCCGATACCTGCTTCGGGTTGGCCTTATCGCTGACGTCGATCTTGTAGAAATTCTGCATCTCGGAGCATAAATAGACATAACCGTCGGCTGCTTTGACAAGCTCGAGTATGCCCTGATAATCATGGTTGAGAATGCTCACATGCTGGGGATGGGCGATATCGGATATGTCCAGTATTTCAAAGCCCGGGCCGCCGGCTGCAACGTACAGGTAATTGCCGTCGCGCAGCGAGCAGTAATACTGCCCGGGATAATGGCTGATTTTGTTCAGCGTGGTCGGGACGCTGATATCGAAAATATACAGGCCGTCCATTTCGCAGCATACATACAGCGTGGTTCCGTTAATATAGGCGTCATAGGTATTGGGATGCTCTTTTTCAAAGGCTGTAAACGACCCCACCTGTACGGGAGCCGCGGGATTGGTCATATCAAGCACAAACACGCCGTTATAATCGGCGGCATACACATAATTGCCCTTGACCGCAACGCCGAAGGTCTGGCCGATAGTACCAACCTTGTCAAAGGTGGTTGCCGACAGAATTTTCGGCTTTGCCGGAGTGGTAACATCAACAGCCACAAGGCCGCCGGTGGTGCAGGAGATATAGAGAGTTGTGCCGCTTTGAGCGATGCGGCGGGGAGTGCCCGGCAGGGCAAGTCTGCCAAGTTCAAGGGGAGTGCTCATATTGGAAATGTCTGCGATATACAGACTGCTGCCGATGAGGCTGTACAGCTTTGTCCCATCAATAAGGCCGTAGCGGGCCGAGCCGCCGAGGTTTGACTCGAATGAAACCGATTGAGCCAGTACGCCCCCCGCTGTAAAGCTTGATATAAAGATACAGGCGACCAGAAGACAAACCGTTTTTTTTCTCATTTCATATTCCTCCTTTTTGGTTTTTTCTCACATATTTTTTGCACGGCTGCTTATATTTTACCCGGCACCCCTTTCGAAAACACTGCGTCACTTATTGCCGGCCGGGGCGGCAGTGCGTTACATCATAAGAATAGTGGCTTAATACGGTCCCCTGGTACTTATGCTTAATCCATGCCACTGCGCTGAATAGCTGATTAAAAACAATTATTTATGCTTCTATAATAAATTTTAGCCCTGTGTCCCCCGGCGGCCACCCAAAATCCCCCAGTCGTGGCCACTTGAAAATCCCCCAGCTAAACGCCTGAATAAAGGCTTTTAAATTCGGCAGCAGAACGTTACAAC
>Ga0118677_10009349_pt2 | contig 12109 bp, 9 predicted proteins | sample AliMusrvi5mmetaG_FD_86154 | JGI IMG/M metagenome (GOLD analysis project Ga0118677, IMG submission 86154)
CAATCCGCCCCACAGGTAACTGAAGCCTTGGCCGGTATGTCCGTACTCGCGGCCGGTGCAGCCCGCCGTGGTGATGCGAGTGAAAAATTCCGTGGCAGCGGGCTGGTTGTCCTGCAAGCTGAAGAACACGGCACACATCCCGTCCTTGCCGTTGGACGCGTGGCCGTTCGAATATGGCTCGTGTTCGCCGTAGGGAATCGAGCCCTTGTCGACATACCAACCGAAAAAATTGCTGGCCCGCTGGATGGCCGGATCGATTTCCGCGTCGATCGGCTGGCTGCCAGCCAGCAATGCCTTTTTGCCCATGACGACGCCGATGTTGGCGGGAATACCGGCCGAATTGACCGGACCATACCACGCGATCGAGCCGTGCAGGCTGCCGTCGGCATGCGGTTCGGCGCCGCCATGGCCGTAGGTGCCATACAGGCTCTGGCCCTTGGCCAAGGCGACGGTGTAGGCGTTGATGGCGGGCAACACGGTGGCGTCGGGAGCGCCGTCGGAAATACTACGCAAGTAGTACTCGCTGAGGAAAATGTCGATATACCCCCAGTTCCAGGTGTCGCAACCGGTCAGCGGGGCCTGGGGAGTCAGGCCGTGGGCAAACGTCTGCAGGCGGCTCTGCACCGTGGCGTAGTTCGGGTCGCCCGGTGCCACCCCGCCTAACAGCGCCAAGGCGTTCACCGACCCCGCCAGGCTGTTGCTCAGGAACGACGGATTGGCGAGGAGCTGGGCGACGAGGAAGTTGCGGGCGTTGGCGAGGATGAGCGCGGATTTCGGACAAGCGTAAGGGGCGCTGGCGGTGTAGGAGCCCATGACCGGCAGGTTGATGGAAACCGTGGTCGTGGTGCCCGCGCGCCAACGCAGCAGGCTGAGCACGCCCGCGTTGGCGGCTGTCTCCGCATCGCCGATGGCCCAGCCCAGCGCCTTGCGGCAATCGCTGGCGAAGACCGGCACCGTGCCGGTACCGCCTTTCGCGCCGAGGATCACGTCGTCGAGCGCCAACACGCCACTCGCCGGCGTGCCGGAGCCCACCACGGTGACGAGGATTTGTCGGCTTTGGGCCGTCTGCAAGCCGTCGTTGCCCATGTTGTTGCGGTCGATGAAAATCCAGCCCCGCAGGCCGGTGGCGCCGAGGTTATAGGACTGGCCGTACACCGGTGAGGCATTCGGATCGGTCTTGAGCGTGGGGATCGCCGCTGTCACGGTTAGATCCGGATTCGGTGAATAGGCCAGCAGCCGCGATGGCCCCGCCAGAAACAACATGAACCAGAAGGCGGCGATTGCCGTATGGGGAAAGCGTAGGATTCTCATGCAGCCACAATGTTGTGAAGCAACACCGGCGGTGCAACATTGTTTCTGTAAAAGTTCTCAGCGGGCGGGCGTGGATCCTACTTGGGGGTGGGCTGCCGGACAACTCCCCTGCCCCAGGCTTGGCTCGGAGCGACCTGCCCGCGGCTTTGCTCAGAGGCGGTATTCGGCGGCGAGGAAACCCCACCGGATCGGCGAGCGCAAGTTGGCCGGCAATGAAGTCGTCCTCCAGCTCGGGAAGGGTGGCCACGGCTTCCTCCATGATATCCAACCAAATCTTCTCGCGCTCCGGGATCCGCAGGTGGCCGCCCTCGATGCCATCCCGGAGCACCTCAATTGCGGTGAGACGGCACAGCTGGCATGGTAGTGGTTGCCGGCGGCAACCACCGCACTGGCGATGCGAATGACGTTCGTGGGAGTTGGAATATGAATACAATCGGCTGACAGATCGCACGGCTCCGGCGCGTATCCTCTCACAACTCGGCACTCTCCCATGAAATCACGAAAATTTATCTTCTCCCATGCGGCGGTCTTTGCCGTTGGCGCGGCGATGGCACTGGTCAGCTACGGGCCTCTGGCCAAACACCTCGGTGGGGATGGCGATGCCGCCGCAGGTGCTCAATCCAACCGCGCTGGCGCCGGGTCAGCCAGTGATGAGAGTGCCACCGCGCCGCGCGACCGGCACGATGCGAAATCCTCCAAGCTCCATTCGAATGAACCGCCGATCAAACGGATGGCCGGCATCGTGCGCATCGCCGATCCGTTAGAGCGGCAGCTGGCCCTGATGGAACTGCTCAGCCGTCTCGGACCCAATGACTTTGCCGCGGTGGCCGAGCAATACCGCAGCATCGATCATTTCGGCGACTCGCGCGGCGAATTCGACATGATCTTGCGCAGTTGGGCCAAGGCCGATCCGCTCAGCGCCCTCGCCTACACTGAAAAGCAATCGAGCGGCGGAAGGGACTCCTCGACCATCCTCGCCTCATGGGCGGGCCGGGATGCGGTTGCCGCCGAGCGCTGGGCCCTCGACCATCAGACGGGCGAAGGAGCCAACCCCTACCTCGCGGCAGTGGTTCGCGGCATCGCCGCCACCGACCTTGGACATGCCTCCGAGCTGACCCAAGCGATGCCCGCTGGCCGCGAGCGCGGCATGGCGGTGGATTCGATCACCCGTGCGCTGTTCATGCAAGGGACGGATGCGGCCATGGCGTTTCCGGCCTCGATCCAAGATCCCAAGCTGCGCGCGGGTTTCGTGGCCTCGGTCGCCGACCGGCTCGCGGCCAAGGATCCGGCCCAAGCTGCCAATTGGTTGGCCACCTCCACCGATGCGGAGAGCCAAAGTGGTGCCGCGCGCAGCGTCGCCCAAGCCTTGGCCAAGGACAATCCAACCTCGGCGACGGAGTGGCTGCACAAACTCCAACCAGCGGCCCAGGCCGAAGCCGCACGCGGCATCATTCCCGTCATGTCTTCGGACGATATCGCTAAAACCGCGAGCTGGGCGTCCACTCTGGTTGGCATTCCGAACTATGATAAGGTTGTGGAAGAGTTCGTCTGGAGTTGCGACAACCGCGCCCCCGAACAATCGGCCGCGTGGATCCAGGGCATCTCCGATCCAACCCAACGCCGCCAGCTTTATTACAGCATGCTCGGCGAATGGGCCAAACGCGATGCCGCTGCCGTCAAGTCCTGGGTGACCAGCAACGCGGTGCCTCCAGACGTGCTCCGCCGCTTCAGCCGGTAACTTCGAATTCCAGGCTGGATGACCCGGGTCTAACAGTTTCCACCGGCCCTGGGACCCGGCGATGCAGAGCTCGCCGCGGCATGGACGGCGGCTCGTTCATGAATGTAAGAATCCGCGCCTCAAACTGGTAGACCGACCATGCGCAAATGCCTTTGGGGTCTGGTCATCATCGCGTGGAGTCATCCGCTCATGGCACAGGCGTTGCCGCTGCGCGTTGGCCGCAGCCACCTGGAACGAGGCCATGGTGTTAGGCAACGGCCGGTTGGGAGCGATGGTCTCCGGCGGCATGGTGGAAGAGAATATCTGGCTCAACGACGACACCCTGTGGCCGGGCGAGAACACCCAATCCACCAGCGCCACGGCGCTCGCGACTTTCCCCAAAATCAGGCAGTTGCTGCTAGACCGAGACGAACCGGCGGCCAATGCGCTCTATCCGAATCTCTTCGCCCCCTACAACCAAACCTATCTGCCGCTGGGCAATTTGCGCCTCTCCCTGCCGGCCGCCGCCAGCCAGGTACGCAACTACCAGCGGCGGCTCGACCTGGCCACCGGCATCGCCACGGTTACCTATAACCTCGAGGGCGTGACCTATACCCGCGAAATGTTCGTGTCCTATCCTTGCAGGCACTCAGCGCATTGTATTATCAATTCGGCCGCTACTTGCTGGTCAGTTCCTCGCGCCCCGGTTCGCAGCCAGCCAACCTGCAGGGCATTTGGAATGACCGGACCGCGCCGGGTTGGTCGTCTAACTGGACCATGAATTGCAACGCCAACTTCAACTATCTGGGCGTGGAGGCCGCCAACCTGTCCGAGTTGCACGAACCGTTCATCCGCATGATCCGGGAGTGGAGCGTGGACGGTGCCCGCGTCGCCAAAACCTGGTATGGCTGCCGCGGCTGGGTCGGCCACCACAACATCGACCTGTGGCGCGCGGCCGCTCCGGTCAGCGGCAATCCGGTGTGGGCCGCCTTCATCTGCGGCGGCGCCTGGGCGTCGCCTGGGCCGGCGGCCAGGTCACCAGCTATCGCATTCAGGCCGGCAACCATGCGAGCTCCCTCAATGTCAAGCTGCGGGTCAACGGCCAGTTGAAGGAAATCATCGCACCATCCACCAACCCGTGAAACCTACCCTTGCGTTGAGCACAGGAATCTAACCGGCGTATTTGGCGAGCCGGTGGTATTCGGCTATCGGGACCCACAGCGCCCGCATGAATCGTCAAGACCCGCGCCATGATCAGGCGCGGATTGGCGGCCATTTGTTGCAAGGCGATGGGGTCGGGGTTTGGAGTTATGGGGTGACGCCACGCCCCCCGGCCTCCGTGGCGATGCGCACCATCACCACGCCGTGTTTTGGGACCTTGGCGGTGAAGCTGCCATTGGCGGAGCCGAGATCCTGCTGGCGCCAGACGTCGCGCACTGTCACCGGGCCGTGCAGCCCGAGCACCGGCCAACTGGCGGTGACGGCCATCGCGTGGTCGCCACGGTTGAACAACCCGACGGCCTTGCCGCCGTCCTCGAGCTCTTTGACCATCAGATAGGTCGCGGGTGTCAGAGCGACCGGAGCCGCGCCCTGGCCCAGCGCGTCCTGGTTGATGTCAATGACTTCCGGGTTGCACAGCACGTTGAGTGTGAAGTCGTCGAGTTTCCCCATGTCGCCGCTGAAAACCAGCGGCGCGGCCATCAGTGACCACAATGCCATATAGGTGTATTGCTCGTTTGGCGAGAGCCCGCAGGGTCCAGGTTCGCCCATGTCCTTCGCGCTGCCGATCTGACCGATCTGGATATAGTCGGGATCGTTCCACGACCCGGGGCGCGACCAGGCGCGATGTTCGGAGTTTTTCAAGGCCACCTCGGTGATGCGGTTGAGTTCGAACCCCAGATCCCCGGAGGTGCGCCAGCAGTGGCCGCCGACATCGGCTCCCCATTCCCAGACATCGCCCATGCCGTATTGGCAGAGATTGAACACGATGTCGCGCGGCTGCTGCTTGAGCAGGTCGCCCATCAGGCGGTAGGGATATTGATAGGCCGGCAGATTGGGTGGCTGGTCCCCCCAATGTGGGATGTTGCTGTCATCCGCGCTGCCGCTCTTGGCGATACCCCCGTATGAGCACCAATCGTATTTGAGGAAATCAAAGCCCCACTCCGCAAACGTGCGCGCATCCTGTTGCTCGTGCCGAAACGCGGCGGCAAACCCGCCGCAAGTAAACGGCCCCGGCGAAGTGTATATCCCGGCCTTCAAACCCTTGGCATGGATGAAATCGGTGAGTGCCTTCATATCCGGAAAGTGTTTGTTAGGAAGGATGATTCCGCTGGCATCACGCAACGGGCCGACGCGCAGCGGGTCGTTGTTCCTGGGCGCGTTCATCCAGCAATCGTCGATGTTGACATATTGATATCCCACGTCCGCCATGCCGCTGGAAACCATCACCTCGGCCGCCTCGCGCACCAACTTGTCGGTGATGCGGTCGTAGTGGGTGTACCAATGGTTCCAACCCATCGGTGGCGTCAACGCCAGCGTCCCGCCAGCGACGATGCGCAACAACCGTGTCGCTTCGCCGGTGCTGTTCACGGCGCGCAGGGTCACGCGGTATTGCCCGGCATCCGGCGCCTTGCCGGTGATGATGCCGGTTGCCTCATCCAGTTGCAGAGTGGCCGGCAAGCCCACCGCGCTGAAGCGCAGCGGCCGCTGCCCCTGGCATGGAATCCGATAGATAAACGGATGCCCCGGCCGGCAGCCATCGATGGTCGGACCGTTGAGCCGCGGTGCCGGTCCCGGCCTGGGTGTGAGCACCACCGCCTCGTCGCCGCGGGCATAGGTTGGCGTGGGACGGCCCGTTGCCATGATGAAGTTCGCGTCGGCCCAGTCGCCGTGGTCGAAGCCGATGCCATCGCCCGCATCGGTGATCTCCAGTCCTAACACTTTAACGCCCTTCAGATCGAGGTCCACCGGTCGGGGCGCGGAGCCCACCTTCATGACGCCGGACTGCCAGAGTTCGCGATCGTCGCCGGTGATCACAAACACCACGGAGCCAGGCCCGTTAGCCTGGTCGTCCACCCCAACCGTCGCCTGAAAGCGTTGGGCGTTGCCATCGAGAGCGAGCCAATAGGAACTCACGGAGTGGCTGCCGACGCCGTTGGCAAAGACCTTGCCACCCAGAGTGAGTGGTTTGCCAGTAATGCACTTATTGATCTGAGGCCTGCCATATCCCTGGCGCATCGAACTCAGGTCCAACGAACTGAGCGGAATCGTCTCGGAGCCGTGGACGGCGGATGCTAGCAAAATTAACAGCGTGGTGAGTGGGACGATGCAGTATTTCATGGTTATCTTACAGGTTCTGCAACTCAGACATCATGCACGAGTCGGGTGGCAGCGGTGCAAAGCCGCCGATTTACGGTGGTGATGGTGACGAGATGGAACGCCACGGATCACTAGGATTGTACGGGTGGATCGGGATGGGACTTTCGCGGAATTTGAACTTGAGGGTAATGTAGCCGGGGTCAGTAGTATCAGATTCAATCATCCGGTGGAACCAGTCCTTTCATTTCAATCTTATCGCTTGCCGGCACAGTGTCCATGTGGGCAATCTGCTCAATCGCATGCGCCAAAGCGCGAAGGACCTCAGAATCCCCAAGAAATATGAGAACCTGTTATGGACAAACAACGACAGGCACCATTGCGCCGCGGTCCAAAGCAGGCGGGCCCGACAGGGCTTTCGCTCGCCTGACTGCTTCGGTGGTTTGCCAACTGCCGCGAAATACGGCAGTTAGACTGGCGCGCTGAAGCCTCATCCCAAACGCAAGTCCGTCTACCGCAGCCATAACGTCACTTTACACGCCCTCGTTGAGCGTGCCGGCGACCCCGCTAGGTCCTCTGTATTCTGAGGCGGCCCCGAAAATCCGTCCAAGCAGTGGCTAAACCAAGCTATAGCGGCGGGATGTGGCGGAGTGATAGGAGATCACCCGTTGGTGGGCGGGGCGGCCATTTGCCGTGATTTGCGCCAACCCCGGCTCAGCCTCGCATCACCGTGACCACCAACACGGTCTGGCAGCCGGCGCGGCGGAGCGTTGCAGCACAGGCCTCCACCGTCGATCCAGTGGTCAGAACATCATCGATCAGGATGACGCCACCGGAGGCGGCGCTGGCCAGGTGGCGGCGGCCGGCGCGGGTAAGCGCGAAGGCACCGTGCAAATTATGGAGCCGCTCCTTCCGGCCTAACAGCGCCTGGGTGTCGGTGCGGCGGATCCGCTTGAGGGCGGTGAGCACAGGCAAGCCGGTAAGTTTGGCTACCACGCGGGCGATTTCGCTGGCTTGATTGAAATTGCGGTGCTGCAGGCGCGAGCGGTGCAAGGGCACCGGGACGAGCGGCCAACGTGCGAGGAGGGCGGGTCGCAGGCGCTCATCGCTAAAGGCTTCGGCGGCGAGGCGTCCCAATTCGGCGGCCAGATGAATGGCGCGCCCGTATTTGAGTTGGTGCACCAATTCGCGGGTGCGCTCGTCGCGCAGCATGGCGGGGCGGGCAAAGTTGAAGGCAAAGTCGAGCTCACCTGTGGGCGGCGGCGTGAACGTCGGATGGAACGGGCGGTTTGAAAATCGGATGGTTAGACACGGTTAGATCGGGCGTTGGCCCGGGGCTGGCGGATCAGTTTTCGATGCGGTCTTTCATGCGGTAGCTGGGGCCTTCGATGACGACGACCTCGCCATGGTGGAGGAGACGGTCGAGGACGGCGGAGGTGATGGTGGAGTCGCCATTGAAGATGGCGGGCCACTGGTTGAAGGCCTTGTTGGTGGTTAGGACGATGGAGCCGCGTTCGTAGCGGGCGCTGATGACTTGGAAGAGCAGGTCCGCCCCGCGCTGGTCGATCGGGAGGTAGCCAATCTCGTCTAGCAAGAGGAGCGATGGAGATGTGTATCTGCGCAACTCGGCTTTGAGGGTGCCCTTGGTCTGTGCGGCGTGAAGGGTGTTGATGACGTCAATGGCGTTGGCGAAGAGAACGCTCAGGCCCTGCTGGCAGGCCGCGTAACCGAGCGCGGTGGCGATATGGGATTTGCCGAGTCCGACGGTGCCTAGCAGGATGACGTTGGCTTTATCGTGAACGAACTGGAGACGGAATAGGTCCTGGACCTGGAGCCGGTTGATTTTTTTCGGCCAGTCCCACCGAAACGAGTCGAGGGTCTTGATGACTGGGAAGCGTGCGGCCTGGATGCGCCGGGCGACGGCGCGCTCGTCGCGCAGGGCGGCCTCGCCCTCGATGAGTTGCTGTAGGTAGCCGAGATGGGTGATGGATTTCTTCGCGGCAGTGGCGGCCATGGGCTGGCACTGTTCCTTGAGGAACGGCAGGCGCAGGGAGTCGAGGCGGGTGTTGAGGAGATCGATGTCGGGATGGGGCTTCATGGTTTGTTAGGTTGGTCGTAAAGGGAGATGTCGGCGGGTGGAAGTTCGATTTCGAGAAGGTCGGCGCGGCGGGTGAGATGCAGGGGTCCGGGTTGCGGGGTGTGGCGTTGGCGCTGTTGGAGGATGTTTTCGATGTATTGGCTGGAGAACGCCTGGCACGCGATGGCGTCATCCATGGCGAGGGCGACCTTTTCCGGGCCGTAGATGTCGGTCAGGGCGACGATCCGGTTGACATGGGTGCGTGCCTGCAGGCTGCGGGCGGCGAGTTGTTGATAGTAGTATTCGGATTGCGGGCTGAGGGCATAAAAGGTGAGCAGCCACTTGGCGTCGCGGGCGCGGCGGCGTTGGTCGAGGATCTCCTTGACGTGATCGGGGTTCTCGAAGTCGCGGTGGCGCTCGTAACAGCGCGGGTGGGAGGCGACGAGGTTGTGTGCGTGATAGAGACAGAGGCGATCGGCAAAGACCTTGAGGGTGATGCTCTGCGAGGCGTAGCGGGAAGGCACCGAGTAACGGTTGGTATCCAGGACGACACGGCAGCGGGCCGTGACTCCAACTTCACGCGTGACGGAGGTGTCGGCGGCCACCGGCGGCAGCGGACGCAGGGCGGGCTGTTCGATGAGGAAGAGTTCGGCGGGTTGTTTGCGGGTTTCGCCGTGGATGCGCAGGTTGGCGATGGAGTCCATCCAGTGGCGTGCCGCCGTGTTCATGGCACTGATTGAGTTTGGCAACTCCAGTCCGGCGAGGAGGTTTTTCTTCACATAACCGACGGCGTTTTCGACCCGGCCCTTTTCGTTGGCTTTGCGCACGTTGCAGGCACGGGGCTCGAAGCCGTAATGGGCGGCGAAGTCCAGATAGCGCGGATTGAAGACGGCGCGTTCACCAAAGCGATGGCTCAGCACACCGGTCTTGAGGTTGTCTATCAGGATGACGCCGGGGGTGCCGCCGAAGAACTCCAGGGCGTTGTGGTGGCAGGCGAGGAAGTGCTCCGTGGCCTCGCCGCAGGTGAACTCCACATAGGCCATGCGGCTGTGGCAGAGGACCATGACGAAGAAGGAGAGGCGGCGGCGCGTGTTGCCCAGCGCGATGGTGCCGGCGCAGCCCCAGTCCACCTGGGCGGCCTCGCCGGGGGCGAAGGCCAGGCTGAGGAAGGCGGGATGGCGCAGCGGACGCACGGCCCGCACGTAAGTTTTGACGATGCTGAAGCCGCCGGTGTAACCCTCATCGGCGCGCAGGCGCTGATAGATCTGGGTGGCAGTGTAGGGATGGCGCTCCAGCCAGCGGGTGATGAGCGGTTTGAACGGGTCAAGCTTGCTGGCGCGTTTGGTGGTGCGACGGCGAGGAAAACTGACCAGCGCGGCGTATTTGGCGGCGGTCTCCGGATCAATGCCAAGTTCTGCGCCGATTTGGTTGAAGGAGAGGCCGCGACCGTGCAAGAGGCGGATTTGGCAGTAGGTTTCGTAGTCGGTCATTGGAGTCCCTCCTGCATGATGGCCCGCAACAGTTCGGCGGCGGAGCGAACCTCTCCGGTGCGGGGTGGCGGTGGTCCGGCGGGTGGCTGTTCGGAGACCCGCTCAAGGCTCAGCACTTGATAGAACGGGCTCTGCCAGGCGATCAGGCCGGCGCTGCGCAGTTCGCTGCGGGCGGCACGCAGATCCGCGCCGGAAAGCCCTAGCAAATCACCAAGCCGGGTTTCGGAGTAATAGCTCAAACCCTGCGCGTCAGCGACGGTGCAGAGGAACAGGTAGAGGGCCAGCGCGTGGCTGGAGCGGCCCTGGATGTGACGATCACGCACCAGGCGTTGGTCGATCCAACTGAATTGGCGGGGCACGAGTCGCAGGCGTGCCGGACATGGGAGTGGTTTGTTTTTCATGGCGGTGGAACTCAGGACCCCCAGGCACCATGCGCAGGATGTCCCGGCCGCGATTGATGTACAACCGGACGGTGGTGGCGATGTCGTCTTGCACGTCGTGACCGGTCATAACCGCGATAAGTCCCACAATCAGAGCGGGTTGCCACAGCAAGTCGTCTTGTAACGGGGAGGGCGTGCAAGACTGCACAGGAGACTCATTTTCAACGGATTGCGGATTTAAGACGTCTTGTAACGCAACCGGGCGGGCAGCGGTCTTGCCGCGTGAGTAGCCCGGATTGGCCAACCGCCACTGTCGAACCCGTTCGCAGTTGGCGCTGCCGCGGAAGTAATCCCGGTTCTCCGGCTTGGCCAGCCAGCGCGCCTGCCTGGCGGCTTTGGACGCCTTACGGCAGGCGTCTTTCGCGCAATATTGCTGGTGCCTGCGGTTACGGGCATCGGGGTGGAACATGTCATTGCAACACAGGCACTTGCGGGAGGCGGTGGAACTCATCGGCGGACGCAAAATGCACCGCCAACAACGCGCATCCAGCCACCGTTTCGGAAGAAAATCCACCCCGCCTCCCCCCACGAAGAAGACCGGGAAGAAGACGCAGGAAGAAGAGTTTTGCGAGAAGCTTTCGAAGAAGATCTAACGCAAGCGCCATCCGACGTTCAAGTCGCCCATTTCATCGGCTTTCTATAACGCCGCTCACATCAACTGGACCACCCTCAAGCTGGAGACCTTCGACCTCCCTCCGCTCGACCAGCAGCGCCGCATTGCGGAAATCCTCTGGGCGGTTGATGCGGCGGAACAGAGCCACGGTTCAGTTGAGCAGAATCTGCGGAGGGCTCAGCGCTCCTTGGAACGCGATCTATTCAGACAACGAAGGATGAGAAGGGAGAAGATCTCAGACGTAGCTTCGATCCAGCGAGGAAGATTCACACCTCGCCCGAGAAATGACCCCAAGTATTTCGGAGGCACAATGCCGTTCGTTCAAACAGCTCAGATCATTGCATCGAGGCTCTGGGTTGATTCCTACGACCAGACACTGAATGACCTTGGGGTGTCCGTGAGCAAGGTGTTTCCCAAGGAAACAATCGTGATGGTCATTGCAGGAACCTATGTTGGATCTGTTGCCAAGCTCGCATTTGAGTCTGCATTCACAGACAGCCTCCTCGGAATTCAGGCAAACCCAGCGATCCTCGAGAACGATTACCTCTTCTATTATCTCCGGCACTTCGAGACCCAAGTGGACAGTTTGGCGACCGAAGTTGCGCAGCGAAACCTGAGCATAGCAGGTCTTCAGGACTTTGAGATCACCTTCCCCAATGACCTCAAGGAGCAGCGCAAGGTTGTCTCGGAAATTGAACGATTTGAGCGCATTTGCGAGGAGGCTCAGATTGTTGCAGCGCAGGCTAAGTGCCTGAGGCAATCCCTCATCAACCAGATCTTCTGAGCGTGCCTGATCACCCTGAACATTACCGCTTTTACCGCCCGATTCTCTGGGACAACGGAGACTCGGAGTGGAAGTATTCCAATGGCGGGACGGTCAATCTGTTCCGGCTTGGGGGTGAGTTCTTCATCCTTGTAGCGCGTCGCACTAATCACGGGGGATCTGAGCGAGATAAACTGTGGAGATTAGATGTTATTTTGTGCGCTCAGGAGGTGGATTTTCGATTTGGTAGCGGGAGGAGTGTGCCAAAAAGAGGGCTCCGCAGAAGGCCCGGTTGGCCTCATGCGGAGCCCGGTATTTTCAGGCGCCGGTGGCTTTTGCGATGGATGCGGGGACTTGGCCAAGGGCTCGGTGGATGTGGTCCG
>Ga0118677_10012956_pt1 | contig 12108 bp, 11 predicted proteins | sample AliMusrvi5mmetaG_FD_86154 | JGI IMG/M metagenome (GOLD analysis project Ga0118677, IMG submission 86154)
GTTTTAAAGGCATCCCGCTTATAACGACATGAACTTCATCCGCTACCGCTGCCAGGGCCTGATTCGCCCTGCCGGCTATATCCCGGAACAGCCGCGCAAGCCTGTTTTCGGGCACGATACCCATTCCTACCTCGTTTGACACCATGATTACCGGCGTCACCATCCCGTGCAGAGTCGTTATCAGGCGCTGAACATCTTCAAAAATGCGGACCTCGACATCTACACCGGACTGTTCATACTTGAGCAGCAGATTGGAAAGCCAGAGGGTGATGCAATCCACCAATACCACCTGATACTGACCATCCGAGCGAGCCAGGCATTCGGACAGGTGGACCGGCTCTTCGATAGTCTGCCACTGGACGCCGCGCCGCTCACGGTGCCGCCTGACGCGCTCGGCCATCTCGTCGTCCAGCGTCCGGGCTGTAGCCAGATAGCATAGTTGCTCCCCAAAATGCCCCGCCAGTTTTTCAGCAAAGCCGCTCTTGCCGCTGCGCGCGCCGCCGGTTATGAAGATAGTTTGTGACACGTACCCTCCTAAAGCCGATAAACAAAAAGCCCCTGTCCGTGGTGGACAAGGGCTCGAAGCATCGGGTAAATATACAATCCGGCCTCGGCCCCTCTTTCCACGGAGGTTCCAGAAAGCATCGGAATGGCAGGTTTCCTGGCTTCAGGGTCATCTTACTGGCCGCGCCTTCCCAAAATAACTCTCAGTGGCTGTTGCGGTTTTCATCACCTGTTACAGTTGCGGGACAGCGAGGGAATTGCACCCTCTTCCCATTTACCCGTGCCCGCCAAGGCACGGCACCAAATCCGTGTGTTGATACAATTGTGATCAGATATGTAACAGACGACTGTTGTGAAAGTCAAAAGAAATTGGCAATCGGGGGAAGACTGTAGCGAAGGATCGGAGAGCGTGCCTGTCCGGGTGGCACCCACGGATAACGGTGTAGGCGCTTGACCCGCCGTGTTTTTAGGTTGTGCGTCCAGAGCATTTTGGGCACCTTGAACGATTTCTTGTTCTATGTTCAACCACTCCCTGCCATTCGTAATTGCAAACCTTGCAACGCCACCAGACTTTCTTGTGTGAGCCCCTAGTTACATCGCTCGGAGTCAATCCCTCATTTTTGTTTTCATGCCATTCACATGCAACCTCTGGCATTATCGAAGCAAGATTATTGTCTGATCCTACCTTATTCCCTGAGCAGTAGGGGCAACCATACTTCTGCCGTCGATCCGGAGAAGTTAGCCACTCATGTCCGTTACTGCATATCCACCAGAATTCTTTATTCGAATGTGGCGTAACATCAAAAGGAGTTTGCTTGTTTTTTCTCGGATGCCAGGACCAAACCAAATCGGGGCGTGCAGAACCGAAAGAGTTCTCAATCGCTACATTTATCCCCTGAGAATATCGTTTAGTACAATGTGGGCAGTTTTGACTCTTGACTATTTGTCCTATTGACCTCTTAAATGAATGCCCATTTTTACAAATCCACCAAGCCTTATGGTTGCTACCGACAGTAAAGTGATTTGAAGTTAACGGGGCATTCTTTTCCTCATCCCAAATATTCACCAGATCAGGATATTTTTCGGCAAATGAAAGTCCCTTTTGAGGTAATGGCAGTCTCTCACTTAATTCTTTATAGAGATGTTCAGCCATGAATTTTTTGTTTATTAGATAGTTATCAAGCCATTTTGGTTCAGATTTTTTTTGGATGCGGCATATTTCTGAAATTAGGCGAGCGATGTCTACTGTAGATAGTTTAGTTTCATCAATATGAATAGAGGGTGTGGTCAATCTCTTTTTGTGGTTTGCCGAACAGAATGACATGCTCGCCAGGGTTTTCGTACTCCGCGTACACCCACCCATCTTCCTTCGGGGAGTGGACGGTATACCCCGGACGCTCGAAGGGGGTATTCGGCTGCTCAATCCTGGTGAAACGGGATGCACATCCAGTCAAGAGGAGGATAAAAACGAGGAGAATCGGCTTTCTGAGCAATTTCATAGTATCTCCATTTGTTCCAGTAAGTATGGGTATCCGGGCGTGAGGGGCAAACTGTACATTGATGCTCGATTCAGTGTTCTTCTTTTGCTCAACGCCTCTGCGTATGACCTGTAAGTAAATCGAAACAGGTCTATTCACTTGTTAAGCGTGACGACCTCTTATTGGAGTGCTTTTTCAGTTCTGGGAAATTCTGCGTAAATTTCAATTTTTTCAATATCCTTAAGATCTATCTCACGAGTCATGCCAGGCACTAATCGCGAACGAAGACCTACTAGCCTATTGCCTTCGAAAAAAACGGTATCAAAATACATCTTTACTAAGTCTTTCGTAGATTTAGACGTTATTTCTAATTGGGTGTTACGATCAGGAAAGAGGTACAAAAGGTTTCCATCCTTATCCCTGCATAATACTTTACGTATATTGTTTGCATCATATCTGGAATTAAAAAAGAGCGCAGCTACCGGTGAGACAACCCAAATGCCAGTCGGCGACTCACTTTTAACTTGGTGCTCAGCAACCTGATTTATAAAATCATCTGGGGTGACGTAGTAGTTAGAAGCACATCCTGTTCCGAGAAGAAAAAACAACAGAATTGCAACCTTAATTTTACTTACAATAGCTTGTCGAAGCATTTTCTCCTCGTTTAACGGTGTGAGAATTAACCGGCTTGACCGGCCTTATTTTGGGGCTGAGAATCGATTCCTGCTCTCGGAAAACATCCGTCCCCTTTTCCTTCTGATATCATCTAGGGTTGTCTCCGTTGTTGAATTTTGTCCTGCGATCGCTTGTCGCCCCGATCCGCTGCTTTTCTGTACCACATATACGCCTCATCCATATTTTTCTCCACTCCAATGCCAGATTCGTAGACAAACCCAAGGGCATATTGAGCAGAAATTTCTCCCTGTTCAGCTGCTTTTCGAAACCAGCGTTCAGCCAAAACTGAATTGGGAAGTACCCCCTGTCCCTGTAAATACATAAAGCCAAGGTTGTGCTGTGCCATGGCGTTTCCGTTTTTGGCTGCTTCTCGCATCCAATGGAATGCCTCAGCAGGATCGCCGATGTTATTTCTGCTCAAATACATTAAGCGCAGGTTGATTTGAGCCAATGTGTGCCCCTTTTCAGCGGCCTTCTTATACCAGCGCATAGCCTCGTCTCTATTTGCAACAATTCCCGGATCTTTGTCATACATGTAACCGAGGTCGTACATAACATTCAAGTAACCGCTCTCTGCCGCTTTTTTGAACCATCGGACAGCCTTTACAGTATTTTTTTTTGACCCCTTCTCCTTTTTTATACATATAGCCGACAATGTACTGGGCAGGCACGTTTCCCCACTCGGCAGACTTTTTAAATAGGCGAAAAACTTCGGAAAGGTTCATGTCAACGCCCCTCCCCTCGTAATACTTTACTGCGGCAAAGAAATCAGCTCTTGAATCGGCCTGGTCCACTAACTGGCCAGATTCGAAAAGTTCTTTTGAGAAGCTATGTTCGCGAATTGCAGTGGCATCTTCGTTGATTTCAGCAAAGGTGAGGTTTGGGGTAAGGGTGATAATTGCTAGAATCGTCAGAAGGCAGTAAAAACGCGCTCTTACAATGCCTGCAAAGTAGTTCATAAACATTCCCTGTGTGAAGTTTGACTGGGGTAGCAATGAAAATTGTTGATTCCAGTTATTCCGTGCTGCCCAACGCTCTAGCGGATGACTTGAGTGCAAAGCAAAACAGGTCTATTCGCAGAGTTATACCGCTTTATTTCGGCGGTACGGCTAATTTCTCATAATATTTTAAAAGCCGATGCCCCTGATTCAATTTGATCTTTGCCATCACTATCTAATGTTGGCTTTTGGTCGTTCACTTCGTACTCGAATCCGCCAATAAATTTGAATAAATAGTTATATATTATGGAGCCTATCAAGATGGTCAGGTAGCCAATTATAAAATATACAAACGGTAACGCAACAAAGAAGTACTTCTGGAACACAATAGAATTGCCGTGCTGATCGACTGGCGGAGCAGCAAAAAATGCCAGTGCAAATACTGGTATTACAAAAACCAATGATGAAACTGCCATAAGAATTGCAAAGACTTTTGCGTTCTGGTGCGGTGAAATTCGTCTGATCTGTTTTTTCATCATGTGACTCCCCTCTATAACGGTAGCGGGTCGCAACGGCGAAGTGAAAGCCGTCTGCCGCCACCTGGTTGAATATCGTATTGTTAGGCCAGCATCTTGTCTCTATCTCTATACAAATCAGCAACGGCAGGGAGTAATAGGCGATACCCCATTCAAGGATTAGCCGCTTTTGGTTTCCTCTTTGACTGCTTGTTCAAGGCCGGCAATTTCCCTCTGGACACCGGTTGGCTTTCAGCCAGGACTTTACCTTTGTCAGAATCCATATCACTGAAGGGCAACGGGAACGACACAGCATCAAAGCCTATCTGTTGGGCGCTGACCAACAAAGTGGTACTCGTCCGTTGTTCCGGTCGCCAGACTGCTAGTTGCATGTACGCATCTTTGTTATTTTCTGCCGCACCGGCGATGCCAATGATATCCCCGGTTGTCACGGTTTTTCCGACAGTCATGTTCCGGGCTATGGTTTCGAGGTGGCTGTACGTTCCGATTGTGGCATCTTCGTGCAGTATGTCGATCTTGCCATCCGGATGACTGCGGACAACGGTGCCTTTACGAGCGGCGAGGACAGGAGTTCCCTTCGGCAGAGAAAAGATGACGGCATAGCGGGTGTAGGGAGAGGAATTTTTTGCATCGTTCACTTGGGCGTATGCCCGGACCTTCTCATCGAACGGTAACCGATAATGTTCCGGGCAGTTGTGGCGTGCGGTGTAGTCCCCGATAATCCATTGGTAGCTGTAACGGAAACTGAACGGCGCTCCACTTTGCTGAGGTGACAGTCGCACCACTGAATTGTCGGTGTTGGCCGGCACGACAGCATAATAGGGGAGAGACTTGTTAGCCGAAGTGTTCTGTGACGTGCTCCTGTCTATATCGATGACTACCGACACCGGGGCACAGCCGTTGTTGAATGCGGTTATGTCTTTGCTTGCGTTGTAGGTGTTAAGCGGCTGGAGTAGAGCGGATGAAGAGTGCTTCTCCCCCACCCTGAAGTCGTAATCCTTGTTCGGAGTGGCGACGACCTTGTCAGCTTCTACGCCTCTCTCGGCGGAGGTCTCGGTTTTTACCACTGCTGATGTCGTGGTAACCGGCCGTACTTCGGGAGCTGGCGAACCAATGGCCTCTGGAATTATTGGTTTAACTGCCCGTGGCGGTTCGTCGAAGTTGGCGACCCCTGCGCGGAATGAGAAATGATCTGGGATATTGGGTTCACCCTGCCCCCTGCCGTATTCCCAAGGCCACGCACTATTCTGCTGCTCTGGCAGTTTTACGCATCCGGACATAAACCAAAGTGTTAGAAGCGGGAGCAATCGACCATATCTGCTCAAGGATGTTGCTATTTGCATAGGTCTGGGCCTAGAAAAAAACGCCAGCACATAAATCCCTCCACGATTGCATTCGCTTGTGTACTTTTAATTTATCCGATGTCGCGGGCGCTGACCTGACGGCTTTATCGGTCAGGTCCAGCGGCCCCGCTATGCAAAGCGGCGTGCCCTAGTTGTACGAGTTAATTTGCATTGTTATGTGTAAAGACAGCTCTTTTTCCCGACAACCAAAAAATGCTTTTGTAATTCATTATAAATATCTACATATTTAAATCCTGCATTTACCATTTGTTCTTTAACTTGTTCAGGCAAGCATCTGATTTTTGTAGGAGGCCCTTCAGGCATATCTTGCTTTTTCCAATCAACAACAAAGATTTCTCCATCAGGTTTCAAGATCCTATACGCCTCTTCAACTGACAGATACGGGTTATCTAATTCATGATGCAAGTTAATCATAAATACCAAATCTGCGATTCCATCATCAAGTGGTACGGTATGTTCTTCTGTCTTTACGGGAATTATATTGGGATACTTCGAAGACACATTTTCCTTTACCCAGGTGAGCATTACCTCGGATATGTCACAAGCATATAATGTCGAAGATTCAAATTTTTGGAGAAACGCAACACTAAAAAATGCTGTTCCAGCACCTATTTCAACAAATACGCCCGGTTTTTCTATATGCAATTTTTCCCAAACAAAATCAGGAGGGATATCCATCAATCTTTGTGGATCATTTAATTTCTGCAATTTTTTGGGATCAAATTTTTTTTCATTCATTGTAAGACCTTTCTTAAGTTAACCACATAATGGCATAGCTTTAACCCGCCGACTTTTCGGGTAGGTCGTAAGCCTTGTTGAGCCCTCAGTTCGGTCCTGCTTTTTGATATTTGGAGCTTTTACCCGTTTATTACTCCTCTAGCTTATTCTTCGGCAGCGCGAATGTAGGCAGCTTTCAACTGTTGAATCTAGATTCAACGGAACGACGCGCCTTGAGTCGTGCCGTGAATCGTAAAAATATCGTAATACTCTTCCTTCTTTTTGTACGAATTCAAGATGTCACTGGCGGTTGAGTTAGCTGTTCGTTCCATTTCGCTGCAACTGCGCATCGGGCTAAGACCGGAAAGTACGGATTCAATTTCCTGCGCTGCTTTTATACCAAGGTCACTATGCCCGTCTTCATGATTCTGGAGAGCCTTCATATAGTTCTGCCAACGCTCCCTCAGTTCCGGACTACCTTTGGCGGCGTTTTTCCATCGGGGCATGATGAACGTAACTTTAACGGAAGTGGTGACATTATGAATGCGACATCCCCCAGAAACCTGTTTTAATCCAAATCTCCAGTTTACTACCCACTTCGTGCGGGCATCTCCCTTGATTTTGCTCTTGGCTCCGGGGCCGGCTATTTTCATCTGTGCTTTCAGGTCATGCGAGGTAACACCCGAAATGGAGTAGAAGGTGTGCCTGATGAAAACCGACGGTTTGGCATGGGCAAAACCTGCCAAATAGCAGAATAACACTAGTGTTATGAATAAACTCACAATCCTTGTTCGGAGGCGGGGAATATTATTAAACAAAAGAGCTCACCATCCTCTTATGTAATGGTGTGGGTGCTGTGCTACTTGACAGCACCAGCGACCTGGTTGGGCCTCATGCTTCATACAACCGTACCAAAGAGCTTGCCGACGCCAGCGGTTAGTCCCATTGCGAGCGCCCCCCAGAATGGCTAACGTGACCAGAGCGGCCGCAGCTGAAACCTCTGTAACCCAGGCTGTAGGAGAGAGTAACACGGTTACGATTGGAACAATGGCGCCTACAATGAAAGAAATTGCAGAGGCCAAAGCAGCTTGAATAGGCCGCGCCCGTAGAGTCTCCGTGATGCCTAGCTCGTCACGGGCGTGCGCCATAAGTGCATCACCGGACATCAGTTTTTCTGCTACCAGACGCGCTAACGGTTGATCGAGACCTCGGTTAACATAAATTGAAGTCAGCTCTGCGAGTTCGCTTTCCGGTTGAACCTGCAGTTCACGTTTTTCTTTTTCAATGTCGGCGCGTTCAGTATCAGCCTGCGATTGAACCGAGACATACTCACCGGCCGCCATTGACATCGCACCGGCTATAAGACCTGCCACTCCGGTAAGCAGAATGCTATTTTGTTGTGCTCCAGATGCAGCGACGCCGACAACAAGGCTTGCAACCGATATTGTTCCATCATTAGCACCAAGCACGGCTGCTCGAAGCCAACCAATTCTCTCTGCCTTGTGGGTTTCGCTGTGAACTTGAAGCATTATCTTAATCTCCTTGTGGCCCAACGGCTTTGATCGTGACCGGCGCGGTGGCCTTTTCCGCCGTGACCGAGTCCACGCGAGAGTTAGAACGTTTTCTGGTTCATTTGATTTTTTTCAATCTAATAATATCATCAAGTATTAACACCTTGTTTTCCAGTTTCCACTTCCTCGAAACAGGTGCTGCACCAACCAAATTCAGGATCAGAATGTCATTGTTAAAGGTATAAGTCCCTTTCTGGGCAGCAATGACAGGATTCACAGAGCCTGCAGGAAACTGCTTCAAGGCTGCCGGCGTAAATCTGGAAACAAAATCAAACGTATTGTCTTTGTTGAAGACGAGCTTGAATACAGCCTGCGGAAGCCCATCCTGATAACCCTGCCAGGTACCAAAAAGTGCATTGACAGTTACCTTTTTTCTGACAATTGGTGCTTCCTGTTTGGCACCCTTTGATTCGAGAAGTGTGATGATTGCTTTGTTGCCGGAGCGGTTCGCATAACTCATAACCGATTCATCTGCGCCATTTTTCATATGAATGTCGGCACCTTTGTCGATAAGGAGTTTTACAAACCTGTCATTCCCTGCTCCTGCTGCAAACATCAGCGCCGTTTCTCCCCTTTTGTTTGCAAAATTGATTTTTGCGCCTCTATCGATCAACAAATCCCCTTTTTCGAAAGCCTGTGCATGATCAGAGCTCGCAGCAGCAGCCATTAGAGCTGTTCTTCCATCAGAGGACTGAAAATCAATACCCGCTTTCTTGTCCAGTAAGAAATTCATTATGTTTATGTAGTCTTTATGTTTGAACGGATTAATATTTGCGGCGGCAAAAATCAATGGCGTTATCAGTATATTCACGGAGGATCGCGTGTCGATAACGGCCCCGCCCTCAACCAGAACTTCAACCATTTCCGTATCTGCCAGTATTACAGCCGCTGTCAATGGAGAGTTGCCGGTTTTGTCCGGAATGTCTATTTTAGCCCCGCGCTTGATCAGATATTTGGCTGCATCAATGTTTTTTGAGGTTGCGGCTGTATATAATGCAGTACGACCACTTGCCTGGGATGCAAGGTTTATATTTGCTCCATTGTCCAACAGGAGTTTAAGTGCTTCAACAAAGCCGAACCGTGCTGACACATGCAAGGCTGACTCATCACCAGACAAGTGATTCAGTTTGGGCTTGAAGGTAAGAAACTTTTCCAGATAATTCAGTACCACTTTTTGATTCTTATTTTTGAAGCCAATTGCTGTCATAAGTGGGGTGGATCCGTTATTGTCCACCAAATTAATGTCAGCGCCTTTGGAGACAAGGAAGTCCAGGACATCGTATTTTTTGTGTAAAACAGTTGTTGTTAGTACAGATGCCCCTGTATTATCCGGCAGATTTACTTTTGAGCCGCTGCTGTAGAGAAGTTTAACCATCTCAAGATTTTCCTTTTCCACAGCGAACCAAAAGGCCGTTTTGCCCTCTCTTTCCTTCAGCAGCAGATCAGGTCTTTTTGCCTGTGCCAGAAGAAGCTGGACTGTGTCCAGATGATTCATTGCGGCAGCCAAAATTAACGCTGAATTACCTCGTGTCAAAGGTGCACCGTTTGTCCGGTCCCTTGCGTTGATATCGGCGCCTTTTTTCAGCAAAAGATCAACTATTTCCGTTTGACCATTTTCTGCTGCAATAAGCAATGCCGTGCGTTCCCACTCATTACCGAATCCGTCAACCTTGATACCTCTCTTGTTGACCTCTACCTTTGGTGATTGAATAATCAGTTTCGCGATTTCCAGGTGCCCGGAAGCGATGGCTAAACACAGCGGGATGTCCCCTTCATAAACTGCATTCACATCTGCACCGCTGTCAATCGCGGCCATGGCCTTGGTAATATTATTGTTAATGGTGGCCTGATAAATCGCAGGCCGTGACTTCTGTTCGGCTTGTGCATAAAGCGGCATAAACAGGCTGCATGCGAGTAGTAAAAAAACAGATCGTTGAATAATCCTATATATTCTCAATTGGCTCTCCTCCAAATTACAGTGTAGAAACAGATATTCGATACAGGAGTTGCCAGCTGGATGCAAGGAGTAATCAACTTTCGTAATGATGTGGAGCAATCAAAGTTATAAATAAAAAAGCTTACAGTTACAAACTGTAAGCTTTTAATATGATTGGAGTCTCCTGGCGAACGCCAAAAAGTCAAAACCGAACGAAGAACCTATCCGAAAATAAATCTTTGCGGTCTCGCATCCCATCTCAAGGGCGTCTTTCCCTGTCCTTCAATCATAAAATCCTCGGCATAGGCAAGCTGCACCTGCGGTTTTACTCCATCAGGTCAGAAATACCCGCTCCAAATCCGGGCGGGATACCTGAACAAAGTTATTTACGGACAAGTTCCAAGATTACTTTTTTGCTTTTCCCCCTTGATTTTTGAAAGGGCGCTGTTTATATTTCCGGAGTATTAGCACTCAGCAGATATGAGTGCTAACTTTGTCTCTGACAACACACCACCAAAGGATAGAAAGGAGAAGTAGCGATGAATTTAAGACCACTTCAGGACCGCATCATCGTAAAGAGAGTTGAGGAAGAAACGAAGACAGCTGGAGGTCTTTTCATTCCGGAGACCGCCAAAGAGAAGCCGCAGCGCGGCGAAATCGTGGCCGCCGGCAAAGGCAAAAAAACGGAAGAAGGCAAAGTACTGCCGCTTGATGTCAAGGTTGGCGACATCGTTTTGTTCGGCAAATACTCCGGCACCGAAATTAAAGTTGATGGCGAAGAGTATCTGATGATGCGTGAAGACGATCTTCTGGCCGTTGTTGAATAGGGAAACTATCTTTTTCCGCCACGGCCTCGCCAATTTTTACAATGCCTTTGTGCGGCGTACCGATGGGTACGTCTCCGCGACATTGCTCAATTGCCGAACCCAGGACAAAAAAATCCTCGTTCCCAATATGAATCATATAAACAAAAAACCACTATAAATGGAGGAATAAACAATGGGTGCAAAAATCATCAAATTTGATCAGGAAGGGCGCAACGCCATTCTGAAAGGCGTCAACATCCTCGCCGATACCGTAAAAGTAACCCTCGGCCCCAAAGGGCGCAACGTTGTTATCGACAAATCCTACGGCGCACCGCTAATCACCAAAGACGGCGTGACCGTCGCCAAAGAGATCGAACTTGAAGACAAGTTTGAAAATATGGGCGCCCAGCTGGTCAAGGAAGTCGCTTCCAAGACCTCCGACGTAGCCGGCGACGGCACCACGACCGCGACCGTTCTGGCCCAGGCTATTTACAAACAGGGATCAAAACTGGTGGCTGCCGGCCACAATCCGATGGAGATCAAGCGCGGCATCGACAAGGCTGTTGAGGCGATCGTAGCCGAACTGAAGAAAATTTCCAAGCCGATCAAGGATCACAAAGAGATCGCGCAGGTCGGAACCATCTCCGCAAACAACGATAAAACTATCGGAGACATAATCGCCGAAGCAATGGAGAAAGTCGGCAAGGAAGGCGTCATTACCGTTGAGGAAGCCAAGTCGATGGAGACCAGTCTGGAGACCGTAGAGGGAATGCAGTTCGACCGCGGCTACCTCTCTCCCTACTTCGTGACCGATCCGGAGCGTATGGAGTGTTCCATCGAGAACGCCATGATCCTGATCCACGACAAGAAAATATCCAACATGAAGGACCTGCTCCCGGTACTGGAGCAGACCGCCAAGTCCGGCCGTCCACTTCTCATCATAGCAGAAGATATCGAAGGCGAAGCACTGGCAACTCTGGTCGTCAACAAACTGCGCGGCGTGCTTAATGTCTGTGCCGTCAAGGCTCCCGGCTTCGGCGACCGTCGTAAAGCAATGCTGGAAGATATCGCCGTTCTGACCGGCGGTCAAGTTATCTCCGAGGAGGTTGGCTTCAAACTCGACCAGACCACAATCGAGATGCTGGGTCAGGCCAAACGCATCACCATCGACAAGGACAACACTACAATTATCGATGGCAATGGCAAGGAAGAAGTCATCCAGGGCAGGGTCAAGATGCTCCGCGCTCAGGTTGAGGAAACAACCAGCGACTACGACAAGGAAAAACTCCAGGAACGCCTGGCCAAACTGGTTGGCGGCGTAGCCGTAATCAAAGTCGGCGCCGCTACCGAAGTTGAGATGAAGGAGAAGAAAGCCCGCGTGGAAGATGCCCTGCACGCAACCCGTGCAGCCGTTGACGAAGGAATCGTCCCTGGCGGCGGCGTAGCTTATATCCGCGCACTGCGTGCCCTGGACGGTTTGAAGCTGGTCACAGAGCAGCAGTTCGGCGTTAACGTGGTCAGGACCTCCCTCGATTCCCCAGTACGACAGATCGCCGAGAACGCAGGCATCGACGCCTCTATCG
>Ga0118677_10012957_pt1 | contig 12108 bp, 8 predicted proteins | sample AliMusrvi5mmetaG_FD_86154 | JGI IMG/M metagenome (GOLD analysis project Ga0118677, IMG submission 86154)
ATGTGTGCCGGCAAGGAGCACCCTCCCGGCACCGTTTGCCCGGCATTGCTACCGGGACACCTCCCCCTGTATAATGGCCTTCCATGGCCCTTTCAAACGGCGAAGCCTGCGCGGACATGCCCGAACGACGCCGCAACCATTGTCGCCCGGGCACTCCATCCCTGCTCACCACCGATGGGACAGCACAGTCGTCAAGCGCCGACACCGGGTGTGTGCTGGCACTAAGCCTCATTGCTCAACAGAAGACATTATACCCAACCCCTAGCACAGGTAAACCTACATTCGCCACAAATACACAAAATATTTTTCGCTACTATGGAGTGCGGCGCTTCAACGGTGCTTTCGCACCACCCCGAAAGCACCGCAACATGTTCACGACATCAAGCGCCTCGCTAGCCAGTCTCATTGCCAACCGATAACATTCTTGCCTATACTTTGTCTGCGAGGTTGCATATGACACCTGAACAGCTCACCGAATATCCGGCAGTGCCCGTCACCTTGCGGAACGGGTGTTCCGCGTTAATTCGTCCCCTGGCACCGGACGACGCGGAAGCGCTGGTAGAATTTTACGCCGTCATGCCGCGGGAAGATCTGCGTTTCTACTATCCGCATCACCCCGATCGGGACTCGGTGCTGCGCTATATGGCGGAGGTGCACAGTCCGTTGAATGTCTCACTGGTACTGGCGCAGCCGGATGGCCGACTCGGTGGATTGGCATTCTATCGGTGGTCAGCCCCGGAAGCGGAACGCAGCACGTTCGGAATCTGCATCGCGCGCGAGTACCAGGGATGCGGCGCCGGTCGCCTGCTGATGACCCACCTGTTGGACATCGCCCGTCATCTTGGTCCGCCGGTGATGACCTTGACCGTGCAACAAGCCAATACGCGTGCCGTGGCTCTATATCAATCGTTCGGATTCACCATCGTGCGCGAGCAGATACTGTCCCGCGACCCTTCTCTCGGCTTCGCGGACGAACCGGAATATGCCATGGAACGACCGGTGCGGTAACGAAGCGAATAATGGCGGCGTTTGTGCGTTTCATAGTGCAAAACGGGGACGCGTAGCGTGACAAAATACGATATGATCGGTCCGGCTCTCACCGATTTGTACGAGCAGCATCACCTTTTCATTAGCAACCTTTTAGGATATAATGAGCATCTAGTGAAAGTTGACCAAAAGAACGCTCCTTCAACAAGCTGCAATACGGAATCGGGCAATAATTATGACGGCAAACTTTACGGGAGTAGCCTTCAAAGTCAAAGAAGTCGATTGCTGGTGTACGGGTGATCGTACGTGCCGTTTCACGGCGAAAGCAATTGTGGATGGTGCGGCATGACTCGATCAAAAAACCCACAACAACTCGCAACCCCGGTTTCCGCGCATGACGATGCGACCACGCGGATACTATCGGTATTAAGTGAGCTGCTAAATTCCCCGCAAACACCGGAAGCACCACCGGAAGACTTGAATGCCTATCCTGCCTTTCGTGAGACATATCAATTTGCCAAAGACTTGCGCGAGTTTCTGCTGGCGCTCGCCAATGGCGACCTGTCAAAAAAATTACCACACCATGGCTATGTCGCCGGCGAGTTAAAAGAGCTCCAGGCCAACTTGCGCCATCTGACCTGGCAAACCCAGATGATCGCCGGCGGTGATTTCAGCCAACGCATTGAATTCATGGGAGAATTTGCCGGCGCATTCAATGCCATGGTCACGCGTCTGGAAGAGGCGCGTACCGAACTGACGACCCGCAACGCGGAGTTGCAGCACGAGATTCTCGAACGCCAGCGCCTGGCGGCAGCCGAACGCGAACAGCGCCTGCTGGCGGAAGCACTGCAACAAACCGGGCAAACACTGGTATCCTCATTAGAATTCACCCAGGTACTCGACCGTATCCCCGAACTGATGCGGGCCGTGATTCCCTTCGATTGTGGTTGCGTCTTAATGGTCGATGGCGACCTGGCATTCGTCGCGCGGTTGGCCGGGAAAGGACGCGTGGCCGCCTCCCCGCAACCCCTGATTGTCTCGGAAAACGATTTCCTCCAGTTGATGTGCAAGCAGCAAGGGGCCGTGCGCTGGGCTGATGAGAATACCGCGGAAAATATCGGGTTGGGTCGCATCGGCACCATGGGATCATGGCTGGGCGTGGCACTGCATGGCCACGATCAAGTGCTGGGTTTCATCGTCGTCGGCTCGCAGGCTCCCGATGCTTACACGGATGAGCATGTCCACCGCTTATCCGCATTTGCCGGGCAAACTGCGCTGGCAGTGCAAAATGCGCGCCTCTTCCAGGTTGTGCAACAGATGGCGATTATGGACTCGCTCACCGGCATCTATAATCGTCGCCATTTCTTTACCTGCGCAACCCAGGAGATCCTCCGCGCTGGCCGCTACCATTTCCCGTATTCGACGATCATGATCGATATCGACTTTTTCAAACGCGTCAACGATACCTACGGGCATCAAGCCGGCGATGCGGTGATTCAACAGATCGCTCAGCGCTGTGTCAACCAATTGCGCTCGTTTGATATTCTCGCCCGCTATGGCGGCGAGGAGTTTGTTCTCCTCTTGCCGCAGACCGATCAATCCGGCGCCATACAGGTTGCCGATCGCTTGCGTAAGCGGGTAGAACAATCTCCCATCCAATTCGGCAAAATGGAAATCGCCGTCACCATCAGCGCCGGTACCAGCAGTACCGTCTCTACCACCTATGTCAACGCCGAAAAACGCGGAACATGTGTTGATCGATCTGGTCGATGAAGCCGACCGCGCGCTCTACGCGTCCAAACAAGCCGGCCGCAACCGCGTCACGCAATGGAGTGATATTATGCAACAGAGCGTAAAGTAACTCCTGGGAGGGCGGGCGTCTCGCCCACCCTCGTTTCCAATTCCGCCTGCCCTTGCATCCTGTTATCCTACACCGTTATAACGAGTATAACTCCTGTCCGGAGGTTCCCATGACGCTCACCACTGATAAATGGCAGCATCTACGTGGATGTTTCTCTGCCCTGTCTGCCGATGATCCGGCGACACTGTTGGCCGCATTGACCGCGCCGCCGCGCCCGGTATTTCGCTTTGAATATCAGCAAAAGGCGCGTATGCTGGCGTTTCTGACCGAGCATTATGCTGCCTGGCGCAGCTTCGACACGGCGGAGGCGGATCGAATCGCAGCGCTGACCATTCCCGAGGCGCAAGGAGATCGCGCGTTATCCGAAGTCATTGCCTTGGGGAAAGCCTGGTGGGCTACCGGCGATCCACATTATGGCAGCGCGTTCGAGCGCTTTTACCTCAGCGTGCCCACCGGCGCGATGTTCAATTGGGGCAGCTTCAACGGCACGCAAGGGTCGCTGGAACTCGACGCGTTCTTTCTGCTGCTCGACTGCGACGGCTTTTCGACGGAAGGCCGCATCGCCTTTCTCGACCACCTGTATGCCATCAGTGAGTTTGCCTGGGATCACGAAACCTCCTGCTGGAACCAATTGATGCTCGGTCCGGAGGGGCACAACTGGTATCTGCACGGCATGCACGTATTGCCGTTTCTCGGTTTGCTTTTCCCGGAATTTACTCGGGCGGCCGAGTTGCTGCGCAATGGCTGGAGCATGGTAGAGGAGCATGTGCGTGGGCATCTTCATCAGGATGGCGGGGCGCGAGAAACCACACTGGGCTACCAGGCCGGTTCGATGGAAAACTTGTGGGATTTCTATCTCATTGCCTTGCGCAACGGCTATCCGATCTCTGCCGGTTTTGCCGACCGTCTGCTGGCCGGCACGCGCTTTCTGCTCAAGCTGCAATCACCGCAAGGCGGATTGCCGTCCTTTGGTGACGGCGGGCATGCCCCCGGCGGTTTGACGACGCTGGCCGCCATCGCAACCGCTTTGACCGGCGACCGGGAATGCAAATGGTACGCGGAATACGGCCGGCAATTCCTTCCCGCGACACCGGGAGAAACACCGGGAGAAATTCCGCAGAGTGCATTCTGGGCAGTCGGACTGGCCGGCGCCCGCATGTATGCCGAGACGCGTCCGCTGGCGCCGCGAACCGGTTCACAACTACTGAGTGCGACGGGCTATGCCGCGATGCGCACGGCCCACGCGCCCACGGCGAATTATCTGGCCATCGCCGCCGCGCCGCGCGGACCGATCGTCACCAGTCACGGGCATAACGATATCTTCGCGCTCGATGTGCAGGCGAACGGCGTGCGTTTTTTGGGCGAAATGGGCTGCGCGCCCTACGGAGAAAGCGAAGGCCGCGATTATGACCAGCGCACCGCCGCGCATAATTGCCTGGTGGTGAATGGGCAGGAACAGGTACCGCTGCTTTCTGAATGGCGTTGGAGTGGGCGGAACCGCCCGGCCATTCGCCGCTGGATCAGTGAAGACACCCATGATTTCTTCCACGGCGTTCACGAAGGATATTACCAATATCCGACGCCGTTGACGCTGCATGCCCGGAAAGTCTTTTTTGTTAAATCCGCCCCCAGCTACTGGCTCGTCTTCGATTGGCTGGAATCGAATGTCGAGGTGGACTGTGATGTGTATTTCCACGGTTGCCTTCCCGGCACGCTGCGGGATTCGACCATACTGCTGGGCGCGGAAGGCGGCATGCGACTGGCCGTCACTCCTCCGGAAGGCCGGCACGTGACGGCGCGAGTGGTCGAAGACCCCGGATTGACTGCTTATTGCCGGGAGAAAGGCATCGATCCGGTGGACTATCCCTGCTTCGCCTATCACACGCGCGCCACCAACGATTGCCTGGTCTGGGCGCTCCTCCCGCAAGCGGCTGGCGCTCCCCTACCCCGCGTGACCCAACTGCCGGTCACCCTCAACGGTGTGACGCGAGCGTCCTACGATGCCACCGCCATCCGCGTTGAGTTTCCCGACTGCACGGACACCATCTGCCTGTCGCACAAAGATTACGACGCCATGCTCTGTTGGGATGCGTCGCCGGTCTGGGGTTTCCTCGCCTTCCAACGCCACGACGCTGCCGGCAATTGCCTGCTGAACGTGACCCACACCATGACGGATGGGTGCAGTGAACCGTAACGGAGGACATCCATGTCACAACCTGCCGTCGACTCCATGCGCGCATCGTGCCTGGCCTTGCTGCGCGGGCAGCGTGCGGGAGTCATTCCATTGGTGGCGGATATCACCTACTGGATCACCGGGCGCGAGCAGGACGGCACCGCCGATCCTGCCTGGAACGGTGAGGAAGGCTACCTGGCGCTGCACCGCGACTTGGGGATCATGCCGTATTACTACTACCCCAAGTTCAGCGTCGGCTATCCGGCGTATGATGCGGCCATCGAGTGGACGCATCAACGCCAGGGGCAGACAACGACGCAAACAATCCGCACGCCGCGCGGGGAATTGACCGAAGTATCGGTCTTCCTGCCGGAAAGCTGCAGCACCGGCATCGTGAAGCACTTCGTCGAGACACCGGAGGAATTGGATATCCTGCGTTACCTGCTGGAGCATCGCCGCCTGGTTCCCTGCAACCTCGACGACTATACCGCGCGTTTGGCGGCCTGGACGGAATATGATGGTCTGCCGAGTCTGGGTTTCCCGCGCTCGCCGCTGTCCTCGTTTTTCTATGAGTGGGCCGGCGTATTGCAGGGGGTCTATCTGCTGCTGGATTGCGAATCGGCGGCGCTCGAAGCGATGGCGATGATGGAAGCCCAGGAAGCGCCGTTGCTTGCGGCGGTGTGCGAACTGCGGCCTCCGCTGATCCACTTTGCCGATAACCTGTCCAGCGACAACATCACTCCGTTCTATGATGACTTGATGGCGCCGATGCATCGCCGCTGGCTGGAACAGTTGCACCAGGTCGGCATCACCGCCGCCGTGCATCTCGATGGAACCATTCGCGGTCTATTGCCTAAATTGGCGGCGGTGGGCTTTGACTCGGTAGAAGCGCTAACCCCGAAGCCGGTCGGCGATGTTGGGCTGGCTGAGATGCGCGCCGTCGCCGGCAGTGATCGGCTGGTGCTCTGGGGTGGCCTGCCCGGCGCCATGTTCGCACCACCCTATCGCTGGGAGGATATGGAAGCCCATCTCCATCAACTGCTCGACGCCTGGCGCGGCACGCCGTTTATCATCGGGGTAGCCGACCAGGTTCCCCCTGATGGCGATATCACATTTCTACCAAAGATTGCGGCAATCTTGCGGGATATTCCCCATCAGGCAGCGAACGCTTAACTCAGCTATTCTACCGATCCGCTCATTGAAATACGCGCCTGGGAACCCGGCAGTCCTCTGCCGGCTATGAAGTAACCACGCGCCTGGGAGCCCGGCAGTCCTCTGCCGGCCATTAGCAACGTATCGATAAGCGGATCACTACTCCTGGCAAAGAGGTGCAACTATGACGACCATGGTCTCCAATGAGGAAAAAGCGCGCGTATGGCAGGCCTATCACGAGCGCAAACCGATTCGCGTGCCGCTGCGCTGGAATGTCAACGCGCGGGTTTTGTTATTAAATCCGGCCTTGAATCCGGATGGGATCGGTTTCCAGGAATTTTTCCAGGATCCCCAGATATCGCTGCTGGTGCAGGTGCGCTTTGCGGAATATCTGGCGACCACTCTCAGCCAGGTATGCGATTACAGTTGGGAGTTGCCGGAAAGCTGGACGTTCGGCGTGACCTGCCAGAATACCTACGACGCCGCCTACTTCGGCGCCGAAGTGCGTTTCGAGCCGGGACAGGTGCCGGGCACGCACCAGTTTCTCTCTATCGACGACGTGGATTGGTTTCTCGCGCAAGATTACTCTCGTCCGCTGGAAAATCCCTGGCTCAAGCAGCAGTTGGCCTTCCGCGAAGCGCTCATCGAGGCCGCGCGTGACTTCCGCTATCTCGGGCGCGGTGGCACGGTGGCGCCCTTCGGCCTCGGTTTTGACGGACCCTTGACGGTAGCCACCAATCTTTTCGGCGAGGATATCTTCACCCTGCTCGGTGAAGACCCGGAGAAAGCCGTGCAGGTCCTTACACACATCATTAATGCGGCAGTCCTCCGCAACTACGCCCTCGCGGATCTGGCTGGCCAACCGAGGAAAGGCGATTTGGCCTGGTCGGCGGACGATTCCATCCAGTTGATCAGCACGAGCATGTATGAGGAATATCTGCTGCCGCTGCACGAATTGGTCTACCGCAGCTTCAGCACAACCACTCTCGCCGATCACCGGCGCTTCATCCATCTCTGCGGCGACGCAACGCGCCACTTTAAAACAATTAAGGAAAAACTGGGCGTCTATTCTTTCGACACCGGTTTCCCCGTCGATCACGGACACCTGCGCGAAGAATTGGGCGAGGAAGTCGAAATCTCCGGTGGCCCGCGCGTCGATCTGCTGCTCGGTGGCACTCCCGCTGCCTGCGCCGCGGAAACCAAACGCATCCTGCAATCCGGCATCATGCGCGGCGGTCGCTTCATCCTGCAGGAAGCCAACAACCTTCCCCCCTGCGTCCCCATGGAGAACCTGCAAGCAGTGTATGCGACGTGCCTGGAATACGGCCGGTACGAGCAGTGAAGCGGGATATGAGATGAGAAATATGGGCCGCTGGCTTCCAGCCGGCTCGTTGTCTGGAGATGAAATAGTAATCGTTCAGGCTATCCTGGCGCGCGAGCGTCCTCGCGAGCACCCCGGTGGTTTCGATACGACCATCCGTGGTCTACTCAACCACCGGGGTGCTCGCGAGGACGCTCGCGCGCCAGAGGTGGCTGAACGGTTACACTTTATCAATAGCGATACGGGCACATACTTCCACGACCCGATGCGCATTTTGAGAGCATAATTCACTTCAATTTATTTGCCACTCGTTCAGTTACCGCCTTCAATATCCTATCACGAATATGAGGGTCTTTTAGATAATGATTCATCAGTGCTCGCAGATCTTCAATATTGTAAGGTGGTATTGCAAACGCTGCGATCAGATATTTCTCAGCTTGGCTAGGATACACTATATCTATCATATTTAGGCTATGTTGCTGATTGTAATATTCTATTTTCTTATTGTTTGCTTCGATTAGCACTTCATATTCCTTGCGTAATTTGGGATCGGTAATTGCTTCGGGAGATGCCCCAGGATCGATCTTTACTCCGATAGGAGGCATTACGGTCGAGGAAGGTACATAATTAAAATCAAATTTTCGGTCTATCATTTTGTCAAGGCGTTGCCATGCCGCTAGATATAGTATTGATTTTTGGTGGCGTAGACTAATCCAGTCTTCAGCAGTATCAACCACTTCTTGATCAGTCAGCAAGCATTGCAATAATTCAATTTCTGTTTCGATAGGCATTTGTGCAGCCTGATTGAGAGCTTCCAGGCCATATTTATGCACTAATTGCAGCCTTAATCGAAGATTGTTATTGCTCGAGATAAGTGCTTGACAGATTTCTAATGTTTGGCGCCAATAGGTTGCCTGCACATTCTGCGCTAATTTATCTAAAGTGTTCACATCATCGTTCTTCAGTGCATCAAGTACCTGTTGTGAGAAGACACGATTTTGCGTACTCATCTCCGGTATAGAGGCATTAGTGGCTTGCTTATTACTCTCGGAAAAGGCCATACCGGTTATTAACATAATGATCAATAGCGTGATGGCAATTCTGAACAGTTTATTCTTCATGTCATGCTGCTCCTTTCTGTGTAAAAAAGGGTATTATTCACATTGTTTAGGTAGTCTATCCCTCCCAATACCTATCCGAGCCGGTGACAAATTCCGGCTCACCCCTGAAAGCACCAATGGACTGTCCCCACCGCAGCAATGTTCTTTATATGTCAAATCTGCGTAATCTGCGAAATCTGCGGTTCCCGTCCAATCCGTCCTATCCGTCTACAACTGCGCCAGAAACGTCAGATCGGCAATCTCCGCATCGTGCGCCAGTGCGAGCAGGAGATTGAGGATGTCGCTGATGTCATCGCCATCTTCCGCCGGTTGCCAGCGGGCTGCCTGGCGAGGAACGAGGATTTGCCGGCCTTCCGGTTCGAGCAGCACCGTGCCACTGAGCAGGTTCACGCGATAAGTGGCGCGCGTACCGAGGACCAGCGCGTAACGGCCCATTTCCTGCGCCACCACATTGGTCAGCCGGAAACTGCGCGCCATCTCGCGTACCAGCAAGGCGCGTAATGCCGCCGTTTCGCGTGAGGTCAACGCGGCATCGCCGGCGGCGGCGCGCGTGGTGAGAAGATCGGCGGCGCGCAGTGTTTCACTGAAGATGACCGGATCCACCTTCGCCAACGGCACTGGTTCGTCCGCGCCCGTAAACCAGATTTCCCCGCAGCAAACTTCCTCCCGGCGGGTGGGACCGAATAAATCGTGCCCCTGCGCGTCGTGCGCCCAGCAAAGATGTGCGGTGAGCCGCGTTGGCCAATCACGCCGGGCGATGCCGCTTCCGGGAGCGAATCCCGCCGCGCGCAGCAGCGCATACGCGCGCCCCGGCTCCAGTCGTCGTCCGGCAAAGCGCGCGCACCGCGTGCCGTCTTCTCCCGCCTCGGTATAACACTCACGGAAGAGCTGTTTGAACGGTTGCGTAAGCCGCCGATCGGCCGCCAGCGATTGCCAGGCGGTCAGCACGTCGCGCGCCATCCGCGCCGGATGTACCAGCGTGATGGTCAGCGGCATGGTCGCGAGATCGACGGCCGTTCCTGCGATGGTCTCCCAGCGCTCGACGCCGGCCCCACTAAAATGCTCACCCGCCGATGTCTGCCACAGCAAGCGTTCTGCCAAATGGGAAAAGACCGGATTGTTGAGCAGATAGCGGAATTCCCCGGCGGTAAATGGCGTGCCGTCCAGCATCCGGCCTTCTAATTGCTCCTTGAATAACCGGTATTGCGCCTGGGTTTCGCGTTGCGCCGCGCGCGCCTGCCGATAAGCTTCGCTTTGGCGCAACTCCGCCGGAATATGCGCCCGCGTTCCGCCCGCATCCAGCACATCCAACTGTACCTTGCCTCGATGCAGACTCAACCGCAAACGGTACGGCCCATGTTGCCAGCCCACGCGCACGTGCGCCCCCGCCAGTGGTCCCTGTTCCCAGGCGGCGGCCAACAGGTGCTGGCGCTCCAACTCTTCCACCCCCGGCAATCCCTGGCGATGCGCAATGTGCGTCAGCGCCGTGCGCGCCGCCGCCTGCGTCGGGCGATTCCCGCTCCGCAGCAAGCGGCGCAACATGCCGATAAGCTGTTCATCACGCTGCGGCGACAACGCCAGCGCGCGAATCGCCGGCAGGTTCCCCATTTCCGCCAGTTGCGCTAAGGAGTCGATCTCCTCTCCCCGTGCCGCTTGCGAGAGCAGCAGATTGGCGCGCAATGACGTAAAACCGGACAGCAGGCGGCGTTCCAGCCACGCTTCTCGCTTGGTATCGTCGTCGAGATCACGCGGCGCCACGGAGCACAGACGCTGGATAACCGCCTGCATGCATGGATGGCCGGTCTCCACCCACTCCGCCCACCAGTCCGGCTGTGCATACGCGGCGACCGTCGCCGCGGAATTACTCCCCAGCAGCACCTTCAGCGCCGGCGCCCACCCGGTCAATGCCGCCAACTCCGGTCGTAAGCAACCAAGTAAGAGCATCATCTCCGGGCTTTGCGCCGCTAACAGTACGGCAAGTGGACCGCCGGCTTTGAAATTCACTGCCGAGATCGGCGCATATTTCACTTCCCATAGTCGCGGCAGCGTCCACTCCCCCGCGGCCACCGCGCGCAGCGCGTCGGGAAAGCAGTCCGGACCACCGGGACAGGTAATCCAGTTCCACAACGGCCAATTCTCCGCGGTCGCGCGCGGCCAAACACGGGCGACCAGTTGCCGGTAGGCGCTTTGCACGCTCCCCCGCGCGGACAGGCCAAGGTAATCGAGTAATCGGTGCAGCCGTCGCAACGGGCGCTGCGGGGAAATATCGGGATGCAGCACGCGCTCGAACTGCACGCAGAGCGCAAACAGATCCGGTGAGAGCGTTTGTTCGAAAAGCGTTTTGAGGAAAGCGAGCAACGGCAGTGGCGATGGCAGTTCGTCGCTGCTCCGGTTTAGCGTATTGCCACGATGACACAACAACAACTTTTCCAACAGCAGGTGATAGTGGCCAGCCGGATCGGGTGCGGTCATCTTCGCCATCGCCGCCGCCAACCAGTCCTGATCGCCATACCAGAGTTGCGTGGTAGGAAACGACAACACGGGCGCGTCCACCCGCGCATGCGCCCACAACGTGGCCGCCAACAGGCGCAGTTCGTCATCGGCTTCGCCGTCTGTGACCACTCCCGCCAGCGCCGCCATGCCGTCCGGCCACGTCCGAATGCGTGCAAGCAGCGCCTCCGCCGCTCGCAACCGCCGCGAAGCCACCGGCAATCCTCGCCACGCGCGCACCACTTCCTCAAACAGCGCCGGCAGCGGTGTGCACGCCCCCAGCAATCCCCGCGCCTCTCCCAGCGCCAGGCGCACCCGCTCCGTGGTGGAAAGACACTCCGCTCCTTGTTGTGCGATATTAATTTCCGTCATATACCGGTGAGCGCCGAAAAACCCTACACGCTCTCTTCCTCCACCGCATACTCCACCAGACTGCTGACCGGATACCCGATGTCGCCATGAAGGTTGACCAGATCGACCAGCACGCAGATGCCGACCACCTGCGAGCCGCAGTGCTCGACGAGTTCGGCGGTGGCGCGGGCGGTGCCGCCGGTGGCGATTAAGTCATCGACAATCAAGATCTTCTGGCCGGGCTGAATGGCGTCTTCGTGAATCTCCACCGCGTCGGCGCCATATTCGAGCAAGTATTCACGGCGAACGGTCTTCGCCGGCAGTTTGCCGGGTTTGCGCGCCGGCACGAACCCGGCGTTGAGCTCCAGCGCGATGGCCGCGCCAAAGATGAAACCGCGCGATTCGATGCCGACCACCAGATCCACCGGCGTCTGGGCGAACTGGCGCGCCATCGTCTTCACCGCCGCGCGCAATGCTTGCGCATCCTTGATCAGCGTGGTGATATCTTTGAACTGAATGCCCGCCTTCGGGAAATCTGGCACATTGCGGATCAACTTTTCGTAGGGGAAGCAGGAGATGCTCTCCCGCGGGGAAGCGGATGGCGCCTCCGCGGTGCAACCGCACGCAATCTTCACCACCGACTCACGCAGCA
>Ga0118677_10012958_pt1 | contig 12108 bp, 8 predicted proteins | sample AliMusrvi5mmetaG_FD_86154 | JGI IMG/M metagenome (GOLD analysis project Ga0118677, IMG submission 86154)
GGGGTCCGGACGAAAAAAGCCGGTTTTTCCAAGGCGGACGTGGAGGACGGGAAGAAGCGGCTGGGGAAATTGAGCCGGGGCGCCTTGCTGCGCTGCCGGGTGCGGTATTTCTCGGACGGATTGGTGATCGGCTCGAAATCCTATGTGGAAGGGGTGTTTCGGCAATGTCGTGGACACTTCGGGCCCAAGCGGACCAGCGGAGCCCGTGCCTTGCGCGAAGACGCCCAAGGCGGCCTGTTCACCGCCCGCCAGTTGGCGGTGCGGGCGGTGGAGTGAGGCTCACCCGCAAACTGGCATTGGGATTGATCAAGACATCCGCCATCTCCGCCAATTCGCGAGGACCGAAATTGGCACAAGTTGCAAGCGGCCTGGTCAGCGCGGCGGCATTTCTCCCGCAGCCAGTTTCCCGCGCAAATGTTGTACGGTTTCATAGGCAGTGTCGGCTTGAATCATCACCAGATCGCCGGGTTTGGCAGAGGCCAACGCCAGATCCACCGCCTTGAGATGGCCTTGAATGCACTCAATGCGCCGTGCCCGTATCGCGCCATTCAATCCTTGCGTTATGAGTGTCATGATCTCGCCAGGTTGGCGCCCTCGGGCGTAATCGCCTTCGTACAGCCAGACCTCATCAAAGTGTGGGGCGAGCATGCGGCCTTGCTCGATAATATCAGCATCGCGACGATCCCCGGCAGAGCTGTACACCACAATGCGTCTTTCGTTAGGAAAATGATTCAGGGCATCGAGCAAGGCGCGGAGGGCATCCACGTTGTGACCGTAGTCAATGATGACGCTGATACCGGAGAAATCCAGCATGTTGAAGCGCCCGGCACATTGATCGAGACTGGAACTGAAGCTGCGCGCGCCGCGAAGGATGATGGCATCATCCATGCCCAACGCCCATACGGCTGCCAGTGCGGCAAGGGTATTCTCGATTTGGAAGTTGATGCGCCCGCCGTGAGTGAGCGGAACATCCTGCAAAGCGATGAATGGCGACTCGCTGGCACCTTCGGCACGCATGATGAAACCATCCCGGACGAAAACGGCCCTGCCGCCGAGTCCTCGATGATGCTGGATGACCTCATGGTTGCCGTCGATGGCGAAAAACAGGGCGCGGCAGGGGTGGTTCTCCACCATTTTGACGACCAAGGGATCGGCAGCATTGAGGACCGCCGTGCCGGTGGCGGAAACCGCGGCCACAAGGGTCTGTTTCACCGCGGCGAGTTCGCCTGGAGTGTGGACTTCCTCCAGTCCCAGATGATCGCCCTCGCCGATGTTGGTGACCACGGCGACATCACAGCAATCAAAGGGTAAGCCTTCGCGCAGGACGCCGCCACGGGCGATTTCCAGAACCGCAGCATCAGTGCCCGGATAGGCCAGCACGGTGCGGGCGCTCTTGGGTCCACTACAGTCACCGGTGTCCAGAATCCGGCCATCGACGGTGACGCCATCCGTGCTGGTCAAGCCCACACGCCAACCGTTTTCACCTAACAAATGTGCGATGAAGCGGGTCGTGGTGGTCTTGCCATTGACGCCGGTCACGGCGACGATTGGGATGCGGCCGTTTTCACCCGGCGCGAACATGGTGTTGATGACAGCCTCTCCCACATTGCGCGGTCGTCCCTCGGAAGGATAGAGGTGCATGCGCAGGCCGGGACGCGCGTTGATTTCGATGATCACCCCGTTGCTGGCGCTAAGCGGTTGGGAGATATCGATGGCGACAACATCAATGCCGCATAGATCGAGCCCGACGGTTTGTGCGGCTTCAATGGCGGCGTCGCGAATGCTGGGATGGACTTCATCGGTGCAGTCCACGGCGGTGCCGCCGGTGCTGAGATTGGCGTTGCGCCGGATAAAAACGATACGTCCGTGTGATGGAACGGAGTCGGGGGTGAGCGCTTGCTCCGCGAGGACTCCGAGGGCGATGGCGTCGATGCGGATCTTGCTGAGCGCCGCCGCGTGGGCGGCTGCGCGGCGGGGATCCAGATTGGCCTCGGCGATGAGTTCGTTAACGGTGTGAATGCCATCGCCGATGACGTGGGCGGGCTTGCGCCGACTGGCGGCCACCAATTTTCTGCCAACGATGAGCAAGCGGTAGTCTTCGCCCGCGGCAAACCGCTCGACAATGATCGAGTCGCTTTCCTCCGAAGCGGCGTCGAAGGCGGCATTGACCTGCTCCTTGGTTGTTAGATTCAAGGCGACGCCGCGGCCCTGGTTGCCATCGAGCGGCTTGACCACCACCGGCAGGCCGATTTCCTGTGCGGCGAGCCAGGCATCTTCGGCGGAATCGACCGGGCGGCCGTGGGGAACGGGCAGGCCGACTTCACGCAGCAGGCGGCAGGTTAGGTTTTTGTCCTGCACGATGTCTTCGGCGATGGCACTGGTCTGGCTGGTGGCTGCGGCGAGGATTTTCCGTTGCTTGCTGCCCCAACCGAGCTGGACCAAACTGCCTTCGGTGAGTCTGCGGACAGGGATGCCTCGACTCAACGCGGCATCCACCATGGAGCGAGTACTCGGGCCGAGGCACAAGTCGTCGGCGAGGTCCCTGATGTCGGCAATCCCGGCGGCGGCATCCAGCGGCACCCCTGTTAGAGCGGCTTCCACCATGCGGTGCGCCAGATCAAAGGCGGCCCGTGCCACGGTTTCCTCGTCATACTGGACGATGATGCGCAGCAGGGCGGGCTGCGATGTGGGCATCACCTTGACGAAGCTCAGGTTCAAATCCGGGCGGGTCTGTAGCAGCAACGTGAGATTGTGCAACAAGGCGGCCAGCGCCGGCGCATCCGGCTGCCGAGAGATGGCTTGGACTTGGGGCTCGAGTGCGGGGAGCCAAGCCACCAATCGCATTTGCCAATCGGGAGCGAGGTTTTCCAGCGGGAGGAACCGCAGCCAACATTCAAGCGCGGTGAGACGGGTCCAACGATTCGGTCCTCGCAGCGCGCGGATCTTTTGGATGCTGGTAAAATGCCGAATGTCGGAGGGTGGTGCGCTCAAAGTGAGGGAGCCGTGGTCAAGTCTACTGCAGTGGCCGCCTGACGGGAATCCGCGGCCCTGCCGGGGGAAGTTGATCATAAATCGGCGATTGCGCAAGAGAATGCTGTGGCACCGGAGAATTTTCGCATTTTGCCAGTTACGCTTTACAAAACCCCATCCGACAGCACCATTGGTGGCTGCACCGCTCTCCGTCCCCTTCGTCTATCGACCTCCATGCCTGCCGATCCTGTGACGCTACCGTTGATTGAAACTCGCTTGGAGACTGGAGAGCGGATCGTGGCGCGGTTTCAAACGGACTTGGACCTGCGTTTGCATTTCCACAAGGGGCTGCTGGTCTTGACCAACCGGCGCCTGCTCTACCTTGAGGAGAAACCCGAGGGAGCGGCCCGGTTTCGGGATTGGAAGCTCGGGGAAATCGGGAACTTGAGTCTGGAAGAGATGGGAGCCACCGGCGTGCTGCACCTGACCACGACTGATCCGTCAGCCGCCAGCCGCTGGCGCTTCACCGCCGGGCTCATCAAGGAGGCCGACACTTTCCTGGCATGTTTCTTGAATCAACGGCGGACGCCGGCCGGTGTTGGGACGGCGGCGGCACCGTCGACCCCGGACCCAAATGCCGAGGACGAGGGCCTCGGCTTTACCGAACTGGCGCGGCCATCCGCACGCGGCAATCCGCTGCTGCGCTTGCTCATTTTTTCCAAGCCGTGGCTCGGCCTGATTGCGTTGGGGTTGGCGCTCACGGTGGCAGCCACCGGCGTGAGTTTGTTGACCCCCTGGATCACCGGCTCATTGGTGGATGAGTTGCTCATTCCGCTCCAGACCAAGACCGAGGGGCTAAACGTGCAACGGATCATTCCATATGCCCTATTGCTGCTGGGCACGGCGCTTCTGGCATGGCTGTTGAAGTGGGGCCGCTCCTTCGTGGTGGCACGCATTGCGGAGCTGGTGACCAGCCGCATGCGGCGGGCATTGTTTGAGCATTTGCAGCGCTTGTCACTTATCTATTTCAACAAGAAGCGGACGGGCGATCTGATTTCGCGCATCGGTTCGGATACGGATCGCATCTCGATGTTCATCTCCTTGAGCTTTATCGACTTCGTGTGCGACGTCTTTCAATTCGCTTTCACGGCGCTCATTCTGTTCAAGATTCACCCGCTGCTGGCGCTGGCGGCCCTGGGGCCGGTGCCGATCGTGGCCTGGCTCGTCAAATGCGTGCGCGGGCATTTGCGGAGCAGCTTTGCGGCATCGGGACGAGCTTGGGGGATGATGCTCAATGTGCTTGCCGACACGATTCCCGGGGTGCGGGTGGTGAAGGCCTTCGCCCAGGAAGAACGCGAGATCGAACGATTCCGGCAGGCCGATCAGCACGTGTTTTCCACCAACGACCGGGTGAACCGGACGTGGTCGTTTTTCTCGCCGATGATAGAAATGTTCACGGATCTGGGACTGCTGATCATCTGGGTGGCGGGCGCATGGGTGGTGGCCAACGGCGAGATCAAGGTGGGCATTCTCACCTGCTTTGTGATGTACACCAGCCGATTTTACGGTCGGGTGGAAGCGATGAGCCGGTTTTTTGCCGCGGCCCAGCGTGCGGCGGCAAGTGCCCATCGGATCTTTGAAGTGCTGGATGTCGAGGCGGACATGCCCACGACCGAAGGAACGCGCAGGATCGGCCGCTTGAGCGGGCGCCTGGAGTTCCGCGATGTGAGGTTCCGGCATGGCTCGCGCGAGATCATCCACGGCATCAACCTCGACATCGCACCGGGCGAAATGATCGGGCTGGTGGGCCCCAGCGGTTCGGGAAAAACCACGTTGGTCAATCTGGCCTGCCGGTTTTTCGATGTGAGCGAAGGCGCCATCCTCGTCGATGGTGAGGATTTGCGCGACATCCATGTCGAGGATTTCCGCAAGAACATCGGCCTGGTGTTGCAGGAGCCCTATCTGTTTTTCGGCACGATAGCGGACAACATTTCCTATGGCAAACCGGAGGCCGCGCGCGAGGAAATCATCGCCGCGGCCAAGGCGGCCCGCGCCCATGAGTTCATCATGAAACTCGTCGATGGCTATGACTCGATGGTCGGCGAGCGCGGCCAACAACTCTCCGGCGGCGAACGCCAGCGCATCAGCATCGCCCGCGCCTTGCTGATTGATCCTGCCATCCTCATTCTCGATGAGGCCACCTCGTCGGTGGACACCGAGACGGAACGGGAAATCCAACGGGCCTTGGACAATCTCGTCCACGGCCGCACCACCATCGCCATCGCGCACCGTCTTGGCACCCTGCGGTTGGCCAACCGGCTGGTGGTCCTTGAGGATGGCCGCATCAGTGAGATCGGCACCCACGAGCAACTCCTCAAGACCAGCGGCACGTATGCCCGCCTGCACCAAGCCATGCAAGAGGTTTCACACGCATGAACACGCCCGCCATCCAGATCAACCTGCACCGTGCCGCGACCGGAGTCCTCGTTTTCACCGATGCCGCGGGTGTGACGTATCAAAACGTGCTGCCGGTGCGGCTGTTTCCGTTGACCGATCCGACCCACTGGATCGCCATCAGCAGTGCCGCAGGTCACGACCTTGCCTGCATCGAGGATCTGGCGGCGCTGCCTGGAAATATTAGAGACCTCCTGCTCGAAGCGCTGGCCGATCGCGATTTCGTGCCGTTGATCCAATCCATTCACGCGATCCGCCGCGCCGCGCACGGCTATGAATGGCACGTCACCACCGATCGCGGCAAAACCCATTTCACTGTCGAGAATGACGAAAGCATCCAGCCCTTGGCTGGCGGCAGCATCGTCGTGATGGATCACCGCAACACCCGTTACTTGATCCACGATCCCGCCGCCCTCGATGCCAAGAGCCGCCAACGATTGGAGCGTTACTATTAGGGTGGGCCGGGCCTCGGCTAATCCGCCACGGCACGGAACGTCCGCAAGCCCTCGGCAAGCAGGGCGTCGGTTAGACCATGCGCCCATGCCCCGCCCACGGCGGCTAGAACGTTCGCGGCATGGGTTGCGCCGGCCGGCAGCGGCCCCAGGACCCGCGGCATCCCATCTTCCGTTAGATATATCATGTCATCCCGCAGCGTCACCACCCGCCCGCCGGCGGCACGATGCGCGGCGCTGATCGGACTGGCGGCGTCACAGGTGAAAAACATCACCTTTCCCTTGCAGGCTTGCGCCATCGTCGCCGCCTGCGGGTCATCGGCATTCAACACGGCTGTGCCGGACGGCAGCACCACATCCACAATGCAGCGTTTGGCGGCAGTCAGCTCTTTGGTGGCGTCATCGGTGACGGGCGCGAAATCGGCGGCATCGACATTGAGCACGACCGCGACCGAACATCTATCAAACCCCAGTCCGTCAGTCAGAATCTGCTCGATTCCCGCTTCACACAGGGCGATTTCGGTCCATGGGTGCAGGAGGATTCCGCGCGGGCCGGCAATCCGAACGCCATCCCGCGTGGGTGAAAGCCGTGGTCCGATTTGGATGCCGTCACTGGAAGCGACACTGACGCAAGTTCCCTCCATTCGCAAGAGGTGGGCGAGCCAGCGCACGGTGGATGTCTTGCCGCGGCTGCCGGTCACGGCGATGGTTGGAATCCTGCCATCGCAGCCCGGGGGAAACAGCATATCGACGATGGCCGCGCCCACCGGCCGCACCACGCCCATCGCGGGTTGCAGGTACATCAGCAGATTCGGCCCTGCGTTGAGTTCCACGATGGCACCCTGTTGAACTTCCAGCGGTTTGCCGATATCCCGGCACACCACATCCACGCCGCAAATGTCCAGGCCCGCAACGCTGGCGGCGGTCTCCGCATGCGCCCGGATGCTCGGGTGGACCTCATCGGTGACATCAATGCACCAACTCGAGAATCTCGCCACCATCACCCGCTCGCCGTCACGGGGCACCGAATCCAACGAATACCCCTGATCCTCCAGATCTAACACAATCGAGGTCTCCCATGCGGCATCGTCGATCTTGCTCCACGGGCATTCTTCGGGACGGGCGCTTTGGAGACTGGTTTTGAGTTGGGAACCCGCCAACTTGCGGATGCTGTGAGAGCCATCGCCGATCACCACCGCCGGATAGCCCTTGCTGGCCGCGATCATCGTGTTTCCCACCACCAGCAGCCGGTGGTCGGTGCCGGGCACGAATCGCTCCACCACCACACCGCCGCCTTCCTCCAGCGCATAGCCGAATGAATTGCGCACCTGTTCTTCGCTAACAAGATCAATGAACACGCCGCGCCCGTGATTGGCGTCCAGCGGTTTGACCACCACCGGCGTGCCGATGTCATCCGCCGCATCCCACGCATCATCGGGATTATCCACCTTGCGGCCCACCGGCACCGGAACCCCGGCCTGACGCAGCAGCAGACGCGTCAGATCCTTATCCTGCGCAATGTATTCGGAAATGGCACCTGACCGATCCGTCTCCGCGGTCCACACCCGGCGCTGCCTTGCGCCGTGGCCCAGTTGCACCAAGCTGAGATTCTCCCGCACCCGCCGCCAGGGAATCCCGCGATCCCGCGCGGCATCCACAATGGCCAGGGCGCTGGGTCCCAGCGCATAGCGAGCGACGATGCCGCGCAGACGCGCCACCTCGCCCGCCACATCAAACGCCGTGTCCCGATAGGCCGCTAGCAACAGGTCGCGGGCACCGTGCAGGCAGGCCACCACCAGCGTTTCATCCAGGTAGCGGACGACCACCTTATAGATTCCCGCCTCGGCGCTGGCGCGGGCCTTGCCATATCCCAAGCGATGACCCGCCAAGGTCTGCAATTCCAAAGTGACGTGTTCGAGCACATGCGCCGGGTAGGTCCCGCGATCCAATCGCTGGAAAAACCCCGTGCGTTCGCCCACGCTGCAACGGTGCTCGATCAATCCCGGCAGCCAGGACTTGAGCCGCTCGTTGAAGCCCGGCACCTCATCCGAGGAGGCGTCATTCAAAGATCCCAAATCAACCCACGCTTCGAGTACCGGAAAATTGGCCCACACATTGGGCCCGCGGAGCAGGTGAATTTTGCAAATTTCAAGATCTGACATCGGTCGATGCGGTGAATCTGCCATCAATCCATACCCGAAAGCAAGCCCTGTCTCACGACCGGCCAGCCCGCCGCGCGGGTGGGTCACCGGTCATGGGTGAATACGCGGCGATCTCCAGCTCTTTGCCCATGGCACACGCCTCGTGACCCATCGCCTTTTTGCGTGCGTTTTCCCAGGTTATTCACAACGTCTTTTGAGCCCGGTTTCCCCGCCACATACGCAAAATCGCCTACGCGAAAGGGCGTACGCCAGATCGTGCCAGCAAGATCGCGGCTTCTTCTCCAAAGCTTGTGAATAACTTGTTAAGACCTTGGGGTAACAGATTGTATAATTCATATCTCATTTAAAACCAACAGATTGCAGGGTTGATTGAGCGGCAATGCCCGCTCGGGACGGTGAACAACTGTTTGAAACCAGTCCTTGAAATCAAGACCCCGTGAGTAATGGAACGAGCGCCGAACGGGTACTGCCTACAACCGCGAAATTCACCGTTCCCTGCGGAAGGCGGCGTTCTGGACAAGTTATTCACAATCCGCAATGGTGGGTCCAACGGTGTGACAAAACCACCCTTGGGTGCTTTTGAGTGCTTTTGGGTTGACGGTCCTGGCTTGCGCTTGCATTAGTGGGCCGCGCAAGGCACGCTCCTTCACATGGCTTCGTACGACAACGTCACACCTCCCGCCGGTTCAAGAATCACCATCAAAGACGGCAAACTCAAGGTTCCCAACGATCCGATCATTCCCTTCATTGAGGGCGATGGCACGGGTCCGGACATTTGGCGGGCGGCACAACGGGTTTTGGATGCTGCGGTCGAGAAAGCCTCCGGGGGCAAGCAAAAGATCGCGTGGTTTGAGGTATTCGCGGGTGAGAAAGCCTATGAATTATTCAAAGCCAAGGAAAAAGACCCCGGCAAGGCCTGGTTGCCGGATGACACGCTGACCGCCTTTCGGGAGTACTTGGTGGGCATCAAAGGCCCTCTGACCACGCCGGTGGGTGGCGGCATCCGCTCGCTGAATGTGGCGCTGCGGCAAATTCTCGATCTCTACGTGTGCCTGCGCCCGGTGCGCTGGTTCACAGGCGTGCCGAGTCCGGTGAAGCGGCCTGAGCTAACTGACATGGTGATCTTCCGCGAGAACACCGAAGACATATACGCCGGCATCGAATTCCAGGAAGGCAGCGACGACGCCAAGAAATTCCGCAAATTTCTCAAAAGAGCCTTTCCCAAAGCCTACGAAAAAGTCCGTTTCCCGAAATCCGCAGGCTTCGGCATCAAGCCGGTGTCCGAACAGGGCACCAAACGCTTGGTTCGCGCCGCCCTCGACTATGCCATTGCGACTGGCCTGCCCTCGCTCACCCTGGTTCACAAGGGCAACATCATGAAATTCACCGAAGGGGCCTTCCGCGACTGGGGTTATGAACTCGCCAGAGAGGAATACGGGGCGGTCGAACTCGATGGCGGCCCGTGGTGCGTCATCCCCCAGGGCCAACCTGGTGCCGGTCTCGTCATCAAGGATGTCATCGCCGACGCCTTCCTCCAACAACTCCTCACCCGCCCCGCCGAATACAGCGTGGTGGCCACCCTCAACCTCAACGGCGATTATATCTCCGACTCGCTGGCGGCCTGTGTCGGCGGCATCGGCATCGCGCCGGGCGGCAATATCAATTACCTAACCGGACACGCCATCTTCGAAGCCACCCACGGCACCGCGCCGAAATATGCCAACCTCGACAAGGTCAACCCCGGCTCGGTCATCCTTTCGGGTGAAATGATGCTGCGCCACCTCGGCTGGACCGCTGCGGCGGATCTTATCATCAAGGGTGTCAACGGGGCCATCGCGGCCAAGACCGTCACCTATGACTTCGCGCGGCAGATGGATGACGCCATCGAGGTGAAGTGCTCGGAATTTGCCGCCGCGGTGATCAAGCACATGGACCGGGACTAACAAAATCGTGATGGACTACCTCCAAACCACCCTCCAAAGCCACTTCGTCTGGGGCTTGCTTCTCGGTCTGCTTGTCGCGGGCTTCCTGTTGAAGTCGGGCTGGACGGCGCGCCGTCACGCGGCCACCGAAATGCGGCGCGTGCAGAGCGAACTGCGCGACCTTCAGGGCCACCTCAACACTCAACTCAAGATCAACGCCTCCGGCAACGAGGCGCTCCACACCGAGTTGGAGGCGCTGCGCCGGCAAAACGAGAACCTGCGGGTCAACCTCGCCGCCCTCCAACAAAAGCCCGGCCGTGCCGAGCAGCGTTTGCTGCAGATTCACGAAGCCGCCATCCGCACCATGCGCGAGCAGGCGCCGGGCTTTGCCGCCGCCTGGGAAAAGGCCTTCCGCCAGGCGGAAACCGAGCTTGAGGCCGCCGATTCCGGCTTCAAGAAACTCATGCGCCGCGTCATCCCCAGCCTTGGCAACTCCCCCACCCCGCCGGCCCAGTCCACGCTGGTGGTCACCGAGGACGAGGACTAGTCCGCGCTTGATTCATGGGCAAGTCCGCCGATCCGCCCCTCAAGGGATATAACAACTACGGCGTCTATCTGCGGGAGAAATTCGCCGGGCGGCGGGTGTTCAAGGTGATTGTCGATGCCGGGTTCACCTGTCCCAACCGTGATGGCAGCAAAGGTTACGGCGGCTGCACCTATTGCAATGTGGACTCCTTCACGCCGGAACTGCCGCGCTCGCTGGACGCCATCCGCGCCCAGATCGAACAGGGTATCGTGCGTGCCCGGGAGAACTACGACGCCGAGAAATTCATTCTCTATTTCCAACCCAACACCAACACCCACGCCCCGGTCGAAACTCTCCGCACGCTGTTCGACGAAGCGCTCGCCATCTGCCCGCAGGATGTGGTCGGACTGGCCGTCGGCACTCGCGCGGATTGCCTCGATGCGGGGAAAATAGCCCTGTTGGAAAGTTATAGCAAGCACCTGATGGTCGATTTGGAGATGGGCATGGAATCGATCCACGACTCGACCCTGCTCCAACTCAACCGCGGCTGCACCCACCGGGACCTGGTGGCGGTGCTTGAGAAGTTAAGTAACAGTCCGCTCAATGTCTGCGTGCACACGGTGTTCGGCTTTCCCGGCGAGACACGGGAGATGATGCTGGCCTATGCCGACGAAATCAACCGCTTCCCGCAGATCAGGTTCGTCAAACTCCATCACCTGCATGTTGTGGCGGGTTCGATCATGGCGGCGCAATACAAGCGGCAGCCTTTCAAGCTGTTTGAGTTGGACGAGTACACCGATTTCCTCTGCGCGTTCCTGCCGCTGCTGCGACCCGACATCGTGGTCCAGCGCCTGTTCGGCATATCCGATCTGAAGTTGCTCATTGCGCCTAACTGGAGGCTCAGGAAAGTCCGCATCCAGGCGCACATCGATGGGGAGATCCTCCGCCGCGGCATCATGCAGGGCAGCAGTTACGCCTTGTAGCGAAGCGGTCTTGTGTCTCCGGCGTGAGCCGGCAACATGGCTGTCACGGCGCCGGGTTGTGCGGGGACGCGCCGGGGCTTTTGAACAGCGCCGCCTGCAGGCGGTTGACGACGGCGAAGAGGACGCCGGTGCTCCAGCCGAACATGAGGACGCCGGTGACGGCTTCCATCGCCCCAAAGATCCGCCAGGGATGCGGAGGGATGACGTCGCCGTAACCGACCGTGGAATAACTGGTGGCGGAATAATAGAACGAGACATCGAAAGACGCGAAGCAGCCGCGCAGGTCATAGACCGCGGCCCAGACGGTGATTTGCAGCAGATGCAGCAGCAGCAGGCCGAACACCACGCGGATGAGAATCCAGAACGTGCGGGGCAAACTGAAATGGTGTTGGTGCCGTGGCCAGGCATGGCTCAGCCACCGCAGGCCGAGGACCATGCCCAGGCCGTGGATGGTGACACAGGTGGAAACCAACAGAAAAAGTAGCAGCAGGGATTTGAGCATCGGGCGTTAGAAGCGGTCACTTCCAGCCGCCGCCGAGGGCACGGTAGGCTTGCACCACGGCGCGCAGGCGGTTGCTGCGGGCGTCGGCGAGATCGAGTTCGGCGGTGAACAGGCCGCGTTCGGCGTCGAGCACTTCC
>Ga0118677_10011644_pt1 | contig 12107 bp, 10 predicted proteins | sample AliMusrvi5mmetaG_FD_86154 | JGI IMG/M metagenome (GOLD analysis project Ga0118677, IMG submission 86154)
TTATAATAAAAGATAGAAAGAGTGACCAAAAAAAGAGTATTGAGTCCGACAAAGACAGATACAAATTTAAAGAGGGTTTTCTTTTCAACTAAGAGCAAGGAGATAGCCCTGTTTTCGTATATTTTCTATCATATCTTTGCCAAGTATTTTTCGGAGTTTTTTGATATGCGTTCGCAGATTTTCCTCTGTAGCTTCATCATCATAATCCCAAGCAGAACTCATGATTTGCTCATGTGTGACCATTTTTCCTCTATGAGCTAAAAGAGTATTGAGTATTTTTGTCTCTTTTTTTGTTAAGAAAAAAGATTCCTCAAGGCTTATGAGTTTCCCGCTGGTAGGTTCAAAAGACCAGAGTGCATTTAAGATGATTTTATCATCTCCGCCAAGAGCAAAAGAATTTTTTATCAGTTTTTTAAGACGGATTTGCAGTTCTTTAAGTTCAAAAGGTTTCTTGATATAGTCATCACATCCAGCGTCGTAGCCTTGTGAAAGATCATCGACGCTGGAGAGTGAGGTGATAAAAATAGCTGGAGCACTTTTTTTGGCATCTCGTAGCTCTTTTAGTACATCAAAACCATTTTTTGATGGTACTTTGACATCGAAGATAAAAGCATCAAAGTGCTCTTCATACGCCCTATCTACAGCGTCATTTCCATCAAGTACAGCTATGACTTCATAACCGCTTTCTTCAAGAAACTCACAAACGATCTCAGAAATTGTCGGATCATCTTCGAGCAGTAAAATACGTAGTTTTGTTCCATTATCAGCCATTTTTTCTTCCCGACTTAGATAAATTTAGCAGACACTTCTCTTAAAATAGCATCACTTTTTACTGAAGCTCCATCATATTTTACAATTTTTACAGCATAATTTTTCATAGCATTGGCTGTGTTTTTACATGCACGTTTGACGACAATGTAATCACAATCTTCCAAAATTTCACCCATTTTTACATGTTGTGCTACATGTTCTGCATCGTCAGTTCCATGTGAACATTGATGAGATTCATCTTCATCGTGATCGTCATGTTCATCTAAGTCAGTGCGAGGATTGTTACGAACCTCCTCTAGTTTAAAAGAACGGAACATTCCTCCACCATTCATCTCGTAAATTGCGAACATTGGCGTGTGCCCTGCATTGCCAAAAAAAGTTAGAGTTTCATCTTTAACGGGAATAGCTATTTTCATATATCACTGCCTTATGATTTGGTTTATTAGAGATTATATCGTAAATTATTTTAAATATTTTTTTGAGAGTTAAAAGAAAAATTGGCTATGATGTTTATAAGTTTTTTAAAATGAAACACAGAGGGTTGTGATTGTGAAATTTAAAAACATATTTCAAGATAAAATTGACCTTGCTCTAAAACTCTACAAACATTTATGTACAGATTATGATGTTGAAGATCTGCATAAATATCGTGTTAGTTTACGTAAAATGCTTGCGTATAACCAAGTATTTGGCGTGCACTTAGATGAAGAAAATGCACAAATAGTGTCCAAACTTTTAAAAAATATTATAAGACCAACTTCGTCATTACGAGATTTGGATCTTTTTTTGATTGAGATAGATGTCATGCGATGTTCTGCACAAAGTAAGAAAAAATTACTTCAAATTTTTACTTCAAAGCGAGATCTTTTAATAGATCATTTTAAAGATGATGCGTATAAAAAAAGTCTTCAAGAGTTAAAAGTGCTGACGAAGAAAAATAAATTGTTCGAAGGCGATTTTCACAAGCTCGATAAAATTACTATTTTGAAAAATATAAGTGAAAAACTTTCAAAACAGTTTAGCTCGATTGATGAAAATAGTTCGTTCGAAAAACTGCATAAACAGAGAATCAAGTTTAAAAGATTTCGCTATGCCTTAGAGATGTATTTACATTATTTTAGTGATGAAGATCCACAGTTAGAAAATCTCTATGATCTGAAAGAACTTCAAGATATTTTTGGAATCATTCAGGATAATAGTGCAAGAATTGAGTTTATAGAAGATGTGAGTAATGAGTTTGAGATTCATGAGATAGAAAATTTGCTAAGTGATTTGAACCAAAAAATTAAAAATGCAAAACAAGAACTGTTTCGCATGGTTAGGATAAAAAATGTTTGATCTGTTGATACATAAACTTTGGTTTGAACTTTTAGTCGTCGTCGTTGCAGGACTTCTTACAGGTTTGGAAATAAAAGAATATAGAGTTCATAATGACGCGATAAAAGAGATAGGAAGCGTGAGAACTTTTACTTTTATATCACTGATTGGGTTTATATTTTATAAGATAGATTTTTATCTTTATATGCTTGGTTATGCAGCTTTAGTTGGACACTTTTTACTGTTTTATGTGGAAAAACTCAAAACTGCCAAAAATGGAATGTTACTTTTTTTGATGGCGACTTTGGTGTACAGCTTTGGTGTACTCATTACGAAGTTTGATATCTGGTTTTTGATCGTTGTATTTGTTTCTATCATTTTTATTTACAATATTAACCGAAGATTTGGACATATTTATGGAGCCTTTGATGAAGAAGAGATAGAAATCTTTTCAAAACTTCTTCTTTTAAGTGCTGTTATATTACCACTGTTGCCACAAGATAATATATCAGATTTTATCCCTGTTTCTTACTTTAAAGTTTGGCTTGCCGTTGTCGTCGTTTCGATGTTTTCATACGTCGGATATGTTCTAAAAAGATATATTTTTAAAGATAAGGGTTATCTCATCGCGGGTATTTTGGGTGGGATCTATTCGAGTACGGCAACGACGATAGTTTTGGCAAAAAAATCAACCTCGGGACGTACTCCGTATATCTTTGCCTCTTCTATCATCATGGCGACGGCCTTTATGTATATACGACTCTTGGGCATTACATATGCTTTCAATCATGAGATCGCACATCAGTTGATTCTCCCTTTTGTAGCTCTTGCACTTATCAGTATTATCTTGGCATATATGATGTATCGACGTGCTGAGATTGAGGTAAATAGGGAGACAGATGAGAGCGAAGATAAAAATCCTCTTGAGCTTTCTACGGCCTTTTTGTTTGCAGTATTATTTATCGTCATGTCGGTGATTACGAATTTTGTAACAGTAAATTATGGAGATATTGGTCTTAATATCCTTTCATTTATCGTTGGTTTTACAGATATAGATCCTTTTGTTCTTTCGATCCTATCATCAAAACTTGATATTACGGTTTCAGGCGCTTCTTCAGCGATCATAATAGCCGTAGGAAGTAACAACATCTTAAAAGCTTTTTATGCCTATATATTTTCAAAAAATAGAGCTGGAAAACTGAGTGCTTTTGCATTGTTAGCTTTAGGCGCTTTAACTATGGGGATGGTCTTAATCAGTTATGTCTAAAAAACTTTCTAACACGTCAAATGAAGTCGGATATAACAAAGTAGTATTTATAGTTATTACGCCACAATTGCCGAAGGTGTAGAAACGCAGGAACAGTTACATTATCTGCAAGAACAAAAGTGTGATGAGATACAAGGATACTACTATTCAAAACCTCTTACAAAAGAGGATTTTGAAAGATTATATCTTCACATGTAGAAGATTTTAAAACTTTTGTGTGAAAGTAAACATATAGTTTCTGCCCTCGCGCGGGATACCGCCCTTAGTGTAGTAATAATATGCAGGGTTCATAACTTGTTCATTAAAAATATTTTTCACACTTGCCTGTATTTCACTTGTTGGCGTGAAGTGATAGGTAAGCGTTTCATCAAAAATACTTGCTGATTTTACAGGTGTGTCACTTCCATCTAAAACTACCCAAACAGTTCGAGGTGAAGTTGTTTGTGAAAAATATCTCCATGCTGTTCCAAGAGAGAGCTTTGGAGTTGGTTTATAGATGTAAAGAGCTTTTGCCATAAACTTAGAGATATCAGGCATGCTCTCAACAATAGAAGGACCTATAACATCTAAATGAGTCACAGGGTCGGTATAGGTATCTCGAGGCGTGATATAAGTAGAATTTACATAAGATGCATTGAGATATAAATTATGTTTTGTATGAGTTTTGAAAAAATACTCAAACTCCACACCTTTACTCGCTCTATCTGGATACTGTGCGTATCCAATAGGAGTATCTCCAAGCTCTTCCAAATCAATAGCATTATGAAGTTCTGTATAATAAAAATTGAGTGTAAATTTATTGTAAAAATCTGGAGTATATACGAGTGCTGCCTCATAGGTGTTGCACTCTTCAGGTTTTAAGTTAGAATCTCCCATCCGAAGATTGATATGTCCTAAAGCATACGCTTCAGTCAGAGTTGGCGCACGATAAGATGATCCGTACAGCAGTTTAAATGTTGTAGTATCACTCGCACGATAAACAAATCCTACTCTTCTGCTGAGCTGCGTTCCGACGTCTGAGATATTATCTAAGCGCAAGCCTAAGATAAGATCGATTTTGTCAGTAATAGATATCAAATCCTGAGCATATCCATAAACATTTGTTCTGCTGATACCTTTTGGAAGGAGTGTAGTTGCAGTTGGATTGAGCCAGTAAGCAGGCTCATTAGACTCCCTATAATAAAAATTTGTATCATTTTGCAATGTGGTCATATTGCCACTTTGAACGATTGCATTTTCAACACTACTAAAATAGTTGTCCGTACTAACAACATCATAGTTGACACCAACACCAACTAAAATATCATTGGAAGCAATCGTCGGTAAAGTTAAAGTGGATTCAAAGCCATAATTGTCTTCTTGAATATCTGTAGCAGTGTAAAAACCATTCAATCTAGTATCAGCAAATTTCGTTCTTGTATCAGCACTAGCTATATTCGCATTGATACTTTCATCTCTATGAGAATAATTTACCTTTGTTTCTAGTTCATAGTCATTAAAAGAGGTTTTATTGGAAAGTTGTGCAAGAAGATAAATGTTTGTACGACCTTCTGGCTTATCTGGTATAGGATTGAGTTCACCCTCAAAACTATAAAAATTTCCAGAATTTTCATGTTTGAGTCTAGTTAAAAACTGCCAGTTGTCTTTTGTAGCTTTAAAGCCTACACTGTAATCTTTTGTAGCTTCATTGGTATAACCATTTTGTTCAGGAAAGGGAAGGGTTTTATTGTTAGAATAAGCATACCCATCCGCAAAGATATTCCAGCCATTTTCAGTGATGTTTAGGTTCGTTCCAGCAGTGATAGTTCCATAACTGCCTCCACCTACATAAAGTTGATTCTCTTTTTTTCCGCTTCCAAGCTTTGTGATGATATTGACAGCGCCGTAGTAAGCTCCGCCTCCGTACATCGTCGATGCAGGACCACGAAGTACTTCTATCTTTTGGACAAGTTGCATTGGAAAATCAAGATAAAAACTTGCCGTTCCCGTGACTTCATTGTTTATAGGCACACCATCGACCAAGATTTTTACTTTATCTGCAAAGTAGGCATTTGGATTTTTAAACCCTCTGACTGTTGAGATGGTGTATCCCATCGGGCTGACTTGTTCTTGAAATCCCGGAAGCATATCCAGCGCTTGAGAAATGTTTTGTATACCAGCATCCAAAAAAGTTTCTGCGTCTATGACAGTGACGACGGAGGGCATATAATCTACATTGATGGATTTTTTGGTTGCGATGGTACTTACCTTGTTAAGAAGAGATTCCATGTCTTGATCACTGTCATTTGCATGCAACAAGCTAGCTGTAACAACGGAGATAATGATAGTAAAGTGACTCTTTTTCATATGACTATTATCCTCTTTTTTCATTGTAAGAATTATGTATACATAGAATTTATAGAAAGTATGTTACTATAACTTTTATATATCTGGGCTTTAAGGTTGGTGTTTTTTTGTTAGTAAAATCTGTTAAAGTTTTTTTGCTCCTTGCTTTATTTTTTAATACAACAATGGTCAGCGCAACAGATTATGATGAGGATGTCTTAGAGATATTTTCAAAGCTACTTCCCCGTTTTGTTATCATGAGTGACCAAAAATTCAAAGTAGGTATTATCGGCGCCGGCAGCAGAGGTATCATGTCTTTCGGCAAAACGATTGCAACGCGCAAAGACGCACAGGTGGTGGCGCTGTGTGATCCCAACCAGGTCAGGATGGAATTTGCCGCCAAAGACCTGGGTTTCACTCCTAACTTTTATAATTCCGTCGAGACCATGATCGCCGCTGAAAAACTCGATGCGGTAGTCATTACCAGCCCGGACTTCTGCCATGAAGCCAATGCGGTCGCGGCTTTGAACAACGGGGTCAATGTACTGATTGACAAACCGCTGGCGATAACTGTAAAAGGCTGTCAGAACATCATCCGCGCGGCGGAAAAAGCCGGCAAAAATATTATGATGGGCTTTAATCTGCGCCATCATGCGGTACTGAAAAAACTGAAGAAAATCATCTCCGAAGGCACACTGGGGCGGGTATTTCTGATTGAAAACCGGGAATTCTACGATGGCGGCCGCACTTACATGTCCCGCTGGAACCGTCTCTACGCAAAGAGCGGCGGTCTCTGGATTCACAAAGGCAGCCATGACTTTGACATTTTCAACTGGCTGCTGGATTTCCCTAAACCGGTAAAAGTCAGTGCTTTCGCCGGAGTTGACGTGCTCAATCCGCAGCATATCCCGTTCGAGGTAAAACCCGGCGTGCCGGTAGGCCCGACCTGTCATCAATGCCCTTACAGAGAGATTTGTCCGGACGTTTATAAGATTGACGATATCCAGAATACGCCGTGGGGTGACCGCGCAGTGGATTCAGACGGCTACTCCAAAGACCTATGCATGTATACCTCCGATAAAGATACTCATGACAACGGCATAGCGATCGTCGAATACGAAAACGGCGCTAAAGCCAGCCATCTCGAATGTTTCATCACGCCGATGAGTGACCGGCTTTATACGGTTGTCGGGGATCGCGGCCAGGCCGAGGTCAGCTTGCATAACCGGACAATTATTATCCGTCCGCGCTGGAGTCAGGAAGTCATCACCCACCATATACCTGAAAGCGAAGGCGGACACGGCGGCGCCGATCCCATGCTGATAGAATCCTTTTTCAAGGTGCTCAAAGGCGAAGAACAGAACTGTTCAACGACTGCGCACGGCATGTGGTCAACCGCCATCGGCCAGGCCGCGGAGATATCCCGCCGCGAAGAACGCACTGTGAGAGTCGCCGAACTGTTCCAGTAATTCAAGGTGCCACCCGTAACTGTTGAGCTTAAAGAAGCGCAGACCCAGGAAGATGTGCAGCTACGGGTGGCAGACGCGGCCTGCACGGGCAATCACAGACAGGCAGTGAAAGTCAATGATGACTCCGGACAGCACATGAATAGAAGCCTGCCTTCGTTTCCGTCCGTGACGACCGGTGAAAGTCCGTGCCAGTCCATTGGCTCAGCCTGTATTAACGGGCGAAAATTCCGCAGTTTTGCGGATTGCTAATTTAGTTACTGACGTTATGTTATACAGATTCGCGTCTTAAATAGAAGTAAAGACCGCGGACCGGTATTAACTAGAAGGAACTGAACTAAATGATAAATGCCGCAATTGTCGGAGTCTCCGGATTCGGGCGCGTCCATTATGACGACCTTGTCCGGGAATATCAGCATAAACGGGTCAGCATCACCGGCGCGACCATTATTAATCAGGAAGAGGAAAAAGAGAAATGCGACTTCCTGAAAAGTATCGGCTGCCAGTTATTCACGGACTACAAGCAGATGCTGGAAGTCCTCCGCGGTAAAATTGATATCTGTTTCATTCCCACCGGCATCGCCATGCATGCGCCGATGAGTATTGCCGCCCTGCGCGCCGGAGCCAGTGTTTATGTTGAAAAACCCCTGGCCGCGACCGTTCAGGAAGCCGCCGCCATCCATGAGGTGGAACAGGAAACCGGAAAATTTGTCGCGGTCGGCTATCAGACCATGTATCAGCCGGAAACCCGCAAAATCAAGCAGTATCTACTGGACGGCAGAATCGGCCGGGTGCATACCCTTAAAACTTACGGTTTCTGGCCGCGTAATTTAGATTATTATCAGCGCAACAGCTGGGCCGGCCAGCTGAAAAGCGGCGAAGCCTGGGTGCTGGACAGCCCGTTTAACAATGCTCTGGCGCATTATCTGAATTTGCTGAGTTTCTATGCCGGAGAAACCTTCGATAAGGCCGCAACCATCGCCTCCGTGCAGGCCGGGCTTTTTCATGCCAAGCCGATTACCAGCGCCGATACCGCCTGGATAAAAACCGTGACCGCCGATGGAAAGACTCTGCTGTTTTATGTAACCCACAGCTGCGAAAAATATGAAGGCCCTGTGACCGTTATCTGCGGCGAACATGGTGACATCGAATACGATCAGGATAAGACCGTAATCAAGCTGAAGGACGGTTCCGTTGAGGAATTCGCGTCTTCAAAAGATCCGGCGGTCCGGAAAAACGTGATGGATGCGCTCATTTACAAGCTGCATGGCCATGACCGCTTTATCTGCAGCCTGGAAATTGCGGCCGCCCAGACTGTCATCTGCAACGGTGCCCATGAATCCTGCGCAGTTCACCAGGTGCCGTCCGAAAACGTCCAGATCATCAAGGACGGCAATGGCGTGCGGCTGGACGTAATAACCGGCATCGAGGACATCATCCTGAAGGCGTTCCGGGAAAACCGGCTGCCGGATAAACATGACGCCCCGTGGATCACCTGCGGCGAAGTCGTTGACATGACCGGCTATACTCAGTTCCGCGGCGGCAAAACCGTATAAGCGGTTATAATTACTTTCAATGTAAAAAAGTTGGCATTGTATAGTCCTGATAATAAACGATTTGTATTATTTGATTTTGCCTGTTTACGGTGCTATTTTAAACCATTGAAATTATTGCATGATTTCTGCGTTTTTAAATATTTTTAAGGCAAATACTTTATGAGAAAACTTTTTGGCACAGACGGAGTTCGCGGCAAGGCGAACACTTATCCGATAACTCCGGAGATCGCGCTTCAGATCGGCAAAGCCACCGCCTACGTTTTCGGAGCACACGGCAAAGGCGGTTCGATGAAAGCGATTGTCGGCAAGGATACCCGCCTTTCCGGTTATATGATCGAGACCGCGCTGACCAGCGGACTGGTGAGCATGGGCATGAACGTGCTGGCCGTCGGCCCGATGCCGACCCCGGCGGTCGCCCATCTGACACGCTCGATGGGCGCCTCATGCGGCATCATGATCACTGCTTCCCATAACCCCGCGGACGACAACGGCATCAAGATTTTCGGCGGCGACGGATTCAAACTGCCCGACCTGGCTGAGCTCCAGATTGAAGAAATCGTGCTGCGCGGGGAAATCAACAGCAGCCATATCAGTTCGGAACTGATCGGCAAAGCGTACCGCATTGACGACGCCAGAGGCCGTTATATTGAATTTACTAAAAGTTCCATCCGCAACCACAGCCTAAAAGGGCTGAAAGTGGTGCTGGACTGCGCCAACGGCGCGGCATATTCGATGGCGCCGCTGATCCTGAAAGAACTCGGCGCGGAAGTGATCGAAACCGCCGTTCACCCGGACGGTTCCAACATCAACCTCAACTGCGGCGCCACCTGCATTTCTCACGCCTCCGAACTGGTGAAGAAACACAAGGCGCATCTCGGAATCTCCCTGGACGGCGATGCCGACCGCTGCATTTTCTGCGACGCCAACGGCAACGAAGTCAACGGCGACCGCATTATCGCGCTCTGCGCGCTGGATTTCAAAGCCAGAAAACAGCTGGCCGAAGACACTGTCGTCGTCACCAGCATGAGCAATCTCGGCCTGCACAAAGCCATGAATGCAGCCGGCATCAGGGTCGAGGAGACCGGAGTCGGCGACCGCTATGTCATCGAACGCATGCGCAGCGGCGGCTTCAATGTCGGCGGCGAACAGTCCGGACATATCATCTTCATGGACTACGCCACCACCGGGGACGGCATCATCACTTCGCTGCATGTACTGAAAATGATGATCGACCGCAATAAAACTCTGGCGGAGCTCGCGGACGTGATGGAGGAATATCCCCAGGTTATCAGGAGCATCGGCGTCAAGGACAAGATCCCGCTCGAAAAACTGCCGGTACTCTCCGCGGAAATCAAAGCTTGTGAACAGGCCTTGAACGGTTTCGGGCGTACTATCGTCAGATATTCCGGAACTGAAAATAAAATCAGGATACTGGTCGAGGCCAGACAGCGCGACGACGTTGACAAATGGACGGCCCGGCTCGAAGCGGCCGTTCAAAAGGAACTCTGCTAAGATAATCATCATCCGGAGGAGACAGCTGTGAAAGTAAACGTGATTGATCTCGGTTCGCCGGCTGAAATGATGCCGGTCACCTGCTGCAGAAAGTTTCAGGAAATTCCGGTTGCCGGACTCACGCTTGAGGAACGCCTCGTCTGGATGTTTGAATCCAAATCGCCGGGAGCGGACTGGTCCATGTCCATCCGCCCCGACTTCTGGCCCTCCCATGATATGATCGCTCTGATTATGGATGCCGCTGACGGCATGATTATAACCGGCGGTGACGGGCTGGAACTCGCCCGGATAACCCTTAGCGGCAAAGCGCCGGCAAAAACTGTTCAAATTGACAGCGAATCCATCCATATCCGGTATCCGTGGGATCTGCTGGCGGTAAACGAGAAGATCGTCGGCGCGATTGAAAAAGACAATATTCAGGGCACTGTCCGCCAGAATGTGACCATTGACGGCATTGTTCATCTCGGTGCCGGTTCCGTGCTGCTGCCCGGAGTTTATATCGAAGGCAAAATCATTATCGGCGAAAACTGCAAGATCGGCCCCAACTGCTATCTGCGCGGCAGCACATATATCGGCGACAACTGTCACGTCGGACAGGCGGTGGAAATCAAGAACAGCCTGCTGATGCACAAGGTCAGCGCCGGGCATTTGAGTTACATCGGCGATTCCGTGATCTGTCCGCATACCAATCTCGGCGCCGGCACGATTACCGCCAACCTGCGGCATGACGGACGCAACCACAAATCAGAAGTAGCCGGAACCCTGCTTGATACCGGACGGCGCAAACTGGGGGTCATCATCGGCGACAATGTCCACACCGGAATTCATACCAGTCTTTATCCTGGCCGCAAAATCTGGATGGACAAAAGCACTGTTCCCGGGGAAATAGTCAGCAAAGACATCAAAGACTGATCCGCCATCAGCGACAAACTCAGGACACGCCTGAACTAAAAATCTCTAATATAATTGATATTTGAAACTTTCGGAAGGTAAACAGTTATGATAACTAAATTGCAGAAACCTGTTTTACAGGCCGGCGACATTTCCTATCCGGCCGATCTGGTATTCAACGCCGGCATCGCCAAATACCAGGGGAAGTATGTGATGGTCTTCCGGAACGATGTAGGCTTCAAGCCGGACAGCACATCCAGTGACTGCTACACGGTTTTAGGTGTTGCCACAAGCAGTGACGGCATCAAGTGGGATGTCAATTCCCGCCCCTGGATTACTGGAACCATATCGGGCGGCAAAGATTCCGAGATACTAAGATTTTACGATCCGCGCCTGACAGTAATTGACGGCGTCTGCTACATGTGTTTTGCCTGTGACACCAGGCATGGCGTTTGCGGAGGAATCCTGAAAACCGAGGATTTTGACAGCTATCAAATCCTGACCATGACCGCTCCGGACAACCGGAACATGGTTCTTTTTCCGGAAAAGATTGGCGGGCGTTATTTTCGTCTGGAGCGTCCGTTTCCGGAATACAGCCGCGGCTATCAGGAAAAATTTGACATCTGGAGTTCGGCATCGCCGGATTTGCGTTACTGGGGAGATACGAAACTGGTACTGGGAACCGAGCAGGTTCCCTACGCTAACTCCAAAATCGGTCCAGCCGCTCCGCCGGTAAAAACATCAAAAGGCTGGCTGACCACGATTCACGCCGTTTACAAACATAGTGACAAAATGCTTAACGCCTGGGCCGGGCAGAAATGGAACAAGGAGTACTTAGGAGGATTGATGCTGCTCGATCTTGAAAATCCGGCGAAAGTCATTGGTCTGTGTCCTGAACCGGTCATCCGGGCGGAACTGGATCACGAACTTAATGGTTTTCGCGGCAGCGTGATTTTCCCCGGCGGCATGATTCTGGAGGATTCCGGCGAAGTCAAAATCTAT
>Ga0118677_10012959_pt1 | contig 12107 bp, 10 predicted proteins | sample AliMusrvi5mmetaG_FD_86154 | JGI IMG/M metagenome (GOLD analysis project Ga0118677, IMG submission 86154)
GAGAGAAACACTCCACTCTGCGCCCCCTATCTTTTTCGGCCATTCCCCTTACTTTCTCTTTTCTCTCTTTGCCGGACACAGCAATTCCCTGGGGTCAATTAGAAGTTGGGGAATTTCTGGCGCGGGAAGTTGTGCTTGTTTTCTGAGTTTGGAATTGGTATATATACGACCCTATGAAATCCTCCGAAACTCCCTCCGCTTCCGGGCTGAAATATCTCAACCCTCTGGTCACGTGGAAAAGCCTCTGGAATTACCGCGACCTGCTCTGGCTGCTCACCCAACGGAATATCATGCTGCGCTACAAAGGAACCCTGCTGGGCCTTTTCTGGATGGCCGCGACCCCCCTCTTATCGCTTTTTATCTATACCTTCGTGTTCGGCGTGATCTTCAAACCCCAGATCGCCTCCGGCATGGGCGACTCCAAGATAGCCCTGCGGCTTGTCATGTTCTGCGGCATCATTCTCTTTAACATGTTCTCCGAAACCGTCACCAACTCCGTCACATCCATTTCCGGCAATCGCGGCTATGTCAAAAAGGCCGTCTTCCCGCTGGAAATGCTTCCGCTCGCGGCGGTCATGAGCGCCGTCTTCATCGGACTGGTCTGGACCGGCATTCTCTGGATCGCGGTCGGGATCTTGATGCATAAGGTCTTTTGGACGGCCCTCTGTCTCCCGTTCATCCTCGTCCCCATGACACTCCTATACTGCGGCATCGCTTGGATCATCGCGTCCATCGGCACCTATGTCCGGGACATCATCTACGTGACCGGCGTCCTGCTTCAACTCCTTTTTTTCGCCACTCCGATATGCTACAGCCTCAGCATGGTTCCGGGACACGCCCGAACGGTGATGCTCCTCAATCCCCTGACCCACATCATCCACTCGATGCAAAACATCATGATCTATGGCCGGTGGCCCGATTGGGGCCTTCTCGCCGTCCTCACCCTGGTCTCTTTCGGCCTGTTCCAGCTGGGCTATTTCTATTTCATGAAAACCAGACGGTGGTTCGCCGATGTCCTCTGATACCGCTATCAGCGTCCGGAATATCAGCAAGCGCTATGAGATCTATGAAACGTCTCATCACCGGATCTACCAATTCCTGTCCCTGGGACAAAAAAAATTCTACAAGGAATTCTGGGCCCTCAGGGATGTCTCGTTTGAAGTCCAGCGGGGAGAATGCCTCGGGATCATCGGCCGCAACGGCTCCGGGAAAAGCACGCTGCTCCAGATCCTTGCCGGAGCCACGTGGCCGACTCTCGGCAATGTCGAAGTTCGCGGGAAGATCGCGGCCCTGCTGGAGCTCGGCAGCGGTTTCAACCCACAATTCACCGGCCGGGAGAACGTTTTCATCAACGGCGTGATGCTGGGGCTTTCCCGCAAAGAGATCCGTGAAAAACTCGACGAGATCGTGGCCTTCTCCGAGATCGGGGAATTCATCGACCAGCCCGTCAAGACCTATTCGAGCGGCATGTTCGTCCGGCTCGCCTTCGCCACGGCCGTCCACATCAACACCGAGATCCTGCTTATTGACGAGGCCCTGGCCGTGGGCGATGTTCCGTTCCAGAAGAAATGCTATCAGAAATTCGAGGAATTCAACCGGAACGGCCGCACGATCCTTTTCGTCTCGCACGACCAGAACGCTGTCAAGCGCTACGCCACCCGAATCCTGCAGCTCGATCACGGTCACTTGACACCCTACTGTCCCGCCTAGCGGGAGGCGCTCTCTCCCTACCCCGACAAGTCCCGAGCCGATCGACAATGTTTAAACGGATGACTTCTCGAACGGATCATGTCGTCTGATATTTTATAATCTCACTCGGTATTTGACATAGCCACAACATTTCTCGATCTCCAACACTTCATATTTCAAATTACAGAGTCCCTCAGCTCTCCAAGAGTACCCCAACACATCGTAACATCCTGGGTCTCCCAACAACTTCAGATTATCCTGATAATGAGGATTCGTCTCCCGTTTCACCCGGATTTCATCGTAGGAAGCATCCCATTGCGCGCGTTCAAGCGTCCGGTACCGGCCATTCCTTCGGGCCAGAGGGACATTGGCGCATTGCCACAACCTTTTGTACAGGTCGTCATCCTCGCATCCCCAGCCACAATATTGGTTGCCATAGCCATTAAGCCGGAGAAAATCCTCCCGCCGGAAAAGCATCACCCCACCGCAATATTCCCGGTAGTGCGACCGGAAGGGGCCCAGGCAACCCACTAACTGCGTGGGCGCGACAGGATACCGGTAATCGCACGAGTCATCGACGGGGATAAGATCCACATCGTGAAAACAAAAATAAGCATCTCTGTCCTTACATAGATCAAATCCTATATTCAGCAGTTTTCCCCGGTTGAACAGACCGTTACCGGATTGTTCCACCACGATTATTTCATGCGGAATATTCTTAAGATATTCATGCATGGCAGGAACAAACACTTCCAAATGCTCTTCACGATCACGGTAAGGAACTATCACGATCAACTTCACAGGCCTGACGCGACAAAATACATCATGGGAAGTTCTGACCCATAATAGGAAGCAATACCATAATCGCTTGGGACATTTCCCGACCGCGTTCTGAATCTTCCGAACAAAAGCCTTCACGGATCCCCCGAAATCACACCCCGAGTTCCAGCATGATAAAAGCCAGGCGTTCCAACACAGGCATTTTCTCCCATTGGAAAACGCCTCGGATGTAACACCTCAAAAAACGCTATCCCCATTATGAAATGGCAGAGCTTTTGAAATACGCGTTCGAGATCGAATGTTTCGTGCGCCTGATTTTTTTATACATATCGCAAACTCTCAGAATAACACCCCAAACCGAGGCGGCCAGACCAGAAGCAACGCGGTACCTGATCGGTCCGGGATCTTCGTTCAGCCGGATCCCGGAAAAGACAATGTCATGGAATTCGGGAAGGCAATAAGTCCCTCCGCTCCGGCCGATATGATTCGACCTCGCGCAAAGCGGCTGAAGCGTGTAAAGCCGCGTTTTCCGTTTCAGATGATACCTCAAAATCGACCAATCCCAACCTTCCTTGACGGGAATCAGACTATTTTTTCCGGAAGCAGGGCTCTGCTCAAACCAATGGGGCTCGAAAAAGGAGGTCCACTGATCGCGGGTCAAAATAAACCCCAGAGAATTGAAATTCCGGGTACGTATCAAAAGATCTTTAGGCGGCAGCGAAAGATTCCTGTCTCCGCCGCAATTCCCGTGAAGCAGGTTCAGACAAAGGCAGTGCTCCAGGTCGAATTCTGAGTACCAATCCGCCAGCCGCGTGATATCCGGACTGACACGGATGTCCTCTTCGAGATAAATATTCATCTCCGACCCCTCCTCAAACGCCTTCCGGAGGATAAAAAAGGGATTTCCGGAAACACCGAGCCGCCGGGACTGCGTGATCACTTCGCGCTCCACCTTCGCCGGAAGCGTTTCCTGGATAACCCGCAAGATCTCCTCCCGCGCCTCCGAAGGATCAATGCTGAAATAGATCTTCCATCCGTCCAAAGAGTTTCGGATGAGACTCTCCAGGGCTTGTCTCAAGTACTCCGGCCGGTTATAGGCCGTCACGGTAATGGTCTTTTTCATAAAGGGGTCTGATACTCCCGCTCAAGGCGGGCCGCATAGTCCGCCCAGGAGCCTTGTTTCTCCACGCAATCGCGGCCCCGGCGCCCCATCGCGTCCGCTAGTTTCGTGTCTTTTAAAATTTTGGCCAAAGCTCCCCGGAGCGCTTCCGCATCGCGTGGAGGGACCACGATTCCCGCCGACTGTCCCGCGACATCTTCGCTCACCGCAGCCACGTTTGTCACGATAACAGGCCTGCCGCAGGCCATCGCTTCAAGAGCCACCATCCCGAAGCCCTCATGAGCCGACGAAGTCGACGGCATCGCGAACACATCGCATTGATTGTATTCCCGCGCAAGTTCCCCGTCACTTAAAGACCCCAAAAAGACCACGTTTTGGAGTGCCCCCCGTCTCACCTGATCCCTGTAATCCTCCAATAATTCCCCGTCTCCTCCGACCCTCAGTTGGACAGGAAATTCCCGCTGCAAGGCTTTCACCGCAAGCAAGAGATCGCGTAGCCCCTTGTAATGATGAAAGCGATCGAGCCGGCTCAGAAAAAAAACCGTCGGAGGACCCATCGGCCGTTCGCGCTCCTGAGGTTTGAATTTTTCCATATCAATGCCCATGGGGATCACCTGGGACTTCGCGCGGTAAGATCGAAGAGAGGACGAGCATTCCAGATACCGGCGATGGGTCATAAAAATCTTGCGGGCCCGTGAGAGCACAAAGGGCAAGGCCGTATTGTTATAAAGGAACGCCGTCATCCGGTGAGGCCCCCTCCCGACCGTATCGTTGTGATAAGTCACAAAAAGGGGCTTCTTTTTTTTGAAAGCCGCGATCGCACACATTTCAGGCGCCCAGGGATGCGGCACATGGGAATGCAGCACATCCCAATCCAGGGACAAAAGGGTTCCTAGAAGCCCGGGGGTGACCGGCGTATTTGAGATCGTCGCCATGACGGGAAGCCGTATCACCCGGATACCCTCCACCTCAAGATCGCCCACCGCAGGTTCGTCCGCACAAACGACCGTAACGGAATGACCCCGTTTGACAAGCTCGCGGCTTGACTGCAGCACCAACTCTTCAATCCCTCCCCGTCTCGGATAAAAGCGCGCGGGAACCTGGACGATCTTCATTTCCGAACCCGCCTGTTCACGCTCCGTCCGAGCGAATAGCCTAAAAAATTCCACGCGCCGCGAAGTTTCCGGTAAAGGTCGGACCCAGAGCGCGTGGAAAAGAGGAATTTCAGCATGAATACCGGGCGCAGATAGAAATCCCGGAGCCCCTTATCGACATAATGATTGATCCTCGCTTCGGAGATACCGGGATAGGCAACGATCCCCGCCTGCTCGCCTCCCGCGAGCCAGCGCGACCAGTCCCGGGTCTTGAGCCAGCCATTTTTTTCGGCGTCTTGAAAGAAATCCGTCCCCGGGAACGGGACGGCGCCTGAAAACTGAAGAGTCTCGCAGCCGAGGGACGAGGCGAATTCAAGCGTCTGCTGGGCGGTCCGCTCGGTCTCCCCCGGCAACCCGATCACAAAGCAGCCGTGCACCACCAGTCCGGACAAACGCGCCTGAGTCATGAAATCCCGCGACTTCTCCGGAGTGATGCCCTTGCGGCATCCCTCCAGGACGGACGGAACGCCTGACTCGAAGCCGACCAAAAGCTCGCGGCATCCGGCACGTTTCATGATCTTGAACATCTCCCTGTCCGCGGTATCCGCCCGCGCATTCACCGAGAAAGTGATCTTGAGACCTCGCCGAAGGATCTCTTCACAGATCCGGACGGCCCTGTCTTTATCCGCCGTAAACGTGTCATCTTCAAAGAAGAACTCGCCGCGCTTCAGTGCCGGGAATAGCTTCAGATCTTGTTCGATCTCATCCACGACATTCCGGGGGCTTCTGAACCGGTAGCGCGTTCCGTGCATGACTTGCGGCCACAGGCAGAAGCTGCAACGGTTCGGACAACCCCGGCCGGAAATAATATCAAGGTAGGGATAAAGTTTGCCGCCGTCGAAATACCTCTTAAGATCCAGGTGCCTCCATGCCGGGAAGGGCAAAATGTCCAGATCCTCGATCAGGGGCCGGGATCCGGTCCGCAGGATATGCGGGCCCTCGGCGTAAACGATGCCGGGGACAGAAGCCAGATCACCCAAATGATCCACGACATCCCGCACAGTGTGATCATATTCCCCAAGGCAAGCCACATCCACCGCTCCCGCTCCCGACCGGAGCGTCTCCTCCGGAAGTGCGGACACATGCGGACCGACCATGATGACCTTCGCGGCCGAGTTTGCCTTCACGATCCGGGCGCAATCGATATCCGAAAAGATCGATGGCGTGGTCGAATCCAGCACGACAGCATCCGGTTTTTCATCGCGGATGATCGCCGCCAGTTTTTTCTTGTCCCAGCCCATGGCCGGAAAGTCATAAAGCCGGACATCGTGTCCCGAGTGCTCCAGAACCGCCGTGGCGTAGGCCAGCCAGTCGGGCGGACGGAGGACACGGCCCCGCGTGCGGGCCGCCCAGCGTTGCGTCCGGCAAAAGTCTTTCACGAACGGCTCATTGATCACCAGAATCTTTGCCATATCAGCGTCCCACGAGCCCTTTCAAAAACCCTTTGTGCCATGAGAAAAAGGCTATCCAGGTCAATTGGAACAGAAGGCCGTCAAAGCGAAGCCATCCCCATCCTGCGCCTAAAAGGATCAAGACCGAGAGAAATGTTTGAACCGGGTAAATCACAACACCCCAGATGATCAAAACTGCCGCGGCCAGCACGACGAGAGGCACCCACTGAACAAAACGAAAAACTCCATACTCCCTCACGAGTTTTCCCTGCGCCCAGCCGTAACGGAACATCATATTCCGGAACCCCGCGAGAGTCCTCGGCCGATAGTGATAAACCACCGCGCCGGGGACCATCATCAGCTTGTAGCCTCGTTTGCGAAGACGATGGTCAAAATCGAGATCTTCTCCGGGCCAGAAGCCTTCCCAAAGCCCGCCCAACCGTTCATACACAGCTTTCCGGTACATAACATTACAGCTCGCATTGTGCGGGACTTCCTTTATGGACAGGGATCTCTGCATGTAATTGGTGAGAAAACCGTAAAAGGACAAAAAAAGATTCACTTTGCGGCCAAAGGGCTGTTCATCCTCAGGACTTCTTTGAACCCCTCCGACACCGGCGACACTGTCGCTGACAAATCCCTTTGTCAGCTCCCCGAGCCAATCCGTCGCCACCAGACAGTCCGCGTCCGTGAACGCAATGAAAGCCCCCCGGGCTACAACCACCGCAAGATTTCTAGCCTTGGAGGGACCCACGCCATCGGTCCTTAGGACTTGGACCTTCGGATAGCTTCTCGCAATATCACCTGTCCCATCCACAGAACCGTCATCCACCACGATCACCTCAATGTCTGGATAACGGAGCCGGAAAACGTTATCTAAACATTTCCCGAGAGTGGCCTCTGCATTCTTCGCAGCAATAATAATAGAGACAAGCGATTTATTCATGGAGATAGGCTGTTCCCAAACGGGCCATCATCACCTTCTGATACTTAAAAGGCTCAGGAAAAAGGAGGAAAAGACGGTCTGAAGGCCCAGGATCATGAAAGTCATTCCCGCGATCGATTCACGAATGCGGTAAAGGGGGCCGAAAGAATTCGTCCACCACTCGATAAAGATCCCGACGTTGATCGTAACGCCTATGATCAAAAGCACGCTCCCGACAAGAATCCCTATTTCAAGCCGGAGGTATCTCGCGAACCAGTTCAGCGTCGCATCGCGCTCAAGATAAGCCTGCTGGACCGCGAACATTTTGGCATAAAGCCCCGTAGTGACGAGCTGGTAGCCAAAGATCCCGAAGAACGCGGCAAAAATAAGCATGTGGATATCCCACGCATGCCCCAGGAATTTGACAGGACCGTTCATAAGGAGGACCATACAGAAAAAACCCAACGCGGCGCACACCGTTCCGGGCACGACATAAAGCCATGTCGGGCAAAAAAGAAGCATGAACCGCAAATGCCGCCAGGCGTCCTTGAGCGGCTTGAGTTTGGAGCGGCCCCGGCGAGGATGGTAGTCGATAGGAACTTCCAGAATCTTCAGATCTTTCTGTAAGGCCTCCAGGATCATCTCAGAGGCGAATTCCATGCCAAGGCAACGAAGGCGAAGCTTCTGGAAAGCCGCCCGCGTGAAACTCCGCATCCCGCAATGAATGTCTGAAAGCCGGGTTCTAAAAAAAAGGCGGTACAGGCCGGAAAGCAGCGGATTGCCGATATAACGGTTCGCCCAGGGCATGGCGCCGGGTTGTATCTTGCCCCTGAACCGGGAACCCATCACAAGATCATAACCCTGTTTCAGGGGCTCGAGAAACTCCTCCAAACGGCTGAGATCGTAGGTGTCGTCCGCATCGGCCATGACAATGGATTCACCCCGGGCCTCCCGGAACCCGCGCAAATAAGCGGCGCCGTACCCACGGACAGGCTCTGTGACAACACGCGCACCGGCCGCCGCAGCCATTTGAGGGGAACGGTCCGTCGAACCGTTATCCACAACAATGATCTCCCCCACGACCGCGCGTTCCATAAAATAGCGCCGCGCTTTCTCGACACAAAATCCGACCGTGCATTCTTCATCAAGACAGGGAATAACGATCGAGACTTCGATCCCTTGGACGCTCATGCCGGCCCCCAAACGATCTCGTAGATATAGATCCCGTTCTTGTCATCCGAGTAAAAGGGTTTAAAATACTTCAGGCCGGCCCCCTTCATGAAATAAAGTTTTACGATCAGGGACGTCGCCAGGGGATCATCCGCGATAAAGGACTGTTCTCCCCTCTGGCCCCGAATCAGCAACGCCGTCTTAGGCAAATCACTTTTATCATTGAAGCTTTCCCGGACGGCCCCGTTATCATAGGCCACCACTCTCCGGGGGCAAAAATATTTCCGCTCCAAGGGATTAAAGAAGCGGACATCCTTTGAGGCATGGTTGGAAACCAGCTGATTCCCGGAAGGATTCCGTTGTTCTTCCTTTCGTTCGGTCCTCGTTATCGGAACAAAGGAATACCGGTTTGAAAAGCGCTCATTGCCTGCTTTCCCGCGCCCCGTCAGAGCCGTGGCCTCCGCGACCTTTTCAGCTCTGAGGGGATCAAGCCCAAAATCTGTTTCTAATACAGTAAGAATCTTCCCGCGCGCTTCATGGCGATGCGCATACGCAAAAGCCTTTGAAAAATCCCAATTCCCAAGAAAGGATATATTGGGGATTTTTTTGACCATCATCCCGTCCACGATAAAATAGGCGGGGGCCGGTTTCGCGTGCAAATGGTCGAGCACCTTTTGGGCGATCCCCGAGGGAACCCTTTGTTCTTTCAAGATCCTCTCCCCCTGCTGACGGTCCGTCCCAAGGAGCTGCTCCAGGAGGACCTCGCAAAAATACGGCTTCCCGATAGCGCTGGAAAGTTCGTTATAGGTCTTTCCGGAGGCATTGTTCAGCATCCGCAAGATCGCAAGCGCCCGGGCTTCATCTTTCTCGAGGAGGACCCGCGCCATCCAGTAGGAGAGCTGTCCCTCCTGCGTTTGCGGATCGAAGATCACTCTTCTCTTTCCGTAATATTTGAACCAGCTGCCATAGTCCCACCAGGAGTTCAGGATCGCCTCCCGGAGGGTATGCTGGTCCACATAAGTCAGCGCCTTATACCAGCTATCACTCATCATGGGGTAGACGCGTTCCGCCGTCGCGACACCGGTCTTCCCCGCCGTAACAACCAGAAAGATCAGCGCCAAAACAAAGGCCAGCGTCACCGAGAGACGTTTCCATCCCATGGCCATGTGTGAAAACCACGCGGGCAAAAGATCTCCAAAGAAAACTCCCAAAAAAAAGAAAACGGGGACGGACAGAAAAAAAACAAACCGTTGGCTCTTCAGGGAGGCTGCGGTCAAAAAAATAACCCAGCAAAACATCATCAGCGTGACTTCCCTGCGTTTGCCGGACCTCTCTTTCCAGACCATGATGCAAAGACCCGCCACCGCGGTCCAAAAGAAACCTTTGTGATAAAAAAACGCGGCGAGGTCCTGAAGTCTGAGGGGAGACAGCTCCGAGACCGTGTAGAGAGGATTGGGCCAAATGTTCGCCGACAGCGAAGATCCGAGTTGGGGGTAGAGTGATCGCGCCCAGTTTGAGACCGAAGCCATTAAATGAGTGCCGGTAAAAAGATATCCAAAGAGATCCGAAAAAACAAAGAAGACCGCTGCCGTGATCCCGTAGGAAAGAACTTCTTTCAAAAGCCGTCCCGGCTCACGAAAACGGCGAAGGATCGTGCTTGCGGAACATAGAAGAAAAAAAGCCGCCAGGATCAGGGAGATGAACCACCAACCCATCCAGGCCGTCATGAAAACCCCCTGGAAAAATGCGGCGAGAGCGGTAAAAAAAAGCCACCTGAGCTTAAAGGCCCCGGCACTCAGCGCCTCCAGGAGAGACCCCGTGATCGCTAAGGGAAAAAAAACGTTCAAGGCGTCCGTATCGTACCATCCCGCGCTAGTCCGGAAGAGAAAGAATACTGACATCCCCGTCAGGAAGACCGCCAGAGATGCCGAAAGATCCGTCGACCACCGCTTCACAAAGGCATAAAGCGTTAAGAGGAAGATGAACGCGTAAAAAACGGGGATATAAAAAAGAAAGGTTTCCAGCGGCATAACTACGAAAAGGCTGAACGTCTTGTACAGGAACGCGGAAGCATAGAACAAAAACGGGAAACGTCCCACCACGCTGCCGATAGGCGCGAGTGTATAACTGTCGTAACTCTTCCCGTTCACCTTCTTATCGCCGGGATAACCGTGGCGCAACACGTCCCGCGTATACTGGACCCAGGTAAAGGAATCAGTGTCCAGGAAATAAGTCTGCCCGTCGGGGGCTTGGTGGGGATCCTTGAGTTTTTGATACTCCGCATCGACGCGTTTGTCCAAGGACTCCGGCGTCCGTTGAAGCCTCTCGGAGACTTCACGGCCATCTCCCCGAGGATCCTTTGACACGCGGGAATGCATCTCCTTGAGAAGAAGCCGCTTCATCACATTTCCGACGGCCCTCTCACGGAGTTGCGGAAAATACGCTGGGGTCAGACGCAAATAAACATTGAAACCAAGGCACGCAACAACGAGCACAAGCGATAGCAAGCGGCGGTTGGCCGAGAAAGGCGCGGAGAACTCTTCCGAAAGTTTTACAAACAAAGGATTTAAGGATATTTCCTTTAGAAAGCTTCTCATTTTCAGCCTCGTTTTCCAGATGCCGGACGCACGATTATAGTGCTTTACGCCGACTAGGCAAAGAGTTCAAACCGCTCAACGCGCAAAGCGCCACGTTAGTATTGCGCTGCACGTTGTACGTTGCGCTTGCCTATAAGATCAGGCTAAAAGAGCTCTCCCTGCGTCATCCGGGGTATTTCATCTGAATTCTTGAGCCCGCTGATTCCGAGACCAAGAAGCCGGATCGGTTTCCGGCCGGCGAGCGTCTTCCTCTTCAACAGATCGCAAGCGATCTCATGGAGCATATGCCAATCCCCCGGCGGAGTGACGAGGGTCCTGGATCGCGTGATCTGCTCAAAATCATGGTATTTCACTTTGAGCACGACAGTCCGTCCCGTCCTGCCTTCCTGCTTCAGATCATAGAAGACATGCTCGGCAAGTTGGGCAAGCTTCCGCCTAAGCCACAGCAGGTCCGTCATATCTCTCTGGAATGTTTCCTCCGCGCTGAGTTGCGTCCGCTCCCAGAAAGGGTTCACGTCCCGGTCCTCTTCTCCCCGGGCTCGATGAAAAAGCTCGAGCCCCCACTTCCCCAGCCTCGCTGTAAGATCTTGAGGCTTCATACCCCAGATATCCCCGCAAGTTTCCAGCGTCATACCGTGAAGAATCTCCTCCGTGCGCGGCCCGACGCCGGGGATCTTTCGGACCGGCAGGTCCTTGAGGAAATCAAGCACTTTGTCCGGATAGACAACCGTCAAGCCGTCCGGCTTTTGCATATCGGAAGCGATCTTGGCAAGGAACATCGCGGAAGCAACCCCCGCTGACGCGGTAAGTTTTGTTACGGCAAAAATATGTTGTTTGATAAGCACCGCGAGCTTGACGGGGTCCTCAAGCTTTAGCTTATTTTCGGCCACATCCAGGTAGGCTTCGTCGAGTGAAAGCTGCTCCACGAGAGGCGTGTAGGTATGAAGGATGGCCATGATGGATTTTGACGCGGCATTGTATTTCTCAAAATCGGGATAGAGAAAAACGCCCTGGGGGCAGAGACGCTTGGCTTGGGCGGTCGACATCGCGGAATGAACGCCGAACTTCCGGGCTTCGTAGGAACACGTGCTCACCACGCTGCGGCTATTCGGGTTGCCGCCCACGATCACGGGTTTTCCCTTGAGATCGGGATTGTCGCGCTGTTCCACGGCCGCGAAGAAGGCGTCCATGTCGAGGTGGATGAATTTGCGAGGCCAATTCATAAAGGAATGATCAAAATATCCCCAAAGTGCCCGCGGAGAACAGCGTACGGCTTACGAC
>Ga0118677_10012960_pt1 | contig 12106 bp, 8 predicted proteins | sample AliMusrvi5mmetaG_FD_86154 | JGI IMG/M metagenome (GOLD analysis project Ga0118677, IMG submission 86154)
GTCAACAAAAAGCGGCAAAGTAAACCTGCTTTTCGGCAAAAAGGCAGTCACCATTCCTTTAATCGGCGGCGGCAGATCGTTTGAACCGGCTATTGTTGAAAAGGCGTTGGCGAAAAAATGCGATTTTGTCTTTATGGGCAGGGGTATGCTTTGCGAACCGGAGCTTGTCAACCTCATGCAAGCGGATAAGTTTGAGCTTGCGAGGCCCTGCATCGGTTGCAACCAGTGCGTGAATGAACAGCTCCAGTTCAGGCACAGAATCAGTTGCACAGGCTGCCCGGTTATCGGCAAAGGCGAAAATGACTACAACGTTGAAAAAACAGAAGAAGTCAAAAATATTGTTGTCATCGGCGGAGGCCCTGCCGGCTGCGAGGCCGCAAGGATGGCAGCAATGAGAGGCCACAAAGTCAGCCTCATCGAAAAATCCGGCAGAATCGGCGGCCAGATTGAACTGGCGATTATACCGCCCAACAAACAGAACATTGAACCGCTGATAAAATATTATGAAAAACAGCTTGCAACCAACGGGGTCAAGGTCATACTGAATGAGCAAGCAACCAAAGAAAGCATAGTAAAACTTAACCCCGACGCCGTCATTTTTGCCACCGGCACCAAACCGGCAAAGGTCAGGATTAAGGGCATCGACAATGCAATTGTTAATAATTACAAAGATGTTCTGCTCGGTAAAAAAACCGGCAGAAAAGTAACGATCATCGGCGGCGGCACAATAGGCTCCGAACTGGCCGAGCTGTTGGCAAAGAAGGGGAAAAAGGTTACCGTTATTGAAATGACGGATACGCTTGCAGCAAAAATGCCGAAAACTGCCCAGGCAACCGTTACCGGCCATTTGCTGCATTTGAAGGTAAACACGATAATGGAAGCGACGGTAATCGAAATCCGCGGCAGCGGCGTTGAGGTTTTGCAAAACGGAAACAATGTTTTTATACCGGCTGACACGGTGATTCTTTGCGTGGGAGACAGGCAAAATGATGAGTTGTATCAGGCGTGCAAAGAAAGCTTCAAAGAGGTTTATAATATCGGCGACAGCGATCAAATAGGCGATATCAAATCCGCCGTGGCAAGCGGTTATGAACTGGGAATAAAAATATAACAACAATATGGAGGCATGTTATGAGTTGTGAAGTAAGGTATCAAATGCTGAGACCCGACCAAATTGTCGCGAAACGCAAGGAATGTCCGGTTGTATATATACCCGTCGGCACACTGGAGTGGCACGGGCTGCACAACGCCGTTGGTGCGGACGGGCTGCAGGCGGAAGGCATAGCCATCCGCTGCGCGCAGACAGGGGGTGGGCTTGTCTTTCCGCCCCTTTATTACGGCGAAACCAGAGCGGAGCATTTGAAAGATTCCTGTGCTGTTGACCGGGACATGATAGCGGAAAAAATGGGATTGGACCCGGATAACTTTCTGCCGGACAGAATGCCGTTCACCCCGACCGAACAGGTGCTGAACTATAATAAGCTGCTGCTCCATATCCTTGCAGAAGCGGAATCACTGGGCTTCAAAGTCGGCGTCATTGTCGCCGGCCATTACCCGCTGATTGACTACAGCAGGGCGGCGGTGCTGCAGTTTAATAAAAGAGCGTATTCCTACAGAAACGGCATGCTGGCGTGGGCTTTTGTCGACCATCTGTTAATAAGTCAACTGTATGAAAATGCAGGTGACCATGCCGGCGGGTGGGAAACCTCGCACATGATGGCCCTTTACCCCGAAACAGTTGATTTGAGTTTGCTGCCGCCGAAAGGCGAAAAGCTTATCGGCACAAACCCAAAGCGGCATCCTGCTGATGCAACCGCCGAGTTCGGCGCGGAAATCATTGAAGCGGCTGTGGAAATAGCCGTGAAGGAAGTTCAGCACAGGCTGGAGAACAGAAATTTGTATTTCGGAAACGGGTGCAGTTTGGCGGAAGGTCTGTGGAAAACAACAACCTGATCATTATAAATAATGTATGTTCAATATAAGAGGAACTTGTAAATGAAGAGAACTTTCGGATTAATACTGACGGCAATTATTTTGGTTTTATCACTTGCATCATGCGGTTTGAATCCGGCTGACAAAAACGAAAATAAAGGTGCAACAACAGCTACAGCGGCTGCAGGCAAAAGAGTCCAAGCGGAAAAATTCTCTATTGTTGTGCCTGATGATTGGAAAGGAACTGTTATTGACGGCGGGTTTCAGATTTATAAGGCGAGCGGAGAAATCGTTGAAGTCTTTTTCCGCGGAGCCAAGCTGAGCCAAAATTATGCCAAACAGCAGGTTGAAGTAAAGATAAAAGCTTACAGCGGCACAAAGGCGAAAGAAATCGATCTGCTCGGCAAGAAGTTTTGGAATACAACATACACAGCTAACGGCATCACACAGGTTTTTGATGCCTGTATTGTTGAAGGTGGCGTGATGATCAGCATTAAATACGGCGGTCCGTCACTTGGCAGCAATCCCGAATACCTGAAAATTGTGAATTCAATTGTCTGGAAGTAAACCGGAAATCTTTATATCGGGCGGTTGGTTCCCGGCCCCGCAGTACATTCGGTTTGTATTGTTTTTCTGTTAGTGGTAAAATGTAACTCAACAGTTTAACAGATGCAACGGATACAGACGGGGAGATGATATAATGCCGAAAATCAGCATGATCAAAGCAAGGGAAATTTTGGATTCCAGAGGCAACCCGACCATTGAGGTGGATGTCCGGCTCGATAACGGTGTAACGGGCAGAGCCGCGGTGCCATCCGGCGCCTCAACCGGCAGCAGGGAAGCTGTCGAGCTCCGGGACAATGACCCAACCAGATATCACGGCAGCGGCGTTCTAACCGCTGTCAGCAACGTGAATAAAATTATTGCGCCCGAAATCTGCGGGTTGGATGTGCTTGAACAGAGGATCATAGATAGCCGGTTAATCGCCCTGGACGGTACAAAGAACAAATCAAGGCTCGGCGCGAACGCGATTTTGGGTGTTTCTCTGGCCACCGCGAAAGCAGCGGCAAACAGCCTGAACCTGCCCTTGTTCCGGTATATTGGCAACGAAAATTCTGTTGAATTGCCGGTGCCGATGATGAACATTTTAAACGGCGGGATGCATGCGGACAATACTGTTGATATTCAGGAATTTATGATTATGCCAGTCGGCGCGGACAGCTTCGCGACTGCTTTAAGAATGTGCGCCGAAGTTTACCAGACCCTGAAAAAAGTGCTGAAGAGCAGGGGAATGCACACGGCTGTCGGCGACGAAGGCGGCTTCGCGCCTGACCTTGCAACCAACGAGGATGCTTTAAAGCTGATCGTCGAAGCCATAGAAAAAACAGGCTACAGGCCGGGTGAAGATATTTCAATTGCCATCGACCCCGCCGCGTCCGAGTTTTATAAAGACGGCAGGTATGTTTTCAAGGCGGAGAAAACAGGGCGCAGTTCGGCGGAGATGATTGAACTGTATTCGGACTGGATAAAGATGTATCCGATTATTTCCATTGAGGACGGTTTGGCGGAAAGCGACTGGGACGGCTGGGGTTCCCTGACGGCTAAACTCGGCGGAAAAATTCAATTGGTCGGGGACGATATTTTTGTGACCAATCCCGAAATTTTAAAAGAGGGTATCAGCAGGAATATCGCGAATTCAATTTTAATTAAGCTTAACCAAATCGGCACGCTTTCCGAGACGCTGGACACAATCAATATGGCGAAGAACGCGCACTATACTACCGTTATTTCCCACCGCTCGGGCGAAACGGAGGATACAACCATCGCGGACCTTGCCGTTGCGGTGAACGCGGGGCAGATAAAAAGCGGAGCGCCATGCAGAACCGAGCGGATCGCGAAATACAACCAATTGTTAAGGATAGAGGAGCTGCTCGGCGACAGAGCTGTTTTCAAAGGAAAAGGCGTGCTGCGCAGCACTTCCGAATAATTTTCATGGATGCCGCAAATGCCTTTCGGGTGTTTGCGGCTTTTTCTCGTGATTTGTGCCGGATTGCCAAGTTTTTTGCGAATTTTATGGCGGCGATTGGCGGAATGTGGTAAAATATAATCACTTTTGGTGAGTCGTAAATTTGAAAGAAATAACTTTTATATGATGAAAGGCTGGACGATGAAAATGAAAAAGATACTGAAAATTCTCGGCATTATTTTGGCGGCGGTTTTAATTATTGTCGGCACCTACGTGGCCTATGTCCTCATTTCCTATCACCGGCTGGCGGACAACATCGCATTGAAGGTGGATAACGGGACAAACGCTGTTATGAGCCTTGATAAAACTTACTCAATCACCACCTACAACATCGGGTTCGGCGCTTACAGCCCCGATTACTCATTTTTCATGGACGGAGGCACGGAATCCTGGGCAAAGAGCAAGGAAAGCGATATTAAAAATGTAACCGGCGCGGTTGATAATGTCGCAGCCCTAAAGCCCGACATTATGCTTTTTCAGGAGGTCGATTTAAACGCCACGCGGAGCTATCATGTCAACCAGTACGACATCATGAAAAGCAAACTGCCGAAATTAGATTCGGTTGATGCAATCGATTATGATTCCTCATTTTTGTTTTATCCCTTCACCCAGCCTCAAGGCAAATCTCTGTCTTCAATCGTTACCTTGTCAAAAATAAATATTTTGGATTCCACAAGGCGCAGCCTGCCGATTGCCACAAGCCTTTCAAAACTGCTTGACCTGGACAGATGCTTTTCCGTGACCCAAATCGAAACCGAAACAGGTAAAAATCTTTATGTTTACAACACGCATCTGTCAGCCTACGGCAGCAATACGCAGTTAAGAACAGCGCAGGTGAAGATGCTTTTCGGCGATATGGAAGAAAAAATCAAGCAGGGCGATTATGTCATCTGCGGCGGTGATTTCAACCATGACCTTTTGGGCAATTCGGCTCAGCTTCTCAACTCAAAATCTGTCGCGCAGTTCGGCTGGGCGCAGCCGTTCCCGAAGGAGCTTATCCCGAAAGATATTACCTTGTGCTCCAACTATGCCGATAAGCAGCTTATCCCGACAACCAGAAATGATGACGCGGCTTATGTGAAAGGCAAAACCTATGTGGTTATTATCGACGGATTTTTTATCTCCTCCAATGTGGAGTGTGTTAAGGTGCAGAATATTGACACCGGTTTTGATTACAGCGACCATAACCCCGTTCTGCTTCAGTTTAAATTAAAGTAAAAAATTTGGAGGAAAAGTTCATGCAAAAACCGCTGCCGTTCTTTCTGATTACAGACACGCATTATTTTGAAAATTCCCTCGGCGCGAGCGGGGAGGCTTATGAAAAAAGGAGCTTTACCGACCAGAAGTGCATCGCCGAAACCGGCGCGATTATTGACGCTGCTTTTGACATTCTGCTGGGGGATAAAGAGACGGAGCTTGTGCTGATTCCGGGCGACCTGGTTTTTAACGGCGAAAAGGAAAGCCACCGCGGTTTTATCAAAAAGCTGGAAAAACTGAAATCCGGGGGCAAAAGAATATATGTCACAACCGCCGGGCATGACTTTTGCGACGACCCGCATGCCTTTGAGGGTGACCACCAGATACCGGTCGAAGGCACAACCAGAGCGGAGCTGCTGGAACTTTACAAAGATTTCGGCTACGGCGATAACCTCGTATTTGACCCGCGCACCTACTCCTATGTCGCAAAGCTCGCGGACGGTGTCCGGCTGCTTGCTTTAAACTGCGACGGTGACCTGAAAGACTTCCACGGGTTTGATGAAGAATTAATGCAATGGATTAAAACTCAAATCGATGACGCGAAAGCTGCCGGAGATGTATTTTTCGCCATGGTTCACTATCCTCTTCTGCCAGGTTCGCCGGCCATGAATATGCCGGCAGACGCGGTGATGACGAACTGGAAGGAAACGTCAACAAGGCTTGCGGACTTTGGCCTGCAGCTCATATTCACCGGCCATATGCATATGCAGACCATCAATGCCAAAACGACGGAAAACGGCAATACCATTTATGATGTCTGCACCGGCTCACTTGTCGGCTGCCCCGCGTCCATCAGAAAAGTAATTCTCAGGGATGAAAAAACGGTTGAAATAACATCAACAAGAATTGAAGATTTCGACTGGGATAAAAAAGGCATGACGGGAACGGAGTATTTTGCCTGGCGGTTTGACAGAATGATAAACGACATTATCGATTCCATGGCATTCGACCCGCAGCGGTTTCTTCGAAAAATCAGTTCGGATAACAACAAGGCAAAACATCCGGGGCTGATAAGTTTCGCGGGCAGAAGAATTCAGAAACTGACAGTCGGTAAAATCGGCAGGCTGCTTTGGATAAAGCCCGACCCGTCCATTAAAAGGATTTTGGTGAAGGATTTGGGCGTGGAAATCGTACGGAATATGTTTGAAGGGGACGAGCCCTATGTCGAGGGTACGCCGGTGCATACTTTTGTGCTGAAGGTGCTGAAACGGTTAAAGCCGGTTGTAAAAATCCTTGAGAAAAAGCTCGGTAAAAAAAATCCCCTCTTTTCGGATATTCCGGCGTTTGTCTCGTCGCTAATCGGGCACGGAGAACAGGCGGATAACAATGCCATTCTTCATCTGAAATAGTTTTTACAAATTTATCCGGAGGAAATGAAAATGCCGATTGATTTCAACAAAGACAGATGGGATCAGGTAAGGGAGAACTATACAAAATGGTGGGACAACAAACTGGACCGCCCGATTATCGGGCTGACCATGTTTGAGGATTACCCGGAGCGGGACCAGCCAATTGCGCCTTATCTTTCCCAGCAAAGCTGCGCTGATTTTTCGTTTACGCCGGATGAACTTGTAGACAGGCTGGACTACGAACTCTCGGCATTGGTGTTTTTGGGCGATGGTTTTCCAAGGGTTAACCTCGATTGTTTCGGCCCCGGCGTTATGGCGGCTTTTTTAGGCGCGAAACTGGATAATTCCAACGGCGCCGTGTGGTTTTATCCGCCGGACAATGCGCCTGTGAATTTAGCCGACCTTCACTTCGAATATAACCCGAACAACAAATGGTTTTGCCGCATCAAAGATATCTGCGCCGCTGCTGTAAAGCGTTGGCAGGGCAATGTCCTTGTCGGCATGCCGGATGTCGGGATGGGGCTGGATATCCTTGCCTCTTTCCGCACGACGGAGCAGCTTTTGTTCGACTTGGTTGACAGCCCCGGCGAGGTACACCGCTGCATGGCGGAACTCGACGCGCTGTGGATGAAATATTACAGAGAAATTGATGAGGTTATGCAGCCCTTCAGCCCCGGTTATACAGACTGGGCTGGGATTTACAGCGACAAACCTTTTTATACTCTGCAAAGCGATTTTTCGTATATGATAGGCACACCGATGTTTGATGAATTCACGAAGCCGACCATAGAAAGCATGTGCGGAACGCTTGACAGAACAATTTATCATCTTGACGGCATCGGGCAGCTGCCGCACCTTGATTCTCTGCTGGCCATCCCCGAGCTCAACGGTATTCAGTGGGTGCCGGGCGACGGCAATCCTGATTCCAAGCACTGGCCGGAGGTTTACAAAAAAATACACGCGGCCGGCAAAAAAATTCAGATTTTCGGCGGATTGGATACACTTGAGACAGTCGGCAACCAGATAGGCGATTTCAAAAGCATCTGCTTGAAAAGTGACTTGGGTTACTGCCCCGATGCAGAGGAAATAATCGGCAAGTTAAAAGAATACGGGATTTAGACACTTCTCGCGCAAAGTCGAACGAGAAAGTGGAGCGTGTGACAAAAAGTCGTTCGACTTTTGTGATTGCAGTGATAAAAAAGAAAGTGAAAATAGATGAACAATGCTAATTTCAGCGATTTTAATTTAAGCAGTGACCTGCTCAAGGCAATCGGCATGCTTGGTTTCGATGCCCCGACGCAGGTGCAGGCGCAGGTCATTCCGATTCTGCTGGAAAAGCGGGATCTCATCGTCAAATCCCAAACCGGCAGCGGCAAGACGGCGGCGTTTGCCATACCTGTTTGCCAGGCGATTGACTGGGAAGAAAATAAGCCGCAGGCTCTGGTGATTACCCCCACAAGAGAGCTTGCGATTCAGGTAAAAGAAGACATCTTTCATTTGGGCAGGTTCAAGAGGCTGAAGGTCACCGCTGTTTTCGGCAAGTCCTCTTTTTATAATCAGGAAAAACAGCTCAAACAGAAAACGCATGTTGTTGTCGGCACACCGGGACGGATAATCGACCACCTTGAAAGAGGCACGCTGGAGACATCCAACATAAAATATCTCGTTTTGGACGAAGCGGACGAAATGCTCAACATGGGTTTCATTGAGCAGATAGAGACCATCATCGCCGCCTTGCCGGCGGAACGGGTGACCATGCTGCTGTCGGCCACCATGCCGGCGGATATTGACAGCCTGTGTAAAAAGTACATGAACAACCCTGCCCGCGTTGAAGTGGAAGAAGAAAATCCGGTGGCCCAAAGAATATGCCAGGAAAGGTACAGCGTCGGGCAATTCGAAAAAGTCGGTCTGCTGAAAGATATCATCGTTGTTGAAAATCCGGACAGCTGCATCATTTTCTGCAACACGAAGCAAACAGTGGATGAAGTCAGCCGCGAACTCGGCAAGCTGAACTTTGCCTGCATGAAGATTCACGGCGGAATGGACCAGCGCAACCGCCTGATGGTGATGAACGATTTCAAGAGGGGTTACTTTAGGTATTTGGTCGCCACGGATGTCGCGGCGCGCGGGATAGATATCGACAACATTTCGCTGATTATTAATTTTGACATTCCGAAGGACGGCGAAAGCTATGTGCACAGAATCGGCAGAACCGGCCGGCTGAGCAACGCCGGCAGAGCCGTCACCTTTGCCGAGCCCGGCGAGACCGCGCAGCTGGATGCCATCGAGAAATACACGGGTAAAAAGATAGATTTCAAGCGAAGGCCGGAGCAGGAAACCGTCATCGGTCAGCGTCCGGAATTTACGGAAAAAATAAGCACGGCACCGGAAATCAAAAAAGAAAAAGGCGCCGAACTCAGCAAAGAAATCATGAAGCTGCACATCAACGCCGGCAAAAAAACAAAGATGCGGGCGGTTGACATCGTCGGCACCCTCTGCAATATTCCGGGCATGACGGCGGACGATATCGGCATCATCAACATTGTTGATGTCTCCACCTTTGTGGAAATTTTAAACAACAAGGGCGAGATGGTTTTTCAGGATTTGCAGAACACGCCGGTTAAAGGCAGGCTGCGCAAGGTGAGCAAAGCGGAGTAGAGTACTAATATTAAAAAGAACAAATAATTTGAGTTGCAATTATTTTATTATTTAGACTAATAGAAAAGTAAAACTGGAAGGATAAATACTATGTACGATAAGGCGTTAGAGTATTTAAAACAAATGTTGGGTAAGGAAGCAACATTTCGGGATGGCCAATGGGAAGCGATTAATTTTGCAATTAGCAATAAAAAAACATTGATTGTTCAGCAAACGGGTTGGGGAAAAAGCGTAGTATATTTTATTGCAACAAAGATTTTAAGAGATTCCGGTAAAGGGCCAACAGTACTTATAAGTCCTTTATTATCTTTAGTTAGGAATCAAATTGAAAGTGCTGCAAGGATAGGTATTGCTGCAGAGAGTATAAACAGTCAGAATTTTGATGAATGGGATGCCGTTAGAAGCAAACTAAAAGAAAATATTTGTGATGTTTTGCTTATCTCACCCGAACAGCTTGCAAATCGGGAGCGAATAACCGAATTGTTTTCGTATTTTTGCAATGGGATAGGGATGTTTGTCGTTGATGAAGCTCACTGCATATCTGATTGGGGGCATGATTTTAGACCGGACTATCGACGAATTATCAATATAGTAAAGTCACTCCCACCAAATGTGCCAGTAATAGCTACAACAGCTACCGCAAATAAAAGAGTTGTTAATGATATATTACATCAGCTTGGAGATATGGAAGTATTTAGAGGTCCATTGGTTAGAGAATCACTTAGATTACAAACTATAAAACTTAAAGATCAAGCTGAAAGAATGGCTTGGCTCGCTGAAAACGTTGAAAAAATGCCTGGCGTTGGGATTATTTACTGTTTGACTGTATCTGATTGTAATAAAGTCAGCAAATGGTTAAGAGAAAATGGCTTAAATGCAAGGGCATATACAGCGAAGATAGAAACGAATGAGAAGAAGACTTTAGAAGACTTGTTTATGCAAAACAAGGTAAAATGTTTGGTAGCAACAATCGCCTTGGGAATGGGATATGATAAAGCGGATATTGGGTTTGTAATTCATTATCAAAGACCTGGGAATGTCGTTTCCTATTATCAGCAAATCGGAAGAGCCGGTAGAAGATTGGATAGTGCGTATGCAATATTGTTAAATGGTATTGAAGATGATGAAATTCAAGAGTATTTTATTAACGCTGCTTTTCCGACCGAAACAGAAATGAAGGATGTTGTCTCATTATTAGAGAAGTCAGAGAATGGATTAAAACAAAATCAGATGTTACGGTTAATCAACATTCAGTATAATCGACTTGAAAAATGTTTGAAGTTTTTAGAAGTAGAAAGCATAATAAGTAAAGATAAAGACGGTAATTATTTTCGAAGTGCAAATCAATGGTTGCCTAATTTAGGGAAGAGTGAAACTGTAACAAAAAACAGATACAAAGAGTTAGTTGAGATGCAGCAATTTGTAGAACTAAAGAGTTGTTTTATGAAGTATATTGCAAATAAACTTGATGATCCATTTGCGAAAGACTGTGGTAAATGCAGTAACTGTATTGGAAAGAAGTTCTTTCCTACAGAAGTGAATCCAGAACTTGTTTTAAAAGCTATAAAATTCTTAAAAGGCGAATATATTACTATAGAAAGACGAAAACAATGGCCTGCAGGCATAATGGCTGCAACTGCAAAAAATATTAGTATAGCAGAACAAGTTCAAGACGGAAGATCATTATGTGCTTATGGTGATGCCGGTTGGGGTAAATTCATACAAGCAGATAAATATTTACATAATTTTTTCAGGAATGAATTGGTTGATGCGAGTTCAGAATTGATTCTAGAATGGCTTAAGGAAGATATTGCTAGTATGTATATTGCATATATTCCATCTTTAAGTAAACCAGAGCTTGTAAAATCCTTTGCACACAGGATAGCTAACAAACTGAATATTCCGTGTCTGGATATAATTGAAAAGATTAAAACCACGAGACCACAAAAAGAACTTGAAAATAGTGCGTTTCAATGTCAAAATGCGTTTGAAGGTTTTGCAGTAAAAGGTGTTTGTCCCGATAGAAACATTCTACTAATTGATGACATGGTAGATTCGAAATGGACATTGACGGTTTGCGGATACATACTAAGAAAAAGTGGAGCGGGAAACATATATCCATTTGCAATAGCCTCAACAGCAGGAATGAAGGGAGGTGAATAAAATTAATATATCGGATGATAGTTTTGCCATGCTTCTAATATGCTCTGATTTGGCATTAAGAAATAACGATGTTGAAATTAAGTCATTTACGGTATCGCAGTGGTCAAAACTTGCAGAGCGCTTAGTTGATAATCAGTTAACACCAAGCGCATTGTTTGACGTCTCAACTGACAGCATAAAAAGCAAATTAGCGCTATCTAATGATGAAGTAACAAGAATTGAAATGCTTTTATCTCGTTCAGGACAGTTAAGCTTTGAACTGTCCTCACTAAATGATAAAGGGATTTTTGTGATTACAAGAGCTGACAAAGAATATCCTTCGCAATATAAAACAAAATTAAAAAGACAAGCTCCACCAGTTTTGTATTACTCCGGGAATTTATCAATTTTAAGAAATAAAGGGATATCAATCGTTGGTTCTCGCGATATTGAGCAAGATGCGATTGATTTTACAGAGCAGTTGTCGAAGCGATGCACAAACGATGGGTTGAACATCATCTCCGGAGGTGCCAGAGGCGTTGACTCAATTGCAGAAAAAATTGCCAACGAATCCGATGGAACAACGGTTATTGTTGTGGCTGACAGTATGGAAAAAAAGATAAGAAATAAAGATACAAGAGAAGCAATAATAAAAAAACAATCATTGATTATGTCACCATTTAGACCCGATATGCCATTTCAAACCTATGCTGCGATGGAAAGAAATAAGTATGTATATGCA
>Ga0118677_10012961_pt1 | contig 12106 bp, 11 predicted proteins | sample AliMusrvi5mmetaG_FD_86154 | JGI IMG/M metagenome (GOLD analysis project Ga0118677, IMG submission 86154)
TTATTAATCATCTAAGAAAAACAAAATGGCAGCACTACCAATTATCGGAATTATCATTTTGATCCTTTTATCAGGATTTCGGATTGCACAGGAGTATGAGCGTTCGGTTATTTTTAGGCTTGGACGTTTCCAGGCAATCAAAGGACCGGGTCTCTACTGGATAATACCTTTTATCGAAGTACAGCAGCGGGTTGATATCAGAACAAAAACTGTGGATCTGGAACAGCAGGAAACAATCACAAAGGACAGTGTAACTATAAAAGTGAATGCCGTGCTTTGGTTCAAAATTGTAAATCCGGAAGGTGCCATTATCAGGGTTGCCGACTACAACAAAGCAGTTTATCAGTTTTCTGTGACAGCCCTTCGGAACATTATCGGACAACATACCCTTGATGAGGTATTGAGAGAAAGAGAGCAAATCAATGATACACTTCAGAAAATTGTCGACTCCACCACCGAACCATGGGGTATCAAAATTGAGATGGTCGAGATGAAAGATGTTGAAATACCTGAAGCCATGCAACGTGCAATGGCACGCGAAGCTGAGGCAATCAGGGAAAAAAGAGCCCGGATTGTCAAAGCAGAAGCAGAACTGGAAGCATCAATCAAATTGACACAGGGTGCAAAGGAGATGGAAGGGAGCCCTATTGCGCTGGAGTTAAGAAGAATGCAGATGTTATCGGAAATTGGCATCGATAACAATACTACAACTGTAATCCTGATGCCATCGGACTTCACAAATGCAGCCAAAAGTTTCACTGAACTAGTCAATAAAAATAAGCTCAACGAAAAGTCCTGATTCAATCGGATTTCTCCTGAATGGTCAGCCTTATGCTGCATTAAATAGTGGACCTCTCTTCAAATTTAATGAATCACTCTCATTTCAGGTGTTCTGTGATACGCATGAAGAGATAGATTATTATTGGAATAAGCTTTCAGAGGGTGGTTAGGAAGGGAAGTGCGTCTGGTATAAAGATCAGATCGGACTTTCGTGGCAATATACTTCCGGAATTAATGGGCGACCCGAAAAAAGCGGGAGGCGTAATGAGCGTTTTTATGCAAATGACTAAATTTGATATTGAGAAATTAGTAAAAGCACAAAATAATTGAATTCCGGATTATCTGAATTTGATCTGTCATCTGTCAAATATTTCGTTTTTACAGTCAATTTTCAGGATAAAATTGGCCACTTCGCTCCATTTTTCTAATTTCACGGTTTTAATTTTGTAGGAATGACTTTTCCAAAGCTTACCATTAATACTCCGATTGAGTTAATCAACCAATTTGCAAAGAATACAATGGTTGAAAATCTCGGGATCCAATTTACTTCTATCGGCGAGGGTTGGGTAGAAGCCACCATGCCCGTGGATCACCGCACCTCGCGTCCGGGAAATCTGTTGCATGGAGGAGCGAACCTGGCTCTTGCAGAAACAATAGCAGGATTGGGTTCCATGTTGTTAGTTGACAGTAGTGAATTCGATGTGCTCGGAATTCAGATCAGTTCAAACCATACCGGTAGTGCAAGTGAAGGGACAGTATTTTCACGTGCGGATATTGTATATGCAGGAACCCAGACCCATGTATGGAATGTAGAAATAAAAAATAATGCCGGGAAATTGTTATCGACCGGGCGAGTGACTAACATGATTGTTAAACGGAATGGCAAATAAGCTCCTCTTGGCTCCGGTCTTTGACCAAATCATTCAAAACCAGATAGCTTTTGCCGCTTGGTTCGATCCTATGGATCAACGATTAGGTATTGTCGTTGGAAATGCTTCTGATGTTAAATTGTTTGATCGTTTCGATCAGCTGAATGGGGAAGCCGGATTTGTATTTGCCCCATACCGTATCACCGGGCAATACCCGGTTATTTTGTTGAAACCGGCTATTTACCTCGAAGATTTAATTTCTGTGGATCAGGTTGATTTCAGCAATATTGAACCATTTAGTAAGAAATCGGCAGACAATGAACATTGCAAAACCTGTACAAAGGAGGAATACCTTCATACCATCAAAGAAACAGTGAGTGCCATCCGTGGCGGAGATCTTTCAAAAGTAATTATTTCCCGACAGATACCGGTTAAAAGATCAGAACGCTCACTTGGGGGTATATTTATTCAATTACACGACCAGACGCCCAATGCTTTTACCTATTTGGTCAATTTGCCTGCCGCCGGAATATGGATGGGGGCAACTCCTGAAGTATTGCTAAAGTCGGATGGGCAATTTTTCGAAACCGTTTCCCTTGCCGGAACACAAGTGCGGAAATACGACTCAGAGGATTATTATTGGAATACTAAAGATATTGAAGAACAGGCGTTTATTTCGCGATACATGCTTGAACTTTTCTATTGTTTCGACATCCATAAATACCGTACTATAGGACCGGAAACCTTGGAAAGTGGCAAAGTGGCCCATCTGAAAACCTCATTCTTTTTCGCTGCAGAAAAAATTGAGAAGTGCCTCGGTAATTTTATTGCTGAATTGCATCCTACTCCGGCAGTTTGCGGTTTACCTAAAGAGCTGGCCGATGAATTTATCCTGAAGAATGAAAAACATGACAGAAAATATTACACCGGATATCTTGGTCCCTGGAAGTTGAATCAACAGGTTAATCTTTTCGTAAATTTACGATGTATGGAGGTAACCGGCGACGAGTTTATCCTTTATGCAGGCGGGGGAATCACTGCCAAATCAATTCCGGAGCGTGAATGGGACGAAATCAATCAAAAAGCAAAGACTTTGTTGTCAGTGATCGCACCTGAACTGCAAGGCCAGAACGGACATGGAGATGACCCATATCAAATTTAGAATCCTAATTCTGAAATCTTCCGACTATGATAACCGACAAAAAACATGTTCAGCAACTTGCCTCACTTTTATTCCAAAAGGGAATTACCAGTGTGGTGATTTCACCAGGTTCGCGTAATGCACCGTTGATAAATATTTTTTCCGGCTTACCGGAATTCAGTTGTATGAATATTGTTGACGAAAGAAGCGCTGGTTATATAGCACTTGGGATGGCTTTAGCCCAGGAAAAGCCTGTTGTGGTGGTTTGCACTTCCGGAACTGCGGCCATCAATTACGGACCAGCTATAGCTGAAGCTTATTATCAGAAGATCCCGTTAGTCGTGTTAACAGCCGACCGTCCCCGGCGTTGGATTGATCAGGCCGACGGACAAACGGTACGGCAGGAAAACCTCTTTGCAAACCACATACTGAAAAGTGTAAGTCTGCAGGAATCTGACAGTGACAATGATTTCCTTCTCAATAATTTGCTGATCAACGAAACGCTTAATCTGGCTTTATCTTCCAGACCAGGTCCGGTGCACATCAATATTCCTTTGGATGAGCCGCTTTATGGATTGACCGAAAGCGAGATGGCCCCTTTCAGAAATATTCAAATCATTAAACCAAAACAGAGACTTTCCCATTCAGAAATTAATAATCTGGCAGAAAAATGGAATAGTGCATCCAGAAAAATGGTGATCATTGGTCAGCTTTCTCCGGATGAGGAATTAAACAACCTGGTGAGTCAACTTGCAGAAGATCCCGGAACCATTATTTTTGCTGAGCACATTACGAACCTGAGCACGCCACATCTGCTGAAAATGACTGACCCGGTAATTGCGGCAATCCCGAATCACTTAAAGTCTGAATTTCAATGTGATATTCTCCTTACGTTTGGTAATCAGATCGTTTCAAAACGACTTAAACAGTTTGTTCGTCACCATCAGCCGGTCCAACACTGGCATATTTCAGTAGGAGCAGACCATACCGATACCTATAATTCGCTTTCTCATGTGATTGCGACCAATGCCCTGGAGTTTCTGAACGCTTTCGTTCCTGAAATAAAAAACACCGAAAGTGCATACCGCGAAATGTGGATCACACTGGAAAGAACTTCAAATCAGTGCAAGGATAGCTTTCTGAAGGATGCTCCGTTTTGTGATCTGACCGCTTGTCAATTGATTGCATCATACATTCCTGAACAATCGGTGGTCCATTTGGGAAACAGTTCAATGGTTCGTCTGATGCAAATGTTTAGTCCGACAAAAAATGTTTCTTACTTTGGGAACCGGGGTACCAGTGGCATAGACGGTTCGTTATCAACCGCAGTTGGATTTGCCCTCTCTTCCGGAAAGATCAATACGATTATTTTGGGTGAACTGTCCTACTTTTATGACTCGAACGCCCTTATGAATAAACACTTTCCGAAAAATCTTCGAATCATCGTACTCAATAACGGTGGTGGAAATATTTTCAGGTTGATTGGGGGTCCAAGGCAATCGCCAGCCTTGAAAGAGCATTTTGTTGCTGAACACGATTTTAAAGCGGAAGGATTAGCCGGAGCATACGGAATCTCCTACCTTAGAGCGGAAAATCGGATTGAGCTTTCTGAAACGCTAAATACGATCTTTGCTCCGGATTTCTCGGGACCTGTCATTCTCGAAATACTGACAAATGGCGAATTAAGTGCACAGGTGTTTCAGAAATGTTTTGAACAAATCAGAGGCTAACCTGTATTAAGAAGATTAACCGGTAGGATTGGATTTTAGCGAATATTGAAAAACTTGAATCTGGTTTTCAACCAGGGGTAAGTAATAGAAAGCATATGAGTAATAATTTAGTTTTACTAATTCGCATTTAGGACCCCTCTAAATCTCCCCGAGGGGAGACTTCTGGTCCATAGTATTAACAATTTCGGCTCTTTTCTCCCTTCTAATACTCTCCTTAAGAGGGATTAGGGGCAGTCTGGGGCGGTCAATAAATATTTAATAAATATTAGATAATGAGCAGTATAAGAGAATGGCAAACAATTCGGGAATACGAAGATATTTTTTTCGATTATTTTGATGGAATAGGGAAAATAACGATCAACAGAGAGCGTTATCGAAATGCATTCAGACCAACAACTGTAAATGAAATCAGTGATGCCTTGCGAATATGTCGCGAGGATCAACGGATCAACGTGGTGGTGTTGACAGGTGCGGGCGACAAGGCTTTTTGTGCAGGTGGTGATCAGACTGTCAAAGGTAAGGGTGGCTATATCGACAAAGATGGTATTCCACGCCTGAATATTCTTGAAGTGCAGAAGCAAATCCGTTCGATGCCCAAACCGGTTATCGCAATGGTTAACGGCTATGCCATTGGCGGCGGCCATGTATTGCACGTGGTCTGTGATATCACCATTGCCTCGGAGAACGCAATTTTCGGACAGACTGGTCCCAAAGTTGGAAGTTTTGATGCAGGATTAGGTTCCTCCTATCTTGCCAGCATTGTTGGACAGAAAAAAGCACGCGAAATATGGTTCATGTGTCGCCAGTATTCAGCTGCTGAAGCCCTTGAAATGGGATTGGTCAACAAAGTGGTTCCGCTTATTCAACTTGAAGACGAAGTGGTAGAGTGGGCACAAAAAATGCAGGAACACAGTCCGCTGGCACTTCGGATGCTGAAACTGGGACTTAATGCCGATCTTGACGGGCAGATTGGAATACAGGAGTTTGCAGGTAACGCCACTCTACTTTATTATCTCACCGAAGAGGCACAGGAAGGAAAGCATGCATTTCTCGAAAAGCGCAAACCCGATTTCAAGAAATATCCCAAATTTCCATAAAGAAATACTAGTAATAAAAAATGGCAACAGCTAAAAGTTGGATAAAAGCAGCGCGTTTAAGAACCTTGCCATTGGCAGTATCGGGTATTTTGATGGGGGCCGCACTATCGTATTTTGATGGCGGCTTTCAAACAAAGGTAACCATCCTCGCCGTTGCAACTGCTTTGTTGATTCAGATTTTCTCAAATTTTGCGAACGACTATGGTGATTTCCAAAAAGGGACTGACAATCATCATCGCGTGGGACCCCAGCGGACGGTTCAAAGCGGAGAAATCACTCCAGAACAAATGAAATATGGAATGGTCATATTGATAGGTTTAAGCCTTCTTTCTGGGATTTGGCTTGTGACCGAAGGAACTAGAGGACTTAATCTGACCACCTCATTACTCTTTATTGGATTCGGAGTCATTGCCCTCATTGCTGCCTACCGTTATACTGCCGGCAATAACCCTTATGGATACGCGGGGTTAGGTGATTTGTCGGTGTTTCTTTTCTTTGGAATTTTACCTGTCGTTGGCGCTTATTTTCTGAATGCCCACCAATTCAATCCCGAAATATTTCTACCTGCAATCAGTATCGGCCTTTTCAGCACAGGTGTACTGAATCTGAATAACATGCGCGACATTGAAAATGACCGCAATTCGGGTAAAAAAACCATGGTAGTGAGGATGGGATTTCGCAATAGCAAAGGTTACCACACCACTCTGATTACAATCGGATGGATTTCTGCCTTATTGTTTGTTTACTTAAGGTTTCACTCTGGTTATCAGGTAATATTCCTGTTGACGTTACCGTTGTTTATCAAAGATCTGGTACACATTAACCGGATTCAGGAACCCCGCCATCTGGATCCGTTTCTGAAAAAACTGTCGATTGCAACACTCTTATTTACCCTGTTGTTTGGAATCGGCGTGTTGGCGTCCATCTAAATACAAATTATTAAAATGAAGGCTCATTTCAAAAAGTATACCCTCAATTTTAAGCAGCCTTCGGGGACATCCAGGGGAGTATACACTACACGTGATGTTTGGTACATCTTTTTAACCGATGGAATAAATACGGGTATTGGCGAATGTGCGCCACTTCCGGACCTGAGCATTGATAGTCCTGAAAGAATTAGCGGAAAATTGTTTGAAGTTTGTGAAAGGATTGACGATTTTATCACCTTCCCCGATGAGTTGCAAGATTGGCCTTCAATCCGTTTTGGACTCGAAACTGCATTGCTCGATCTGAAAAACCGGGGAAAACAAATTTTGTACCCTTCAGCTTTTACTCGCGGGGAGCAGGGAATCCCGATTAACGGACTCATCTGGATGGGTACACCGGAATTTATGAAGCAACAAATCCGGGCAAAACTTGATGCCGGTTTCCGCTGCATTAAAATGAAGATTGGTGCCATTGATTTCGGAACTGAATTTGGTTTACTGAAAGAGATCCGAAAGGAGTTTTCGCCCGGTGAGATTACCCTTCGCGTGGATGCCAATGGCGCCTGGTCATACGAGACTGCACTCGAAAATCTGAATCGCCTTTCAGATCTGCAGATTCACTCAATTGAACAACCGATCAAAGCTGGTCAGTGGGATCTGATGGCTGCTTTATGCGAAAAATCACCGGTCCCGATTGGACTCGATGAGGAATTAATCGGCGTTTTTACACCTGAAGAGATGATTCAAATTGCTGAACAGATCCATCCGGCCTATTTAATTTTGAAACCTGGACTGCACGGTGGTTTGGCGGGTTGTGAAAAATGGATCGGACTGGCAAAAAAATCCGGGATTAGCTGGTGGATAACTTCAGCCCTGGAATCAAATGTCGGGTTAAATGCCATTGCCCAATGGACATTTCAGCAAAATATTTTCACCGAACAGGGACTTGGAACCGGACAGCTTTTTACCAACAACTTTGATTCCCCGCTCCGGATCGAAAGGGATCAACTGTGGTATCATCCGGCTCTTGACTGGCAACTAAATTCACTAAAAGATGATTGATCATCCGAATATCATCATTCTGAACGGGAGAGAATTTAACGAAGAAGCATTGAGACATCTTATTAAAGAGAAACTTTCATCTCCTCATTTACCGGCTTGGGAATCGGAATTGTTCTCATTTTTGGAAGAATGGATATCTGAATCTGAAACAATTGAGGCGCGAACCTCAGGAAGTACCGGTGATCCGCAAATGATCAGATTACCGAAAAACACGATGGAACAAAGCGCTTACCGGACAATTGATTTTTTTGGACTTCAATGCGGAAACCGGATTTTACTAAGCCTGCCTTGTCGGTTTATTGCGGGTAAAATGATGGTGGTAAGGGCTATTGTTGGCCGAATGAACCTTGTAACAATTGATCCGTCAGGTGATTTTGATATTCTGCTGGAAGAAACTTTCGATTTTGGATCGATGGTTCCCAATCAGGTTTATAAATTGCTGGAGAATCCTGCCGGGAAAAGAAAACTCGAAAATATCCGCAATCTGCTGATTGGAGGTTCAGCCATTCCGGGAACACTTGAAAAGCAAGTCAAAGAGTTGAAAAGTCGTGTGGTTTCGACCTACGGTATGACAGAAACCGCATCACACATTGCCATTCGTGAACTTTCGGGGGAGAGGGCTTCCGATATTTACAAATGTCTTCGGGGAATATCGGTCAGCAATGGGAAAGACGACTGCCTGCAGATTCATTCTGCTGGCTGGGGCGATCCTTTACAGACGAAGGATATAGCTGAAATATTATCTTCCGATGCATTCCGTATTTTAGGGAGGATTGATGATGTCATCATTTCAGGCGGAATAAAATATTTCCCTGAGACGATTGAGAGAAAAATAGAATCATTGATTCAGAAGCGTTTTGTAATTTCCTCATCACCTGATGAAAAGCTTGGAGAAAAGCTGGTGCTTGTTATTGAAGGCGAACCGGTGCCTTCTGAAAACCTGATGAGCGAACTTAAGCGATCCCTGCCAACTTTCGAACTACCCAAATCAATCATCTATCTGCCGAATTTTCCGGAAACCCCGTCCGGAAAGATCCGAAGAAACGAAATCAAAAAGCTTACAAATCCCGATGTTTGATCTTAGGGATCCACCTTGGAACCTCACTTTTTAATAATTTCTGTTGTCATTTCCCTAGATTTCTAGTCCATACATGTTTTTGACTAAAGGGTCATCGGGACCTCCATCAATAAAAACTCTGCCTCGCTATCCGCTTCGATTGAAATCTGATCCGCATTCCAGATCCCAAATCCATCCCGGGTACCCAAAGATTGGCCTTTAATTGTCACATTCCCGCTCAGAATAAAGGCATATACGCCGTTACCCTTTGCTTTTAAGGTATAATCTGCTTTAAATCCCTTATCGAATTTCGCCAGGTGAAACCATGCATTTTGATGAATCCAAACGCCGGCATCATCCCGATCGGGCGAAAGAATCTGTTGCAGCCGATTGTGCCGGTCCTCCAGATTTAAAGTGATCTGGTCATATCTTGGCTCGACATTTTTCTTGTTGGGGATTACCCATATCTGCAAAAATTTGACCCGCTGATCTTTATTCTTGTTGTATTCGCTGTGAAAAATTCCCGTTCCGGCGCTCATTACCTGAATATCTCCATGTCGGATGACAGAGATATTTCCCATACTGTCTTTGTGTTCCAGATCCCCTTCAAGCGGGATGGAGATGATTTCCATATTGTCGTGGGGATGAGTTCCAAAACCCATCCCTGCTTCGACGGTATCATCGTTCAATACCCGTAAGGCACCAAAGTGCATTCGTTCAGGATTATAATAGTTTGCAAAACTAAAAGTGTGCATGCTGTTCAGCCACCCGTGGTTAGCATGACCACGGGTTTCGGCTTTATGTAGAATTTTATCGGACATTTAATATCTTATTTAAGACTGTTTTACCTTAAAGCCTATTTCACTGTGTGTTGGGTCTATTCCCCATTTTGTTTTTACCTGGTTTTCCATAATCCTTTTTTTTAATTGTTTTTAATGACGCAAAGGTAAAGTGATCAGAAAGTGTATGAAATGGACAAATTACAGGATCAATGGTATAAATTAGGGTAAATGTCAAACCCGGCATGGTGCATTTGCAATTGTGTCTATTGGGAGATACGATCCTTAAAACTTTGGAGTGATTGACCGGTATTGGTTTTAAAAAACTTACTAAAGTGGGAGGGATCTTCGAATCCCAGGTCGAATCCAATTTCCTTACCGCTTTTCCCTGTAAAGATGACCATTCGCTTTGCTTCGAGGATGATCCGGTCCTGGATATAGTCCTTAGCTGAGATATTTACTGCCGATTTGATCACCTCATTGAGGTAATTTGGCGTAACACTTAATGCTTCAGCGTACTCCCTGACCTGATGCCACTTAGCAAAGTGCTTTTCAACAATATCTTTAAAATGCTTAACAATTGTTTTGCCGACTTCCAGGTTCTGGGTATTGGTATCTGATGAATAATTTCTGCTACATTCAATCAGGAAGAGTTTTAAGTAGGCGCCAATCGTTTCAAAGTACAAATCATCCTGGTTATGAAAAGCCGACAACATTTGTCCGGCAAAAGGTTGAAGTGTTGAAACCAGATGATCGGAAAGCACAAGAGGAGGAGTTTCATCACTTTTGTGAAATAATCTCAGATTCGAAATAAAATCATTCCGGATGCTGTTTTTTTCAAGGAACTCCGATGTAAAAAGAATAACATATCCGGTTGGAGCAGGATTGGTAATGATCTGATGTACCTGTCCGGGACTTACAAAAAAGATATGATGCGGCAATATGGGGTATTCCCTGAAATCGATGATGTGTTTTCCAGTGGCAGTCAGCGGCCAGATCACCGTATAATAATTATGCCGGTGGGGGGTGTCGGCGATTCCACCTAACTGTATGTCAACCTCCTCCATTGTTTTCATCACAAAATGGGCTGGTGCACCATTCTGCAATAAATCGAGGCTATAAATTTTGTCAGAATCCTTTGTTGGCATTTACATAAAGATTTTCTCAAAATTAAGGTTAAAATAAGGGAATGACAAGTCCCATTAAGTAATTGCACATGGTTTTTCCCGTGGTGGATTTTTATTATTGACGGGACACGATACCGTAATCTATCCTGAATATAATATTTCATTATTATTCGTTATTATAATTTATGTTCTTTAATTTTGAGGATTCAGACAGAAAAGCCGGGGACTTAATATTTTCTTTTAGGTATGATATTAAAACAGAAGCAGGGAGGGCAACACAGAGAATTTGAAATTGTAAATGACATTCTCAAAGTGAAATATTCGACATTGGGCGAAGTGAAGGAGTGGACAGTTAATCTTGAAAATATTGGGGATGAGCTAGTCTATATTTCTGCGACACGTAAAAAGGGTTATATTATTTCGTTGGTGATGGTTGCATTTTTAATCTTCATCACCATTGCCCTGTTTATGAGCGATGATGTAAACGGTAATCTCCCGGTAGTGTTGGGATCGTATCTCATTTGTGGTATGGTTATGGGATTATTGTGGTTTCTACCCTTAAAAAAAGAGATGCATCTGGTTGGAGGAGCCGTAAATCTCACTTTTTATCAGGATAGCCCCTCGGCTGAAGAAGCAAATTCGTTTGTAAATGAGCTGATTAAAAGATCTAAGGAGCTTTTGATTGATAAATATGGAAGAGTTGATCCCGATCTGCCAGAAGATACAATGATCAATCAATTTAACTGGTTAAAGAATAGGAATTTAATTTCGGAGGAGACCTATCAGGAACTGAAAGAGGATTATAAGATTAAACGATTATTGACTCGTCATTAATCATTGATATATCAGGTTGTTTAAAGACAAAAGAATACAATGTTGAAATTTTCGCAAAAACAAGGTTACAAACGATGTGAATTTGAGCTAAGGGATGATTCCGTATGGGTAAAACTAAAGACACTTTCAGGAATCAAAGAATGGGTTGTTAAACTTGAGAATCTTGGAGACCAGACGGTAACTGAGAGAAACACCAGGAAACTGGCTGTTTTTTTTGCCTTTTGTTCGGGTGCATTCGGTCTGTTTTTTATTGCCGTTAATCTTGCAGACAGGAAACATACCCTTGAACCCTGGGCTGTAATCGTCATCGGTTTATTTTATTTACTCATTGCCGGCATTTTATCCATTATCCCCAGTAAAAGAGAGATCCAGATTGTCGGTGGATCACAATCACTGAGTTTTTTTCTTGAAAGTCCTTCTGAAGTAGAGGTTAAGACATTTGTGGATCTGGTGATTGCCCGTTCAAAGGCTGTTATTCTGGAGAAGTACGGAGCAATTGATATCGATATTCCTGAGGAAGAAATGATGAATCAGCTGAATTGGCTACGAAACCGGAATGTAATAACTGAATCAAAATACAAAGAGTTGAAAAACGAATATGTCTATAATGAAGTACGTGATAAGGTATCTAAATTATGGCCTCAGGCAGGTTTAGAACTTATTCCTGGTGTAAAGAACATTGACCTAATTAGTAGCGATGAAGG
>Ga0118677_10012962_pt1 | contig 12106 bp, 9 predicted proteins | sample AliMusrvi5mmetaG_FD_86154 | JGI IMG/M metagenome (GOLD analysis project Ga0118677, IMG submission 86154)
GCGGAGCAGGGCGGTGAGCACGCGCATGCGGGCGGCCCCGCCGGATTCCTTCATGGCATCGACCTCGGCGCGCGCCGAGATCTGGAGTTGGGTGTAAACGGATTTCTGCGCGGGCGTGAGCTCGACCTCGACGACCTGCTCGATCTTGTCGGGGAGCTCGGGGAGGAGCTCGGATTTTTTCCGGCGGAGCATCCACGGGCGGACCCGGCGGTTGAGGCGGTCCCAGAGCGGGCCGCGCTCGCCTTCGAGGAGCGGCTTCTCGTAGCGTTCCTGAAAATCCTTCCGGCTCCCGAGGTAGCCGGGAAGCAGAAAATCGAACAGCGACCAGAGATCGCGGAGAGAGTTTTCCAGCGGGGTTCCTGTGAGGATGAACCGTGCGTCCGCCTCGAGGGCGCAGGCGGCTTTGGCGTTCTGGCTGTCCGGGTTTTTGATGTGCTGGGCCTCGTCGAGGACGACGGTGGAAAAGCGGAGGCCCTTGTATTTCTCGATGTCGCGCCGGAGCAGCGCGTAGCTCGTGACGACGATGTCGGAGGAGGGGATTTTTCCGAAAAGCTCCTCGCGTCCCGCGCCCTCGATCGCGAGGACTTTGAGGCCGGGAACAAACCTCTCCGCCTCGCGGCACCAGTTCCAGACAAGCGATGACGGGCAGACGACGAGGTGCGGGCCCGGATGCGATTCCATCATGGCGAGGGCTTGCACGGTTTTTCCGAGCCCCATCTCGTCGGCGAGCAGGCCGCCGGAATTTTTTTGCGCCAGGAAGAGGAGCCAGCCCGCGCCGTCGATCTGATACGGGCGGAGAAGGTCGTGCAGCGCACCGGGCTTGAGCGGCGCGACCTGGGCGGTGCCGGTGACAGCACCGGTCCATCCGGAGATGCAGGCTTCGAGGTAGGCGCGCTGGAATCCCGGAACCCGGAAGACCCCGCGTTCCTGCCGGGGTTCGGCGTCGCGGAGGACTTCCTCGAGATCCGCCGCGAGGCCCGCGTCCGGCACGGCCACGCGGCCGTCCTTGAGCCGGAGTTGGGGAGAGCCGCTTTGCAGGAGCCGCTGGATTTCCTGATGCGAGAGCACCGCCTCGTTGCCTGCGGTAAAATGGATGTGAAAATCCAGCCAGCCGTCGTCTTTTTCTTTGAGGGCGAAGCGGGGTTCGATGCGGACGATGTCGCGCGTGACATGCTGGAAGCGCTCGCCTTCGCGGACGGCCCATTTTTCCCGGAGGCGCGGGAGGGAGGACGAAAAAAAACGCACGACCGCGGCCTCGCCCTTGAGGGCGGCTTTTCCGCGGAAGTCTTCAAACCCGCAGGCAACCAGCTCGCGCAGCGCGGCGGCTTCGGCCTCGTGGTTGGCAACGCCGGGCCGCGAATACTCGAAAGCGATCTCCGCGTCGAGATGCCGGAGCGAGCCCTCGAGCGCGAGGACGACTCGCGGCTGCTCGAACGTGGGATTTTGCATTCGCGAAACCGGGGCCGCCGCCGGGGCCGCCCGCTTTTCCGCAGGGCGCAGGACCGCGAGCCCGACCGCCACCGAGTGCGCGCAGATGATGCCCCGGACACGCGAATCCCGGCACGGGCACAAGTTTTCCACGTCGGTCGCGCTGCGGATTTTCAAGCCGGCCAGAAATGGTTTCCCCTGCGAAACCACTTTTCCTTTCAGCAGCGGAGGCTCATACGACGCCTCCGAGACGCGCCCGGCGGCATGGATCGACCGGGCCTCTTTGAAGACCGGCCAGCCACACATCGCCACGAGGAATTTTTCTGTCAGCTCCATGCCCGGATTCCTGTTCTATCCGGAAAACGGTTTTGCGACAGCGGATATTCGGAGTTGAGCAGGCGGGGGATTGTCGGGCATGGTGGGGCCTGATATGCGCGTCCTTGTTGCCGTCCTGCTCGCCCTGGCGATTGTTGCGGCGCAATTTATTTACGGCGGGCTGATGCGGACGGCGTTCAGCCTCCCGAGTTACGCGCTCGTGGCTGTGGCCGGGATCCTCGGGGCGGCTGCGGTGTTTTGGAAACGTGCTGTGCCGCCGAAGCCGGAAGCCGTGATCGCCACCCTCTTGGCAGGCGGGTATCTCCTGTGGAGGACGCTGAATACTCCCGGCCAGGATCTCGCGGTTTTCTACACCTTCCTCGTCACCGCCTGCGTGGCTGTCTATTGCCTTTGCGCCTGCGTGGTGACGTCACCGGCCTCGCGGTATGTCTTCGTGTCGCTGCTGCTGCTCGCCGCGCTCGGGCAGGTTGTCGTCGCGGCCATCCAGTTTTCCGAACCCGGCTATTTCTGGCCGCTGCCATGGTTCAGCGAGCAGATCCGTTCCTGGTATTGCAAACCGGAAGCCACTTACCTGCGCGGACACGGGATTTTTCTGAACGGCAACCATCTGGCGTGGTTCCTGAACGGGATGGCTTTCCTCGCGCTAGGAATGGCATGCCTCGGGAGGTCCCCGATCTGGGTCAAAGTCGTTCTGGCCTATGTCTCCGCCGTCTGCGTCGCGGGAACGGTCCTGACTCTCAGCCGGGGCGGAATGGTCGGACTGGGCACCGGGCTGGCCGTTTTTCTCATCCTGAGCCTGGTCGCTTTGGGAATCGGTGCACGGGACCGCAGGCTCGTGATTCTCCTGGTCACCATAGGCATTCTGACAGTCGGCCTGGGCGGGGGATATTATCTTTTTTCCCAGAGCACGACCGCCCAGGTGAGAATGAGCAAAATCACCGAGGATTCTTACCGGACAAACCTCTGGCCCGCCGCGCTCCGGCAGGCGCAACTCGAACCGCTCACCGGAACCGGCGCGGGTTCATTTACCCAGCTCTCCCGGCGCCTGCGCGATTACTCGTCGGATTCCGATGATACGTTCGCCCACAACGACTGGGCGCAAACGATGGCGGATTTCGGGTTCGTCGGGCTCGCCCTCGTGGCAGCCGCCTTTTTTCTGAACTGGAGCGTGGGTTTTCATGGGTTTGTGGACGCCCTCAGGCAAAGGATGTCGGTGGCCAGCAGGCCGCAGAGCAACTCCGCCGCCTTCGGAATCGGGGCCTTGAGCGCTTTGGCCGCGTTTGCCGCCCACTCCTTCTTTGATTTCAATATGCAGATCCCCGCAAACAGCCTGCTCGCGGCCGCTTGCGCCGGCATCGCGGCCAATTCTGGCGTTGCCCCGTGGGGCCGCACCGGAAAAAGGCGCCTGGCACGCTGGGTGGCAGGAACCGCCTCCTGCGCGTGTGGGGTTTTCCTGGCTGTCCTGCTCTTTCGGAATGCCGAGGCGGAGTGGCGCTCGCTTCGCGCCGAGAACGCGCTGATCAAAGGCGATTTCGTTCTGGCCGAGGATCAAGCCGCCCGGGGCCTGGCCGTCGCACCCCAGCATTCGCGCCTCCGTCGCTTGCTCGGAGAAGCCCTGATCCAAGGGGCCCCGTCCTCGAAAAATCCCAACGAAAACTTCATCCTTTCCAGCTACCATCTCCGCAGATCGACCGAATTCGATCCCGACGAGAGGTGGAATCAGCTGATGCTCGCCATTTCGCTCGCCAGCCTCCGGCAGATGCAGGCCGCCGAGGTCGCTCACATTGAAGCGATCCGCCTGGACCCCGGAAATCCCGCCGTCCACGAATACTACGCCTTGTTCCTCGAGGGTGCGGGAAAAACCGATGAAGCGATCCGGGCCTACGAGGTCAGCCTCGCCGTGCCGGGAACCAAATTCGCCGCCCAGCGGCTCCAAGCGCTCCGCCTGAGGACAAAGTTGACCCAACCGCAGCATTGATTTGCGACAAATATTTTTCTCTAAATGTGTTGCCAAGTCCAGCGCGGGCGTTAAAACGCCAATTTACTGATTATGAAGACTCATCGCTTTTTTCCGACGCCCACAGCGCTTGTTCTGGCATCGCTTTACACAATGGGAAGTCTGGGGGCGCAACAAAACCGCGTCCCGACCAGCTTTTTTCTGCCTCCTCCTCCCTCCGATTATGCCGCGGATATCGGGGACCGCCCAGGGGCCGTGGGGACGGGTGAGGGGTCGAGACTCAACCCGACCGGCCTCAACCCGATCGGCATATTCGAAGCAAGCCCGTTCAAATACTCATTCTCGGTCCGGGAAGGTTACGACAGCAACGTTTTCACCACGCATACCAACCCGATTTCGAGCTTCTACACGAATTTTGCGGCCGGGTTGGATTACCAGTTTGGCGGCCCGAGACTCCAGCTCACCTCAAGCCTCGGCGGGGGAGTCACTTACTATTATACCCGTCCGGGAAAAAAGGATGATCTCAACGGGCAGTTTACCCTCGCGCTCGTCTATCTTGCCACTCCGAGACTGAGCATCAGCGCCAACACGACGATCGCCTACCTGTCCCAGCCGGACACATCCCTCTACGGGAACTCAAACCGGGTGAACGGAGACTACCTCTACACGAACTCCAACATCGAAGGTTCCTACCAGTGGTCCGAAAAATTCTCCACGGTCACCGGCTACAGCGCCTACGCCAATTATTACGTTACCCAGCAGTTGAACAACACCCAGTCGTTCTGGTCTTCGACCATCAAGCAGTCGTTCCACTGGCTGCTCCTCCCCAAAACCACGATCGTCGCCGAGTATCGCGCCAACCCCATCATCTACACCGGCGGAGCGGGCATGAACAGCTTCGGGAACTTCGCGCTCGTCGGTTTCGACCAAATCTTCAACCCGCGCTTCAAATGGACTGCCCGGCTCGGCTGCGAGCAGCGCTTCAACCAAAACCCGGTGGACGGCAATTCCACCTACTTCGGCCCCTACATGGAAACCAATCTGTCCTACCAGTTCGGCCCCGCCTCGACGCTCTTCTGGACCGCCCGTTACGGGACCGAGCCCTCCGGCTTGACGAACGTCACCCAGCGCCAGACCTTCCGGACCGGACTCACCGTCTCCCATGCATTCACCCCGAGGATCTCCGGCAATCTCGGCCTCAATTTTGAAGAGGACTACTTCAACCAGTCCGGCGTCATCAACACCTATAACCAGACGATCGCCGATATATCGGCGGGCTTGAACTTCAAGATCAACCGCCACATCTCGCTCAGCGCCGGCTACCAGTTCACTGACGTGCTCGCCCCGCAAAACGTCACGATGGCATACACCCGGAACGTCGCTTTCGTTGGAGCCAATTTCAACTTTTGAGCCAGGGGCTGTCCATCGGATGCCTGGCGCATCTCATCAAGCCTTGCATGAGGGGGTCATTGTGCTAGCTTGACTCTCCCCCAGCTGCCGCCAATTTTTTAATCACCTTTTCGCAACCACATGAACAACAACGACAGCGGTGAGCTCAAGCTTCACTTCCTTGACTACTGGAGAGTCATCCGGGTCCGCCTCCCTCTCATCGTCCTAGTTTTTCTGCTCGTGGTGCTCACCTCTGCGGTCGTCACCTACTTCATGCCGAAGGAGTATGCCTCTACGGTGACGATGCAGGTGCAGCAGAACGACACGCTCCTCCAGGTTTTTGACCGGTCAGGCGGGGTTGGAATGGACCCCCGGTTTCTGACCACCCAGTTCGAAATCATCCAGAGAAAGGAAATGCTTTATCCGGTGATCGACTCGCTCGGGTTGGAGCAGCGCTGGAAGGGAGCCTACGGGTTCACCAACAAAGAGCAGGCTTACTTCCGGCTCCGAGGCATGATCGATATCCGGGAAATCCGGAATACCGAGCTCATCCAGATCGTCGTCATGAGCGGCGACCGTCAGGAGGCGGCGGAGATCGCGAACCGGATTGCCGAGGAATACCAGAAGAAGCGCATTGAAGATCAGCAGCAGATGGTCGCCAGGTCGCTGACCCAGCTTCAGGACGAAGTCGAAAAGCAGCGCAAGAAGGTTGACGATTTGCGGAACGAGGCCATCAAGATCCGGACGGAAAACAAAATCCCGGATTTCAGCCCGGACACGATGACGGACCCCCGGGATACCGCCAATGAGGTTTATGCTTCCGTCGAGCAACAGGTCAGTACGGAACGCCTGAGGGTCTCATCCCTCCACGCCAAATACGATCAAATCGCCAAATTGACCGATGACCAGGTCATGCGCAGCATTACGACGCTCGAGATACAAGACCCTACGATTTCGCAAATCCTCCCGCTCTATCAGCAGGGCTCTTCCGAAGAAGCCCGGATGCTGCAAAGCGGGCTGGGAGTGAACCATCCCACGGTCAAGTCGCTCCGCGCCAAGAACGAGGTCATGGCGAAGCAACTGCAGCAGCAGATTGGGTCCTTGCGGACCAGCCTGAAAGCCAACTTGGATATCGCGCAATCCTCGCTCAAAGAACTCGAAAACCGTCTCACCGAGGCCAAGGATGCCCAGCAGACCGCCAAGACGAAGTCGGCCGGCTACTACGAGGCGAAGAACAATTACCTTCAGGCGAAGACTGTCCTTGAGTCCGCCGTGATGCGCCTCTCCACCGAGACCATGCAGCGCAAGATGCCGCAGAATCCCGCGATCATCTGGGAGCGCGCGGAGCCGGCGAGCGCCCCTTCCCGCCCCCGCGTGATGCTCAACATCCTCCTCGGCGTGGTGGTCGGTCTCGTCTTTGGCGTCGGCCTCGCATTTTTCATCGAATACCTCGACACCAGCGTGAAGACCATGGAGGACGTGGAGTCATTCCTCCAAGTGCCGGTCTTGGCGGTCATCCCCAAGAATATCACCCTTCTCATCGACGACGCCGACGACAATCCGGATGCCGAAGCCTACCGGATCATGCGCACGAATATTGAGTTCAACCGCAAATCACCGGACGCCAACACCATCACGATCATCAGCGGTGGGACCGGCGAGGGAAAATCCACGACTCTCATCAACCTGGCTTACACGTTTGCCAAGGGCGGCTACACGACCCTGGTCGTGGACGCGGATTTGCGCCGCCCCTCCCAGCACCGGCTCTTCGGGATCGAGAACGAATCGGGTCTGAGCGATTACCTGACAACGGAACTGGATCTCGAAGAGGTCGTCCACCTCACCAAAGTGGACAACCTCTACCTGATGACGAGCGGGCAGTTACCCAACGATGCGGTCGGCATCCTGAATTCCCAGCGCATGGTCGAGCTGATCGAGGAGGTCAAGGGACGCTTTGACATCATCTTTTTCGACTCCCCCCCGATTCTCGGGGTGAGCGACGCCTCTGTCCTTTCCAGCGCCATGGATCTCACGATCATCGTCGTGCAGCACAGGCGTTTCCCGCGAGCCATGCTCCAGCGCGTCAAGCAGGCCGTGGCCAATGTCGGAGGAACGATTCTTGGGGTTGTGCTCAACAACGTGGATGTGCGACACGACCAGCACTACGAATATTACACCAGCTACTACAGCTACTACCACAAGGGCGGAAAAAACGAACGGAAGAAAGCCGCCCGGAAGAAAAAGGAACCGTTGGTCGCCTCCTCAACCCCTGCCAAACCCGACACAGAAGAAGATGCATACTAAAGCCGCTCTCATGGTATTCCTTTGCGCCCTCGCGCTCGCCATCCCAGCGTCCGGTCAGGATGCGGTTCTTCGCGCGGGAGATCAGATAGAAATCCGCATTGGCGGTGTGCCGGCCGAGGAAGTGAGCCAAGTCACCGGCGTTTACACCGTTGACGGCGACGGGTTCATCAACATGCCGCACATCGGCAAGATCCATGCCGCCGGGGACACTCAGTCCCAGTTGCAGAGCATGATCGAATCCTCTTACAAATCCCAGCAGATCTACACAAACCCCTCGATCACCCTCGCCGTTCCAAATTCCGCGCGGTTCGTGGATGTGGGCGGTGATGTGAGGAGCCCGAAGCGCGTATCCTTCACCGCGGACCTGACCGTTCTTGGAGCCATCACCGACGCCGGCGGGTTCACGGAGTATGCCAACCAGTCAAAGGTCGAACTCCTGCGCGACGGGAAGGTCATCATGATCAACATCAAAGAGGTCCGCAAAGATCCGACGAAAGACATCAAGCTCAAGCCCGGAGACAAAATCCAGGTTCCTCAGAGCTTCTGGTGATCTGCCGGGTCAGCAGACCGGGCACAGGTGTGCAGGCCACAAGGCATCCCGGTGGTTCGGGGGAAGCAGTTTTCCGGGCTCGTCCGGCTGTGCCCCGTCAACGTGGCAGGTCCCGAGAAGCGCCCCGCCTTTTTCCACCCTGACCGAGCGGGCATGAACCTCGGCCTCGAGGCGTCCGCCGCAGCGCACGTGGACAATCCCCCGGCAGTGGACGATCCCCGTGAGATGTCCTCGCACCTCGAGATACCCGGTCTCCAAAGGCAGCGTGAAACACGCCCTGGCTTTCTTCTCGATAAAGACCGCCGGGGCGGTGATCTGGCAGGCGCAGGCGCGGCTCGTTGCAATGTGGACGCCCCCTTCGGATTTCAGAACCCCGACAATGCTCCCCTCGATTTCTGCCGACCCGCAGACAATCCACGAACTGCTCAAACTCGCCGCAGGGCCTACGGTGAGCCTTCCACGGATATCCACTTGGCGCGAAGCCGGCGAGTGAACCATCATGTCCCCCAATTCAATGGCGCAGTTGCAGCAGGGGCAGATGGTATTGAGGGCATGCGAACAAACAAAGTGGGACTCCCCGCACCGATGGCACAGGACTGCTCGCCCGTCGGAAGTTGCGGCAGGCAGAGAAGGGGCGTTCGGCGAGAACTCTGCCCGCCCGACCGAGTAATAATCGCCGCAGGACTGGCAGTATGTCGAAATCAGGCCGGGCGGCTCGAGCTGCAGAAAGCCGCACCCGGGGCACTGGAACTGCGCCTTCTGCGGAAGACGGGGCATGAAATGTTCAGGCCGATGTCTCGGTGGCCTTGCCTCGCGCGGATTCCACCGCCGGTGTCACTTGGCGTGCGCCCGCCCCAGGAATCTTTGCGGAGGTGACTTCGGATTTCCCGATGAACGTCGCGCCTTCCTCGATGATGATGCGCATGGCCTTCAGGTCGCCGTTCAACTGGGAACTCGCCTTCAGCTCGCAGCGCTCGCTCACCGAAATATTCCCGTTGACGAGCCCGTGGACGGTGACCGCTTTGGTCTTCACCTCGCCCTTGATCTGGGCGTTCTTCCCGAGTGTCAAGACACCATCGGAAACGATCTCGCCGTCCAGTTTTCCGTCAAAAATCAATTCGTTTTCAAACTTCAGCGTCCCCGTGATTTCCACATCGTTGGCCAGGATATTCTTTGCGGATGAAGGTTCTGCTGCAAAAGAAGTCAGGTTGTTCAAATTCATAGTCGTGGGTTGCCACAATAGCAGCCCCCGCAACGAGGTCAATGCCGATGCCTGGCGTTGCCAGGGTAAAAAAATATCGCTGCGCCCAGCCCGTCAGGCATCATTTCGGCTTCCCATGAAGATCCTGATCCTGGGCGGCCGCGGCCGCCTCGCCGCCGCCCTTGCGAGGGAGTGGAGTTTCTCGCACGAGACCTTCTGCCTTTCGCGTCCGGAGCTCGATGTCGCCGACATCCCCGCGCTCGGATTCTTGCTGGCGTCCCACGAATTCGATGTCCTCGTCAACGGCACGGGCCTGACAAACGTGGACGAGTGCGAGTCGCGGCGAGACGAGGCCCGGGCGGTCAACGCGCTTGCCCCCGCCGTGATGGCGGCGGCGGCACGGGACCGAGGGGCTCGGTTCATCCACTTCAGCACGGATTATGTTTTCGACGGGCGGAACCCCGCGCCTTACACTGAGGACAGCGCGACTAACCCGCTCGGGTGGTATGGGCAGACCAAACTCGACGGGGAGAAGGCGGTTCTTGCCGACGGCTTGTCGCATCTCGTCGTCCGGGTGTCCTGGGTCTTTGGACCGGACAGGCCAGCCTTCCCGGACATGATCGTCGAGCGCGCGCGCACCAGCTCGCGCGTCGAGGCGATCGCGGACAAATTTTCCTCGCCGACATACGCCTGCGATGTCGCTGCGTGGCTCGAACCGTTTTTCGATCCGTCCCTGCCCGGAGGCCTCTACCATGCCTGCAACAGCGGCGGGTGCTCGTGGAGGGACTACGGAGAACACGCCCTGAAATGCGCCGCAGAGATGGGCCTGCCGCTCGCGACGACCGAGGTCGCGCCGATTCTCCTCGCGGATATGAAGGCTTTCAAAGCCAGCCGCCCTGCCCATACCATTCTCTCCACTCAAAAATTGACTCGCGTCACCGGCATCTCTCCCCGTCCTTGGCAGATCGCCCTGCGCGAATACATTCAAAAATATGCACCGCTTCCACCTGCCCGCTGAAAATTGGGAATCCTCCACGCTTCCTCCCGACGAGTCCCACCACTGCGCGAATGTTCTGAGGTTGGAAACCGACGAGCGGGTCACCGTGTTCGACGGATCCGGGCGCGAGGCCGCGGCCGTCATCCTCGAGGCCAACCCCAAAGCCGTGACCTTGAAGGTTTCCGCCGCCGCGAAAACCCCCCGCCCTCCTTGTGCGATCACGCTCGCCCAAGCAATTCCGAAGGGAAAGAACATGGACCTCATCGTGCAGAAGGCGGTCGAGCTCGGGGCCTCGGTGATCGCGCCGATCCTGTCGGACCGGACCGTGGTCCAGCTCGACGCCGCCGAGTTGGAAAAAAAGCGCGGCAAATGGCGGGAAGTCGCCCTCGAGGCCTGCAAGCAGTGCGGCCAAAATCACCTCCCGGCGATCGCAAAACCCTCGCATCCCAAAGAATTTTTCGAGCGGGCCGAGCGCAGCGAGCTCATGCTGATCGCATCGCTCCAGCCTGATGCCCGGCCGCTGAAATCCATCCTGGCAGATTTCGTCTCAACCCATTCCCACCTCCCCCGCAGCGTCACCGTGATGGTCGGCCCGGAAGGGGATTTCACGCCCGCCGAGCTTTCGCTGGCCAAAAGCAGCGGGTGCATCCCCGTCACCCTCGGACCGATCATCCTCCGCACCGAAACCGCAGCGATCTACTGCCTCAGCGTCCTCGCTCACGAACTGTTCTCGCCGGCGGGGTGAGTTGCTCGTGTGACACGAAGAAATCGGCAGTTGCAGGCCTCTGCGCTCCGCTTAAAGTCGCGGCGATATGAACAATCTGTCTGGAGGCCCTCTCCTTATTTTTGGAGTCGGGATCGCGATCGTGTTCGGAGCGATCTTTCTCCTGCTGATCGCTTCGACTATCCGTGCGAGGAACAGCGGCATGAACTGGTTGCGCGCCCCAGGTCGCGTCCTCTCCTTCGGCGTCACATACGGAGTGCCCGAAGTTTCCTACGAATATACCGTCGATGACCAAACCCGGACCGGGACGAAATTTCACCCGGGACCATTTGCAAAATTCTCCGGCTCCGGAACGACGGCAAAATCGTTCTATCTCAACCCGGATGGCTCGTTGAAATTTTTACCGGATAGCACGGCAGACGTATATTATGATCCGGCAAATCCAGCGGATGCGGCACTAGCGACCGGTCTTCCACCCGGATTCTGGAGGGGCTTTGTCGTCGTGCTCTTTGCGCTCGGATTCTTCACCGGGGGCTTGTGGGTGATGGCCGGTCACGGCCAATGGATCCGCGCACATGGCCTGATGCTTTTTGGGATCGTTTTTTCTGCGGTTGGCGTGTGCTTGTTTATCTACGCTCTGAAGTGTTTCGGGCGCCTGCGGCAGGCCAGCGGTTTTCCGATTGCTCCGGGGCGCGTGCTGAAGGCCGAAATCGCGTATTCCAGCGGAGGCGACAGTCGAGGTTATGTTCCCGCGGTGGAGTTTGAATACAAAGTTGATGGCCGGTTGTATCAATCGAAACAACTCACCGCGGTTTCCGCGCGCGTTCTCAAATCCACACAGAAAAGCGTTCAGCCGATGATCGCCCAGTTTCTCGCTGACCCGGCCGTTGACGTCTACTACGACCCGCAAGCACCGTGGGACGGTTTTCTGAAGCAAGGCCCAGCATGGGGCGCATGGATGCCGCTGGCCATGAGCCTTGTTTTTTCCGGCGTTGGATTTGCGGTTCTTTATTCGATGATCCGATAGCTTTGACGAGCTGATAGCTCTCGTTCAGGCGGAGGTTCTTCATCCGGGGCTTGCATATCGCAGCCGTGACACGGGCTGGATACCCGTGTTAGGGTATAACGCACGTCTCACCTGCCCATGAAATCCATCGCCTATCTCGGACCCGAAGGAACATTTTCCGCGATTCTCGCGAGGCAGCGGTTCGGTTCGGGGC
>Ga0118677_10012963_pt1 | contig 12105 bp, 8 predicted proteins | sample AliMusrvi5mmetaG_FD_86154 | JGI IMG/M metagenome (GOLD analysis project Ga0118677, IMG submission 86154)
CATCCACCACGGTTTATGCCGCCCAGACCAGCGCGCCTGGCCATTTCCTTTACCCGGTCAAAATTGCCAGCGAGGATGTGCGCCTCAGCCTGGCGTCCAGCTCCACAGACAAGGTGGGCATGGATATTGAATTTGCCAACCGCCGCCTGCAGGAAATCAGCTCGCTTGCCCAAAACGAAAAAGGCGTCCCTGTCGCTGTTTCCACGCGCTGGGGTCAGCATCTTGATGACATCTTTGAACATGCCGGGCAAATGGATGACACCCAGCTGGAACAGGTGATGAACCAGCTGCATTCAGGGCTGAGCCAGCAGCTGCAAACCACCGATCAGCTGATCAGTGCCCGGCCTGAAGACGCACAATTGGCCCGCCTGCATAATGAAATCTATGCCAGTATCAAACTGGTTGAATCCGGACTCGCCAACCCGGCCGCCTTCCGCCAGCAGATAAAAGCCGCCGGGGGAAACGAAATTAAGTACGAAATAGAATCGATGGAAGGGGAAATAGAAAACCAACAAAGCAACCCAGCGCCTGCGTCACAATCCACCCAGTCCGCTGCCCCTTCAAACCAGATTATTTCCACCCTGATTCCCAACCGCAGCAGTGAAGTTGGGACTCCTGGCATTCATTCCGCCAATCCAGGGCAACCTTCCTCGAGTGAGGTAAATGAAAACGCCCCGTCCAACGGCACACGCACCCAGCCGGCAGTGAAACCCACCGTTCAGTCCCAAAATTCCAGTGATAGTGAAAACAAAAGCCCATCCGCGCCAGACTCGTCCAATTCCGGCGATGACGGGAGCAGCGAGTAATCCTAAAATTCCGGGGAATGAATCTGGCTCTATTTTATATCCGAAACCGGGAACTGCCTGCTTTATCCATTCGGATGCAGACCTGGGGTCTTTAACTGGCTGCTTCCGTTTTGCTCTTCCAGATTTCCCCTATCATCGACCAATCACAGCAATTTTCGGAAAAGTCTTTTTTTAATAGATTGATTCTTATTAATAAGTGCTATTATATATATAAATAATAATTACAGACAATTTTTATCGCATTTGCAAAACTGAATCGATTTTAGAATAAGGTGTGGAGTTATTTTTAATTAATCGGGCATCATTATTATATTAAATTATAGGGTCAGGAATATGAACAATTTGCCAGGTAAGGTTTTTTACAGCATTGTGCTCTCATTCATTTTATTGTCGTTCGCCTTGCCCATACCGATTTATGCCCAAAAAGCCACCAGTATGCGCGTCAATTCATTCCAGATCAGCGAAGGCACTGATGCCATGGATCTGTCCGTTTTTGTGACCCTGTTTGATGATGCCAGCGGTAAAGCCATCACCGGGGGCAGTCTCAAGAGCGGGCAGATTTCATTTTTGGATATGGATAAAAAATACCCGGCTAGCGTAAAACAGGCTGATTCGCCTTTTTATATTGCCCTGATCATCGATTCGAGCGGCAGCATGCTGCCCGTCGCCAAAAAGTTGCGCGAAGCCGCCAAAACAGCCATCAGCAGCCCACCCAAAGGGGCGCAATTTGCCATTTATCAATTTGACGAACAGCTGCAGTTGATCCACGATTTTACCGACAACAAGGATGTGCTTGCCAGCGCCATCGACAAGGTTCAGCCGCGTTACGGCAAAAGCACCTGCCTCTACGATTCCGCTTACGACACGATCGACATGCTCAGCAAAGCCCCCAAGGGGCGTAAAGCGCTCATTTTGTTCACCGACGGCAAGGATGAAAAATCGGGCGGGGGCATTTGTTCAAAACACGGTTATGACCAGGTGGTCGCTTTTGCCAATACCCCCGGCAACCCCACCCCGATCAATACCATCGGGCTCTCCGGCAACCAGCACGACGTGAATGCCACCGAACTGCAGAATATGGCTTCCACCACCGGCGGGTTTTCAGCCATTGGCGGTGAAGAAAATATGAACGACATCTTTAAACAGGTGATGGATGCGCTTAACAGCCAGTGGATGGTCGAGACCAAAATCTACCCGACCGTGGGCAAACACAACGCGGTGGTCCAGGTGACACTTGCCGACGGGACGCCTTTTTCAGGAACCATCAACCTCGAATCGACCAAGCCTTACACGGTGCCTCCCGACCCGGTTAATGTCAACCTCGACGGTCTGCAGTACAGCCCGGCGGACGACAAATTTAACGTCAAGCTTTCTTTTATCAGCCCGCAGTTAATTAACGAGTTGAAGGTCTCGCTTTGGAGCTCGGATACGGGCCTGAAAGCGGCGGATTACAGCTTTTCCGACCTGGCTAAAAACCACGACTTCACTTTCGCCAGCACAGGCCTGGAAGCAGGCAAAAAATATACGATCAAGATCGAGCCTTTCGACAGCAGCGGCAAATTTTTCACCACTGCCAAGGGCGATGAAATGGTCATTTCGCACGATTTTGTTTACCAACCCACGATCAGCGCGGGCGGGCTGGTCATCAATTCGGTTTCAATTGAACCCAGGACTCTCGTACTGGCGCTCACGACCAAGGGGCTGGAAAAAGCGGCGGCCTATGACGGTTACCTGAATGACGAGACGACCAACGTGCGCGTGCCCAATTCGGAATTCCACCTGCCTTTGCCCGCCCCCAATTCGCCGCTGAGAATCGGCGTGGATAAGGTCACCGCCGGGAAATACACCATTGTGCTCAGTGCGGTCGACGCCAGCGGGCAGACACTCTCTTCGGCCCAGTACAAGGGCCTGACTTATACACCGGCCGGCACCGACTTTGCCCTGCTGGCGGGAGGCATTGCCATCCCCATTATCCTCTTGATATTCGCGATTGCGGTCGGCGTGATGATCTGGTTGATGCGCGGACGCAAAGCCACCCGGGCCAAAACAGGGACGCCCGTCATGCAGGGTAACATGGAGGTGTCTTTAAACGCACCGTCCAAAGAGTCGGGGGACCTGCCCATCAGCGAAACCATCATCATGCCGCGCATGAGCAGCCCGGCAACTGCTGCGCCGGCCCGCCAGGCAGCGCGTGCTGCACTGACCATCAAAGCGACACCCGCGCGCGATATCCGCGGCAAGGCATTCATGGTCGATCGCAGCCCTTATACCATCGGCCGCGGCCGGGAGAACAACCTGATGATCCTTGACGGCAAGATTTCGCGCAAGCACGTGCAGATTGTGGAGCACCCCGCCAACAACAGCTTCATGCTGATCGACTTGAACAGCGACAACGGCACATGGGTAAACGGCAACCGCGTCACTTCCAGCGCTCCGGCAGTGCTGCAGAACGGGGCCGTCATCCAGCTGGGCAACGATACCCAGCTTATATTCCAGGTACTGGCCTAGAAAGCGGCAAGCAGGTATGACCGTTTCCGGGTTTATTCCGCTTATGTTTTTTCAGCATGCCGTAGGACAGTATGGCAGGCAACCATTTTATCGATAAAGAAAAGGAGGCAAAATAGACAAAAGTTTATGACCCATAGAAAATATCCAGTGCCCCTTATCAAGGGCCGTATCGTCAACAAATCAATTGATTCGATATGAAAGAGGTACAAATATGAGTAAAGTTCAGATTTCATGGTCGCAAATGCAGACCATTCAGGGAAAATTTCAGACCGATCAGACGGCTGCCCAGAAGGTTTTGACTGATCTTACCCGCGGGTACGAGGATCTGAAAAGCACCTGGGAAGGTGAAGCGGCCAACAAGTTCTTCCAGGAGATGGAAAACGATGTTCTCCCGCGTACGCGAAAAATGGGGACAGCCTTTGGGCATGCGGCAGATATCACGAAAGCATTAATCAGCCTGTTCCAGCAGACCGAGCAGGATGCCGCCAATATCTTCAAATCCAACAATGCTTGATCTATTAGTTAATATTTAATCGGAGGTGCACGATGACTGATGTTTTAAAGATGAATTATGCTCAAATGCAACAAATGCAGCGCCTTTTAACAAGTTCTGCAGCTGAAGTGCATAACCTTGAGGGCGATGTCAAAAGTATTGCTGCCACCCTGGAAGGCGGCGCGCTTCTTGGGCAGGCCGGTCAGGCATTTGGTGATAAGCTCAAAGGCAAACTGTCGCACAGCCTGGACAACCTGGCATCCAAGTACACGGAGTTGGCAGGCGATATTGGCGGCGCGATGCAGGATATGCAGCAAGCTGATGGTCAATCAGCCGGCGGGTTCTAAGGTTCTTAATCATTCAGGAGGTTTATCATGGATATGTTTGGAATGGATTCAGGTGGAATTGAAAGCGCACTGAGCGGACTCGGCGGCCTGATGAATACGATCACGAACGAAATCGAACAACCGATCAAGGCCATGGTCCAGCAGGTGCTGGGTGGCATCTGGAAAGGCAAGGGCGCTGATGCTTTTGTGGATCTGATTAACAACCAGGTATCGCCCCACGTCGGTAATGTTCAGACGCACGTTGGCAATTACCAGACGCACATCCACAGCAGTGTCGATCTGATTAATGCGGGTGACATGAAGGGTGCGCAAACGACCGCCCCATTGGATGATTCCTTCAATTTCTAATTTGCAGGGTAAATAAGAGAGGTAATTATGGCAGAAGATATCTATATGGATGTCCCGAAAGTGACCACAATGGGACAGACTTTCTCCACGATCGGCGACACCTGCAGCACGGTGCATTCCATTCTGGAAGGCATTGCCAATGCGATTAAAGCCTCAGGCATTTTCGGCGCAATCTGCGGCCTGTCGGTCGTTGCTGAAGTCATTGATTTGATTAATCCCATCATTAAACAGGTGGGAGACCTTTGTCACACCGTGAGCGATGGGATTAAAGGAGCGGTTTCCAACTATGTGAGCGGCGATCAGACCGGCTCAACCTTATTCCGCTGATAAACTTTTATTTCTCCGGCCTGCGGTATCATCCGTGGGCCGGAGATTTGCTATTATTCCTTATTATTTTTATTTCTTTAAATGGTGAGGACGGCCTATGAAGCATATCTGTACCCGCTGCAACCGCATTTCGATCGATGGCAACCTGTGGTGCCAGGAGAGGGACTGCCCCGCCGAAAATACACCCGAAATCTTTGACGACGGTGAATGGATCGGCAACATCCAGATCGTCAAACTCATCACCGTGCTGCGTTCCTCAGCCATCTATGCCGCCAGGCGCGAAAACGAGGATATCCTTTTAAAAGTGGCGCACTACGGCTTTGAAGACAAGATCAAGCGCGAAGCGCACCTCCTGCTCAATCTGCAGAAGAAAACGGCCCACCCGGTGCTGCCGGTGCTGCTGCCAGCCTACAAAAACGGCTCGGTGGATAACTACCCTTACGGCAAGAACAGTTTCGAGGGTAAAACGCGCTATTTTGAAGTATTCAAGTACATGGAAGGCGATCTGCTGCGCGATTCGCTCCACCGCAACGCCCAGCCATGGTACCTGGACGCGGGCTGGATCACCCTGGCCCTGGCCGATGCGATCCTGCTGCTCAACCAGAACAGTTTCTTCCATTTCTGCATGAGCCCGGACATTATCATGATCCGCACTGACAAACAAAACGTGCCGCGCCCTGTGCTGCTCGACCTGGGAATCGCCTGCCAGCCGAATGAACTGCTCAAGGCCTGGAACACCAAGCACGTCAACCCGGCCTACATCGCGCCCGAGTTGATCGCCATGCAAGGCAAGGTCGGCCTGCCCACTGAAGTTTACGGGCTGGGGCTGGTGCTTTTTGAAATGCTGGCGGGTTTTCCTGCTTACGGCTTTATCTCCCGCCGCGAGGAGGACATTTTTAATTCCATCCTCACCGCCCCCCAGCCGCAGACAGGACGGGTGGATTTGAAAAATCTGCCCGATATTGCCGAAAAGGCCATCAACCGCAACTACGAGCAGCGCTTTAAAGACGTGATGGAATATGCACGCCAGCTGCAGGCCAATATGCCCCCTGTTCCGCAGGAAAAGAAAGGCTTTAAGGTCAACTGGCGTGCGGTGGGTGTGGTCATGGCAGCCCTTCTGGCCATTTCACTGCTCGTGACACTGGTCATGGTCATCGCTCTTTAGTTCTTTAATCCTTTGCAGCTTACTCGAGGAGATTCGCGATGGGACAATATATTGACCGCCCCCCCCGCATCCAGCCCGAATTACCGGAAGGGAAACGTGAAATTCCCCAGCCGCCCAGTCTCAACATCCCTGCCTACGACGTACTGATCCAATCCGCCCTGCCGCTGGTGACCATTATTGGATATGTTGCCGTGGCTGCTTTTGGCAAGGGCTCGGGGCTGCTGATGATGATCCCGATGAGCATTGCCATGGTAGGGGCTTCGGTGCTGGCGGTTTTCAATTTTAGAAATAACCGCAAGCGAGTCGCTGACCAGACCGAAGCCTATCTGCTGAAACTGGTGGAAACGCGCAAGGAAATGCTCAGCTACCAGGAAATGCAGCGCATGTTCTATAACTACAACTACCCGGAACCGGAAATTACCCTGGCCATCGCCAACGACCTGACGGTTACAGATAAATCACAGCGCCTCGAGGACAGTCGTTCCGGTTCGCGCCTGTGGGAACGGCGCTCGACCGACCATGATTTCGGGCACATCCGCCTGGGCAGGTGCACGCGCCCCTCTTCGCTGATCTATACCCTGACCGCCCCGACCACAGATATAAATAATGTGATGGTCCGCGACGCGCTGCGCCTCAAAGCGGATTCGCAGTATGTCAGCAATGTGCCTGTCACCCTTCCTCTGCGCCAGTATTTTAATGAGCGGGGTGAAGCCGACAAAAATGCCCCCGCGGTCCACGCCATCGGCATCTGCGGCAACTCGAAGGAGGCTGTTTACACCTACATCACCTCGATGCTGGTTGATTTCGCCGCCTTCCATTCGCCCACCGACGCGCTCTTTCACCTGGTGGGATCCTACGAGGCACGCCTCAACTGGCGCTGGCTCTACTCCCTGCCGCACAGCAAAACCGATCCCCAGCACATCAACATTTTTTTTGAAGAAGAGCAAAAAGTCACCGGGGAAAATGAAATCGGTAATGTTAAGCTCTTCTGGAAAAACCTGCGCAACATCCTCGACCGGCGCAAGCAGATTCTCGAAGAAGAAAAGAAAGACAAAAGCGTCGACCCCACTCTGCCGTTCCTGCTGGTGATCGTGGACGCCCTGCACGATTTGCCGGAATGGTCCAATTTGCGCGACCTGGAATCGGAATCGGTCATTTCGACCCTCTTCGCCGAAGGTCCGCGCCTGGGGGCGGCGGTCATTTTCCTGGTGCCCGAACGCAGCAAGGTTCCGGGGTCCTGCAAAGCGCTGATTGAAGTCCAGTACGACCCGCAGACCCAGGAGAAGCCGGTTTTTCGTTACACCGAGGTGGATATCAACTCGCCGCGCTATGTGGGCGCCGCCGACCTGATTTTAAACCAGGAGACCGCGCGCAAATTTGCGCACCAGCTCGAGCCGCTCTCCATCCGGCGCAGTTACGGCGCCGACCTGGGCACCAACATCACCGTGACCGAGATGGCCAAGTTCACCACCATGGAAGAGTTGATCACCAAGTCGACCGAATCGTGGACGCGCAGCAAGGAGCCCAAGTCTGCAGACTGGCTGGGGGTCAACGTGGGCCTGATGCCCGGTAACGATGTGCGCCGCCTGGTATTTTCAGCCAAGGCCGACGGCGTGCACGGCCTGGTGGCAGGCAGCACCGGTTCGGGCAAATCGGAACTGTTGATGACCCTCATCCTGGGCATGGCCATCGATTACGACCCCAGCATCATCAATTTCGTGCTGGTCGACTATAAAGGCGGTTCGGCTTTCGAGCCTTTCCGCAACCTGCCGCACGTGGTGGATATCGTCACCAACCTCGAAGGTTCGGGCACGGCGCGCATGTTTGCTTCCATCATCGCCGAACTCAACCGGCGTCAGCGCATTAACACCTATACCAATTCCAAGGACATTGTGCATTACCGCCGCAAAGGGCTGCACCTCAAACCAGGCACGCCGCCCTACCCGCACCTCTTTATCATTATCGACGAGTTTGCCGAAATGATCGCCGGCAACGCCGAATTTAAGGCGCAGCTGGAAAGCATCACCCGCCTGGGACGCGCCCTGGGGGTCACCCTGATCCTGGCAGCCCAGCGCCCGGTGGGCGTCACCGACCAGATGCGCGCAAATATCAAGTTCCGCATCTGCCTGCGCGTGGAAACACCCGATGACAGCCGCGAATTATTACGCCGTTCAGATGCGGCTTTCCTGCCCCCCACCATTCCCGGGCGCGGCTACCTGCAAATCGGCAATGAAAACATTGAACTGATCCAGGTGGCGCACACCGGCGGCGACTATCTGGGCACCCAGGCGGTGGTCAACCCCAACGTCATCTGGCTCGACCGCCAGCACAAGGTGGAGCAGGGAAAACAGGAAGCTCCCAAATTGTTCGAGGTGACGGTGGAGAACCTGGCCGCACTCGCCAAACAGATTTCGGCTCCCCAGTGGCGCCCCTGGCCGGCTTTCCTGTCGCGCAATATGTCCCTGCGCACGCCGATCGACGTGGCCTACCTGAAAGAAGAGGACATCGCCCTCATCAGCGCGATTGACCGTCAACCCGCGGAGACGGCAGCGGAAGAGAATCCTTCCAGCACCGGCACATCTGCGCCCAAACTTTCACTCAACAACCTGGTGCAAAAATGGCTCGATTCGGACTACGGCTGGAAAGGAATCGACTGGGCTAAAACAGCCATGCGCCCGATTGTCGGCATCATGGACAACCCCTACGACGCCATCCAGCTGCCGCTGGTGGTCAACTTCACCGCCGGGCACATGGCCATCTTCGGGTCTTCGGGCTGGGGAAAAACCACCTTTCTAAAAACCCTGGTAACTGCCCTGACGGTAAGTCATTCACCGGATGAACTGCAGATCTACATCCTCGATTTTGCCGGGCGCAACCTGTCTTCGCTGGAAGGGCTGCCCCATGTGGGCGCCATTATCACCGCCGACGAAGACGAACGCATCCTGCGCCTGTTCCGCTATATCAATTCCATCCTTGAACAGCGCCAGGTCCTGCTCAGCCAGGCCGGGATTAACGACCTGTACGCCTACAACGAGAAAAACCCCGACAATATCCAACCGGTCATCCTGGTGCTGATCGACAACTTTGCTGAACTGAAGGAAAACTTCGAGAACCTGCTCGCCCCGCTCACCTCCCTGGTGCGCGAGGCGCGCGCCTACGGCATCCATTTCGCCGTGACTGCCGACGCCATCAATGCCTTACCCAGTAAGATGTTCAGCCTGTTCACCGAAAAGTACGCTCTCAAGATGTCGGACACTGGCGCCTATAGTGAAATTGTGGGGCGCGTGCCAGATATTGCCAGCATCGCCGGGCGCGGCTACTTCCGCGTGGGGCGCACGCCGCTCGAATTCCAGGCTGCCCTGCCCATCGGTCAGGACGAAAACGCCATCCAGACTGTGGATGAGAATGAACGCCTGGTCAGCCTGGCGGAAAAGATGACGCGCGTCTGGGACGGTAAATGGAAAGGCAAGCCCCCTGCCACGATTGAGATTCTGCCCGTGCGGGTGCCGCTCGAGAATATTTTGAAAGATTTCACTCCCCCCGCGAAGCGCCTGGTTTCGGTGTTGGGCATTAATGACCAGGACCTGCAGCCTTACGTGCTGGACCTGCAGCGCCAGGGGCCGCACATGATCGCCATCGGCCCGCCCAACTCGGGAAAAACAACGTTCCTGCGCGCCATCCTGCTTTCCATGGCCAGCCTCTATTCCTCCAAAGAATTAAAAATTGTTCTGGGTGATTTCCAGCGCAAACTGTTTGATTACGGCGGAAAGCACAGCCTGGGTGAACTGCCGCAGGTGATCCAGACAATTACCCGCCCTGACCAGCTGACCGAGTTTATCACCAAACTCAAGGCAGAAGCCAAAGACCTGGTGGACACACCTGGACGCGCACGCATCCTGGTCATCATTGACAATTATGACAGCTTCAGCGATGACGGCAACCGCGCCACACGCGGCGGTTTTGAGGAACTGGGTGTCACATGCCGCGAGTATTCGACCTCAGGCCTGTCATTCATTATCGCCGGCTCGCTCGCCATCACCAACACCCAGGAAGATTTGCGCAAACAGATCACTTCCGCCGGTTTGAGCATCGCCCTGCAAAACGCTGACGCGGTGAACAAACTCAACGGCAAGATTTCGCGCAGCCTGGCCGAATCCGAGCTGCCCATCGGGCGCGATTTCATCATCAAATCCGGACGCACTACCATACTCCAGGCTGCCACGCCTTACGCCAGCGATGATAACATCGAAGGCTCGCTGGACGCCTGGGTCGAACAAATCCTCAAAAAATTCCCCGATGGCAAAGCGGAATGGATCTTTAAACCTGAGCCGCCGGCGGCAGCGCCTGCTGATCCCACAGCGCCTGCTGCTGCTACCCCCCCCTCGGGTGCCCCTGCTCCTTCTGCAGCAGGCTCGAATGCTTATTCCCTTCAGCAGATTGAGGAATTAAAGAAGCAGCTGGTGGAAAAAGGCATGCAGGCGGGCATGTTGCAGTATATGCAACCAGAGGACATCGTTAAAATCGCCATATCTTACAAAATTATACCGGGGGAGGCGCCCAAATGACCGAATACCTTGAAGTGACCTTCAATATTTTTGATTACACCGGTCAGCACGCCAAGATCCGCACGGATATTACAGTAGATACGCTTATTCTTGAAATCCTTAAAGAATTTGACGACCTCGACCGTAAAACGCCCGAAGCTTATGCGCTTTACCTGAAAGGCATCAATAAACCCTTTGAGCGTGAGCAAACCATTGCCAACCTGGACCTGCATGCGAAGGACGAACTGGAACTGCGTTATGTCAACACCTCAGCCAGGGAAGGCATTGGCGAGGCGCCCCAGGCCTACCTGGAAGAAGCCAGCACGCACAGCCGTTTTGAAATTGCCTGGCAGCCCGCCATTATCGGCCGGATGAGCAGCGACCCTTCGCACAGCGACCTGCTGGCGGTTGATTTAAGCTTTCATCCTGCCTACCACCAGGTATCACGGCGCAACGCCCAGATCACCTATGATGAAAAGGGCTATTATATCGAGCCGCTCAGCCCCAACAACCCCATCCGCATGCGCGGCGAGAAAAAACTGATCGAGCAAAAACGGCTGCTTAAACCGATGGACCAGATTTGTTTTGGTGGAGGCCAGATCGTGTTGACCTTTAACCTGGACAGCCATTCTGATGAAACGGTCGAAGCGCTCGACATGCAACCCTCTGCCAGGCTGATTGTTTTGAAATCAGCCATACCCGAATATAAAGGCGTCACCTTTAATATTGATAAAAAGGAAATTTCTCTCGGACGGGTGGATTGCGACATTGTTTTTAGCAACGATGCACGCATATCGCGCAAACATGCCATCATCCGTTATAACGAAGATAAACAGGTATACCAGATCATCGACCTGGCCAGTTCCAACGGCGTGACGGTGCGCGACAATCTGATTCCTGCCAATACCCCCGTTGAAATTAAAAACAGTGATGTCATTGGCATCGGTGCGGAAACACAGCTCATTTTTGAGGTGGACAATTAAAAAGGGCGATTAACGCTTATTTCCAATTAAAAATCAGGTCCGTTTTTTGAGGAATGATCACGGTAGTGATTAAAGGGGACAGCGTTCCGCAGGTCCCCTTTTTGCATTTGCAGTTTGAATCCATGGTGTTGCTTGAACAAACAGTGGCCGTGTAGGATACCGTCCATTCGCCTTTGACCTTCAGCGGCATGTATGCATAAAAAGTGCCGGTCGCATCGGTGACCGCGTCATTGCGCATGCGGTCATTTCCCGATCCCTGCACCAGGCTGAGTTGAATGCCGCTGATCGGCTTTTGCTGATCATCCAGCACCCGCCCCTTCACCAGCTGGATCAATTTGGGTTCCACCACGGGCGGAGCGAGCAAATCCTGGTCCGATTTAACCAGGTGGGTATAAATCCAACCCCTTTTTTTGGTTTCCGATTCAACCAGCAGCCATTCTCCCCCTGGTGTGCGCCCCACCACCCGAAACGGGGTATCCTGTTTTGCACGCAGAACCACTTCAAAAAGAAATCCGGGATTGGTGCGCAAATTGGCATTATCCACGTCTGTCAGCACCGTGAAAGGTTTAAAGGGGGTCGGGGTG
>Ga0118677_10012966_pt1 | contig 12104 bp, 10 predicted proteins | sample AliMusrvi5mmetaG_FD_86154 | JGI IMG/M metagenome (GOLD analysis project Ga0118677, IMG submission 86154)
TCCTTGGTGCCCACCACCACGCCGGCGCCAGCCGGCCTAGGACTCAGTTCCGTGAACTACACGTGGAGCGGATCGGTATGGATCAGGTAGACATCGCGGTAGATACCGCCCAGGTAGGTGAAGTCGAGGTCGCTTTGCGGCTTGCCGGGCGGATAAGTCGGGTCGTCGGAATTATCGGCCCGCACGGCGATGACATTGCCCCGGCCATCAGGACGGAGCAGGCCGCTGATGTCGGCGGCAAAGGGGAGATAGCCGCCAAAATGCTCGGCTGCCTTGTGGCCGTTGACCCACACCGTACACCTGCCCATCACGGCCTCGAAATAGACGACCGTCTTCCGCTTTACGTCAGACGGACGCAACGAGAACCGCTTGCGATACCAGGCCGGCCCCTGGTAGTTGCGGCCGCCGCTCTGGTTCTCTCCGAGGAGTTCCAGGCTGTGCGGCAGGTTGGCGGCTTCCCAGGCCGAGTCGTCGTAATCTGGCTGTTCCGCCCCAGCAGCATCGGCCTTGAGGAACCGCCAGCCGGGATTGAAGTTGACTATCTGCCGCGGGCTGTCCGGGATGGCGAAGAAACCGGCGGATTACGCTGGTGCACGACAATCTGGTAGAGGGTGACGACAAGCAGTAGCGCGGCTCCGGCCAGGCAGGAGACGTTGAAGCCGGACCGATCAGCCAGCAGGCCGCCGACCATGGGGCCGACGAGATCGACCGCGCCCGCTCCGCTGCCGTGCGGGAGGCCGCTGAAGAGGTGGGATTTCTCCTGGCGCGGGAGCGGCTGGCGTTCCTCTCGCACTGGCTGCCGCCGGTGGATGTCCCGCACCGGTTCAGCACCTGGTTCTTCGTAGCCGCTGGCGACGGCAGGGTCACGATCGATGGACGCGAGATCGATTCCTACGCCTGGTGCAGCCCACGGGAAGCGCTATCCAGATGCGATAGCGGCGATTTCAAGCTTGTCCCGCCTACCTGGGTGACGCTCCACTGGTTGAGCCGGCACACCGATGCCGGCGCCGCGGTCAGGGCGGCAGTCAAGGGCCCGCCAGAGAGCTTCGTCACGCGGCTCGCGACGGCGGGAGACATCCGCGTCGCCCTGTGGCAGGAGGACGCGGGACACCAGTCGGGAAACCCTTCCCTGCCAGGCTCCCGCCATCGGCTGACGATGGCTCCGGGAGCCTGGCGTTACGAGCGCGCGCGGCCATGAAGCGCACAAAATCCTCGATGTCCCTGGCGAGGGCCTCCGCCTTCGTTGTGCCGATCGGCAAGCCAAACGGCATGCTGTAATCCCTATGACCGCATCGAGCCGGAAGGATATCCACCTCCGTCAAAAGCTGGGGCTTGTGATATTTGGATTTGTTCTGGCTATTATCGGCCTTGAAGCGGCACTCCGTTTGGGCGGATTCATCATCTCGAGTCGGCAGGCGCACAGGAACGCGCTGGCCATGCAGCAGAAAGGCGCATATCGGATCATGTGCATCGGAGAGTCCACCACCCAGGAGCAGTATCCCGCATTATTGGAGCTGGCGCTCAACGAGCGCAATCCGGGGATGCGATTCAGTGTGATAGACCGAGGCTTCAGCGGAACCAACACATCGTTGCTCTTGCACCGCTTGGAGTCGGACCTGGACACCTATCATCCGGACATGGTCGTGGCAATGATGGGGATCAATGATAACGGGCACCATATGCTTTATGAGTCGGAGACCAGCCCGCGCATCGTGCGGCTCATCAGGACTCTTAGGACCTACAAACTGGCGGGAATAGCATGGCAGCACATCGCAAGCATGGGACGCCGCACCGGGGATATGCCGCACGGGGTGGCCACGGAGTCGATCCTGACGCTCGATCCCAAGAATGAAAAGGCTTATGTGGAACTTGGGAATGCCTACAAAAACCAGGGCAGATTCGCGGCGGCCGTTACGACCCTCAAGCGGGCTCTGGAGATCGATCCCAGGGATGACAATGCTTATGTGGGACTTGGCAACGCGTATCGAGCCCAGGGCAGAATCACGGATGCAGCGGCAGCCTTCAAGCGGGCTCTGGAGATCAATCCCAAGAATGGGTTGGCGTATGCGGAACTGGGAGAGCTGTATCACAGCCAGGACAGATTCACGGATGAAACGTCAGCCCTCGAGCGGGCTCTAAAGATCAATCCCAGGATCGACTGGGCTTATCTGTTGCTGGGGAGCACATACCGAGCACAGGGCAGATTCGCAGATGCAGCAGCGACCTTCAAGCGGGCTCTGGAGATCAATCCCGGCAATCACGAGGCTTATCTGTCGCTTGAGAGCATGCATCAGGACCAGAGCAGATTCGCAGCTGCGGCAGCGACCCTCAAGCAGGCTCTAAAGACAAATCCCAGGGATGACAAGGCTCATGCGGGACTCGGAGAGCTGTATCAAGCCCAGGGCAGATTTGCGGATGCAACGTCAGCCTTCAAGCGGGCTCTAAGGATCAATCCCCGCAATGCCAGGGCTTATCTGCTGCTGGGGGGCGCGTATCGAGCACAGGGCAGATTCGCAGATGCAGCAGCGGCCCTCAAGCGGGCTCTGGATATCGATCCCAGCAATGACAGGGCCTATGCGGAACTGGGAGCGCTGTATCAATCCCAGGGCAGATTTGCGGATGCAACGTCAGCCTTCAAGCGGGCTCTAAAGATCAATCCCAGGGATGACCGGGCTTATCTGCTGCTGGGAAGCGCGCATCGAGCGCAGGGCAGATTCGCGGAGGCAGCCGCGGCCCTCAAGCGGGCTCTGGAGATCGATCCCAGGAATGGCTGGGCTTCCGAGGAACTGGGGAAGGTGTATCAAGAACAGGGGGAATTGCCGATTTTTTCCGTTGCGGACAATTATCGCCGTCTGAAAGAGATATTGGACAGGCGCGGTGTCATGCTGGTCTGCATGCAATATCCGATGCGCAGCATGGAGCCGTTAAAAAACATATTCCAAGGGCGCGACGGTGGGATCATCTTTGTGGACAATGAGAAGATTTTCAAGGATGCGGTGAAGAGCGGTTCTTTGAAGGATTATTTCACAGATCTGTTCGCTGGAGATTTCGGCCATTGCACGCCTAAGGGCAACAAACTCCTCGCCGGCAACATCGCGGACGTCCTATCGAGAGAACTGTGGAAGGAGAGGGGCCACTGGACGCTGGGAATCAACTTACGATAAGGTCCGCGATATGATGCCCAAAAGCGTGTTCATCCTGACTGCAATCATAAAAGGATTCCTCAAGAATCTGGGCTTCCTGCGGCCGCAGGCCGATTCCTTCGAGACCGCCCTGGTCAGCTGGCTCGACCAGATGATGCGCGGCAAGAAGGGGACGCCGCTGGAAGACATCCTGACTTCAGCGGCCAAGCCGATCGATCTTAACAACGAATTGATCATCGCCTGCATGTACCTTCTGACGCGCCTGTCCCGGAAGCAATATGCGAACGACGCCGGCTACCGCAAAGGGATGGATGAATTCCATAAACAGGCCTATCAATGGTTCGTCAAAGGCGCCGATCAGGATATCGGCCATGCCGAGCCTTTCGAAAAAATGCTGCGCACGCGCTACGCCGAATACGATGCCGCGCTCAGCCGGAATGACGATCCGGGCATCCATCAATTCTCAAAAGCTTTCCTCGCCGCCGCGAAAGACTCCCTGAAAGCGAACGGGCTGCCGCTGGCGATGTGCGCGATGGGGTTCAGCTCGTTCGTCCAGTCGGGCGACGCCGCGCTGAAAGGAGCGCGGGAGCGGTATCCCGAGCTTCAAAGCAGCCGCGGCTGATCCGAGCGCCTCTCAGTCCTCCGGCGATTTGAGCCGATAGCCAAAGCCGGGCTCGGTCTTGATGTGGCGGGGCCGGACCGGGTCGCTCTCGATGCGGTGCCGAAGCTGATGCACGCAGATGCGCACGGACTCCGGACTCACGTCGCCGCCCTTGGGCCAGACCTCCTTGATGATCTGCTTCTGACCCACGGCCCGGCCGGCATTGCGCACGAGCAGGGCCAGCAGGTCGTACTGAAGCGGGGAGAGATGGACCTCCTTCCTGCGCGCCCAGACGCGGCGGGCGGCCAGGTCCACTTTCAAGCCCTCGTGCTCGTAGACCGGAAGCTGGTCCTGGGGCGTCTGCTCGGCGTGGCGGAAAGCCACGCGCATGCGCGCCAGAAGTTCGTCGACGCCGAAGGGCTTGGTCAGATAGTCGTCGGCCCCGGCGTCCAGGCCGGCGATCTTGTCGCTCTCGTCGCCCTTGGCGGAAATGATGATGACCGGAGCCGCGGACCATTGGCGCAGGCGCTTGAGGACCTCGATGCCGTCCATATCCGGAAGCATGAGGTCCAGGAGTATCAGGTCAGGCTTGCGCGCGGCCGCCAGCTCCAGGGCGGACCTGCCTTGCATCGCCTCGATGACCGTGAAGCCCTTTTCCTGGAGGGCGGAACGCAAGAACCGCAGGATGGGCGCCTCATCCTCGACCACCAGAACCTTGCGTTCACCCGCGGACATCGGCTTCCCCCAGCGGCAATGCGAGACGGAAGATGGCCCCGCCCCCAGGACGGTTCTCTGCCCAGATGCGGCCGCCGTGCGCCTCGACCACGGCCCGGCAGATGGCCAGGCCCAGCCCAGCTCCGGCCGCGGCGGAACGAGCATGGTAGAATTTCTCGAACACCCGCTCCAACGCGTCCAGAGGCAGGCCCGGCCCGTGGTCCGCGACCTCGACCAGGACCCGCTTCTCCTCGGCTCGGGCCGAGACCTCGACGCCGGCGCCGGCCGGAGTGTGCCGGGCCGCGTTTTCCAGGAGATTGACGAACACCTGCTCGACCAGGATTCCGTCGAGGGGGACCAGGGGCAGGTCCTCGGGCAGGCGGGTGGCGATACTGCGGCCCGCGAGCAGCTTCTCGGTCCGCTCCAAGGCCGAGCCCACCAGCTCCTCCAAGGAGCACGGCTCCTTGCGCAGCTGCACGGCTCCCGATTCCAGCCGCGTGGCCTGGATGAGATTATGGACCAGACGGGCCAAGCGCTCGGCCTCCTGCTGGATGTTCTCCAGCAGCTCGCGGGCCTTGCCTCCGACGGGAGCGCCGCCGCCTTGCAGGAGGCTGCTGGCCGAACCGATGATGGCGGCCAGGGGGGTACGCAGATCGTGCGATACCGAGCTCAAAAGAGAGCTGCGCAGGCGCTCTTTCTCGGCATCCAAAAACGCGGCCTTGGCCCTCTCCGCCTGACGGTCCGCCTCCAGAGCCAAGCCGATCTGGTGCGCAAAAGCATCCAGGAGCAGCGCCTGCTCCGGATCGAGCGGCCCAGGCTTGAGGCGCGGCTGCAAGCGCAGGACTCCCACCGGCCCCTGGGCCGCGATCAAGGGCGCGAAGAGCGCCTCCGACATGGGCAAGGCCTGGGTGCCGAGGCCAGCGGGCCGGCCCGTCGCGAAGACCCACTGCGCCACGCTGCGCTCCTTTTCACATAGCTCCCGCAGCCCGGCGGAGGAGGCTCCCGAGCGCAAGCCGCCTTCCGGAGAAGGGACCAGGGCCAGGATATCTCCGCCGAAGACCTGGGCCAGGTGGCGGACCGTGGCCTGCAAGACGGCATCCTGACCGCGCGCGGTGGCGAGCTCGCGGCTGAGGGCGTGCATGGCGGCCGTGCGCATCTCGCCGAGCCTGGCCGCTTCCGCCTGCGTCCGCAGGCGGGTGGTCAGCTGGCTGATGATGACCGCGACGATGAACATGACCAGGAAGGTCAGCACATAGCGGGTGTCGGACACGGCGAAGCTGTAGCGGGGCGGTACGAAGAAGAAGTCGAAACAGAGCACACCCAACGCCGAGGCGAACAGCGCGGGCCCGCGGCGGCCCCGCGCGGCCACGAGCAGGGCCGCCAACAGGTAGACCATGACCAGATTGGTCAGGGCCAGGTAAGGGGACATCGCAAAACCCAGCAGGGTCGCCAAAGCGACGGCCGCGGCCGCCAGTCCATACTCCCGCGTCGGCCGGCCGTCGCCGGTCATCATCTCTTGACGATGGTCTGGAGCGCCAGATCGAGCTCCAGCACGTTGACCCGCGGCTCGCCCAGCAGGCCACAGAGGCGGCCCTCGGTATGGAACTCGATGAGGCGGCGGACCTCGGCCTCGGGCAACCCCTGCAGCCGGGCCACGCGGCCAGCCTGGTAATATGCCGCGGCCGGGCTGATGTGCGGGTCTAATCCGCTGGCTGAAGACGTCACCAAATCCACGGGGATGGCCGCCTTGTTATCGGGGTCGGCCCGCCGCAGGGCCGCGAAGCGGTCGGCCACCGCCTTCTCAAGCGCCGGATTGAGAGGGCCGTAGTTCGAGCCCGAGGAATTGGAGGCGTTGTACGGCGGGGTCGTGGCCGAAAGGCGGCTCCAGAAAAACTTCGGGTCGTCGAAAGATTGGCCGATCAAGCGAGAGCCCACGGCCTTGCCGTCCCTCAAGATCAGGCTCCCGTTGGCTTGCCACGGCCAGATGGCCTGCGCCGCGCCCGTCATCACCAAAGGATAGACGATGCCGGTCAGCGCGGAAAGCACCAGCAGGGCCAGGACCGAGGTCTTAAGCTGCTCCCAATACATATCTCCTCCTAGATCAGATGCAACGACACCAAAAGCATGTCGATGAGCTTGATGCCGATGAACGGCGCCGCCACCCCGCCCACCCCGTAGATGAAGATGTGGTCGCGCAGAAGGCGGCTGGCCCCTACGGCGCGGTACTTCACCCCGCGCAAGGACAGCGGGATCAACAGGATGATGATGATCGCGTTGAAGATGACCGCAGACATGATGGCGCTGGCCGGCGTGGCCAGGCGCATGATGTTGAGCACCTGGAGCGCCGGGTAGGTGCCGGCGAAGGCCGCCGGGATGATGGCGAAATACTTGGACACGTCGTTGGCGATGCTGAATGTGGTCAGGGCGCCGCGCGTGATCAGGAGCTGCTTGCCGATCTCCACGATCTCGATGAGCTTGGTCGGGTTGGAGTCCAGGTCCACCATGTTGCCGGCTTCCTTGGCGGCCTGGGTCCCGGAGTTCATAGCCACGGCCACGTCCGCCTGGGCCAAGGCCGGGGCGTCGTTGGTGCCGTCGCCGGTCATCGCCACCAGGCGGCCGCCGGCCTGGGTGTCGCGGATGAGCTTGAGCTTGGCCTCCGGCGTGGCCTGGGCCAGGAAATCGTCCACCCCGGCCTCGGCGGCGATGGCGGCCGCGGTCAGGGGATTGTCGCCCGTGATCATCACCGTGGTGATGCCCATGCGCCGCAGCTCCGCGAAACGCTCCTTGATGCCGCCCTTGACGATGTCCTTGAGGTGCACCACGCCCAGGACCTGGCCGCGCTCCGCCACCACCAAAGGCGTACCGCCGCCCCGGGCGATGCTTTCGACCGCGGCCCGCGCCTCAGGGGGGAAAGATCCGCCCTGTTCCCGCACGTAGGCCTCCACCGCTTCGGCCGCGCCCTTGCGGATGCGCCGGCCGTCCTGCAGGTCCACGCCGCTCATCCGGGTCTGCGCCGTGAAGGGGATGAAGGAGGCGCCCAGCTCGTGCACGTGGCGCTCGCGGATGGCGTACTTCTCCTTGGCCAGGATGACGATGCTGCGGCCCTCCGGGGTCTCGTCGGACAGGGAGGAAAGCTGGGCGGCGTCCGCCAGCCGCTCGATGGGCACGCCGCCCGCGGGCAGGAAAGCCACGGCCTGCCGGTTGCCCAAGGTGATGGTCCCGGTCTTGTCGAGCAGGAGCACGTCCACGTCCCCGGCCGCCTCCACGGCGCGGCCGGACATGGCGATCACGTTGGCCTGGATCATCCGGTCCATGCCCGCGATGCCGATAGCGGGCAGGAGCCCGCCGATGGTGGTCGGGATGAGGCAGACCAGGAGCGCCACGAGCACGGTGATGGTAACGGGCTGGCCCGCCTTCGCGGTCTCCACGCTGAACAAGGAAAAGGGCAGCAAGGTCACGGTCGCGTAGAGGAAGATGATGGTCATGCCCGCCAGCAGGATGTTGAGGGCGATCTCGTTAGGGGTCTTCTGGCGCTGGGCGCCTTCCACCATGCCGATCATCCGGTCCAGGAAGGTCTCGCCGGGATTGGCCGTGATGCGGACTACCAGCCAGTCCGAGAGCACCTGCGTGCCGCCCGTGACCGCGCTGCGGTCGCCGCCGCTCTCCCGGATGACGGGGGCCGATTCGCCGGTGATGGCCGCCTCGTTGACCGAGGCCACGCCCTCGACCACCTCGCCGTCCATGGGGATAACATCCCCGGCCTCCACCAGGACCACGTCGCCCTTGCGCAGGGTGGAGGCCGAAACAACCTCCGTCTTCGCGTCCTTGCTGGCTCGCTCCAGCTTCTTGGCCGGAGTGTCGCGCCGGGCCTTGCGCAGGTTAGCGGCCTGGGCCTTGCCGCGGCCCTCGGCCATGGCCTCCGCGAAGTTGGCGAAGACCACGGTGAACCACAGCCAGAGGGAGACGGCCAGGATGAATCCGGCCGGGGCTTCCCCGCGGCCGCAGAGCGCCTGCAGCCACAGGCCGGTGGTCAGCACACTGCCGACCTCTACGACGAACATGACAGGATTGCGGGCCTGGTGCCGGGGGTCGAGCTTCTTGAACGAATCCCACAGAGCGGGTCTGACCACGGCCCAGTCGAATATCGGGCGGGACTTCTTTTCACCGATCATCAGATCATTCCTCCCCGCGCCTAGGCGCCCCTCATCATAAGATGCTCGACGATGGGGCCCAAGGACAACGCCGGAAAGAAGGTCAGGGCTCCTACGATGAGGACCACCGAGACGAGGAAAAGCGTGAACAGCGGAGTGTCGGTGGGCAGCGTGCCGGGGCTGGCGGGCACGAGCTTCTTGCGGGCCAAGGAGCCCGCGATGGCCAGCACCGGGATCATCACCCAGTACCTGGAGAAGAACATGGCCAAGCCCAGCGTGGCATTGTAAAAGGGCGTGTTGGCATTGAGCCCGGCGAAGGCGCTGCCGTTGTTGTTGCCGGCCGAGGCGAAGGCGTAGAGGACCTCGCTGAAGCCATGGGGGCCCGGATTGGCGATGCCGGCCTTGCCGGCCGCGGTCGCCACGCCCGCCGCGGTCCCGACCAAGACCAGGAAGCCCGGCACGAGAGTGGCGATGGAGGCCATCTTGATCTCGTAAGCCTCGATCTTCTTGCCCAGATACTCAGGAGTGCGTCCGACCAATAGCCCAGCGATGAAGACCGCGATCAAGGCGAAGAGCAGCATCCCGTAGAGCCCGGAGCCCACGCCGCCATAAACCACCTCGCCCAGCTTCATCAGGACCATGGGCGCGATGGCGCCTAAAGGGGAATAGGAATCGTGCATGGAATTGACCGAACCGTTGGACGCGGCCGTGGTGGCCGTGGCCCAGATCGCGGAAGAGGCGATGCCGAAGCGCACATCCTTGCCTTCCATGTTGCCGCCGCTTTGCATGGCCGAAGCGGCGGTGTCGACGCCGAACCTGGCCAAAGCCGGATTGCCACCCTGCTCGCTGGCCACGCAGAGCCAGAGGAAGGGCACGAAGATCACGGTCATGGCCGCCAAAAGCACCCAGCCCTGGCGCGGCTGGCCCACCATCTTGCCAAAAGTGATGCAGAGGGCCGCGGCGATGAGCAGGATGGCCTCGACTTCCAGGAAGTTGCTCAGCGGGGTGGGATTCTCAAAAGGGTGCGCGGAGTTGGCATTGAAGTAGCCGCCGCCGTTGGTGCCCAGCATCTTGATGGCCTCTTGCGAGGCCACGGGCCCGAGCGCAATGACTTGCTCCGAGACTGGCTTGTTGTTGGCGTCCACGGCGGGCTGGAGCAGCGCCACCGTCGCGCTGGTCTTGAAGGTCTGCGGCACGCCCTGCCAGACCAAGAGCCCGGTCAGGACCACGGAGAGGGGGAGCAGGATGTAGAGGGTACCGCGCACCAGGTCCACCCAGAAGTTGCCTATGGTCGGGGCCTTGCGGCGCGCGAAGCCCCGGGTCATGGCCGCCAGCACGGCCATGCCGCTGGCCGCGGAGACGAAGTTCTGGACCGTGAGCGCGAGCATCTGGGAGAGGTAGCTCATGGTGGTCTCGCCGCCGTAGCCCTGCCAGTTGGTGTTGGTGGCGAAGCTGACAGCGGTGTTGAAAGCGGAGTCCGGGGAGACCGGCGCCATGCCCATGGGGTTGAGGGGGAGATGGGATTGCAGCCGCTGGATAAGATAGACCGCCAGCATGCCCACGGCGTTGAACATCAGCATGGCCACGGCATAGGTCTTCCAGTCCGTCTCCTCGGTGCGGGCCCGGCTGAACCTGTAGATGCACCGCTCCAGAGGGCCCAGGGCCCTGTCGATCCACATCGGCTCACCTTGGTACACCTTGGCCATGTAGAGGCCCAGCGGCTTGACCGCGGCCAGCATCACGGCCAGGAAGACGAGGCACTGCGTCAGGTTGTTGATGTTCATTCGGAAGCCCCCCTAGAAGAGTTCCGGCTTCAGCAGGGCCACCAGCAGGTAGACGAAGAGCAGGACCGAGACGATGCCGCCGATCCAATAGGTGATGTGCATGACACGCTCCTTAGAGCCTTTCGCAAAGCAAGATCAGGCCGCCGGAAACAGCCACCAGCCCCAACATCAAGGAGACGTAGTAGATGTCCATATATTCAGGATACCGCCTCCCTGCGTAAAGAATCCATTATCAAGGCGCTGCCGGCGCGCTATTTCCCGGAGCCCAGCTCGGCTTCTCGGATCCGGCTTAGGATCTGATGGGGATCCTCCAGCTTCTCCAAGGATTCGGCCAGCCCCGGCTGTTGGAAGAGCCTGGAGATGGCCGCCAGGAAGGCAAGGTGCTCCTTGACGTTCTCCGCGGTCCCCAAAAAGAGCAGGCACAGGCGCGTCGGCGGCTCGGCGCCCGGCTCGTCCGCGAAGCCGGCAGGCGCGACGCCGAGCGCGGCCAAGAGGCCGGGCAAGCCCGGGATGCGGGCGTGCGGGATGGCCACGCCGGAGCCGATCCTGGTCGAGCCGTTCCTTTCGCGCTCCCAGACCGCCTGCATGGCCTGCGGCGGGTTGGGCAGGGGCAGACGCGCCAGGAGCTGACGGAACGCCTCCTCCTTGGAAGTCTGCGCCGGGAAAATGACGATCCGGTCCGGAGTCAGATAGTCCGAGACCTGGAGCTGGTTGGTGACGCGCGTCTGGGCCAGGGCCTGCAGTTCCACCTGCATCTCGGAGCGGCCGATCTCCTCGCTCATGCGCGTGCTTTCCAAGGCCCCGCCGATCTCGGCCGCGAAGGTCTCGATGATCTGCATCTGCTCCGGGTCCTGCAAGAACTTGGCATCCGCCGGCCGGATCCCCAGGACTCCCACCGTGGTCTGGATGCCGCGCAAGGGGACATAGAGCCCGCAGGCGCCCGCCAGGGTGTCAGTGCCGGCGCCCGCGGCCTGGCCGTGGTCGAACACCCACTGGGCAACGCCCAGCTCGTGGTCGTTGAAGGCGAACTTCGCGGGGTTGCCCGCAGCCACGCTCAGGCCGCGGTCAGGACCGGGAATGATGAGCACCACGGGCATCTTGAAGAAATCCTCAAGGCGCACGCTGGCCTGCTCCAGCAGCTTCCGGGGCTCGGGCGTCTCCGACATCTCGCGGCTGAGGCTGTAGAGCGCCCGGATGCGGTCCTCGCGCCGGCGCATCTGCTCGGCCTGCTCGCGCAGGCGGCTGGTCAAGGCGCTGATGAGGACACCCACCCCCAGCAAGACCGCGAAGGTGAAGAGGTACTGCGGCTGGTCGGCGGCGAAGGAGAAATAGGGGGGGATGAAGAAGAAGTCGAAGGCCGCCGCGCTCAACACCGAGGCCGTCAGGGCCGGGACGCGGCCGAAGCGGTAGGCCACCCAGGTTATGCCCAGCAAGTAGACCATCACGAGGTTGGTGGGCTCCATCAGGTGGAAGAAGGGCCAGGCCAGCAGGGTGCAGGCGGCCACGATCACGACGCTCCAGAGGATGCCGGCCCAAGGCACTCGCCGCGGCGCAACTGGCGTTGGCGCCGGGGCCGGGGCCGCCTGCTCGCCCTCGCCGCTGATGACGTGCAAGTCTATGTCGCCGCAGCGGCGCGCCATCTCGCCCACGATGGAACCGAAGAGGACTTCCTTCCAACGCGGCTGGGCCGGCTTGCCCAGCAGGATGCGCG
>Ga0118677_10012967_pt1 | contig 12103 bp, 8 predicted proteins | sample AliMusrvi5mmetaG_FD_86154 | JGI IMG/M metagenome (GOLD analysis project Ga0118677, IMG submission 86154)
GGGCGCGGCTGGGGCCGAGGACTTGGCTCGGGCCGGCGGTTCGGTTAGGTCCGCTGCATTCGCGATGAGCGGGGTGGGGGCTTGGAGCGAGCGCGGGACCTTATCGATGGGTTCGAGGTTGGGGATGGAGGCGGTTTCCGGGGTGGACTTGAGTTCCTCGAACTTGCGGGCGCTGATGAGGACGCGGGTTTCGAAGGACCCGACGGCGCTGTTGTAATGATCGACGGCAGTGCCGAGGGCACGGCCGAGTTTGGCAAAGTGCTCGGCGAGTTTGCCGAGGCGTTCATGGAGGGCGCGGCCAAGCAGCGAGATTTCGCGGGCGTTTTCCGCGATGGACTCCTGCCGCCAGCCATAGGCGACGGCGCGCAGCAAGGCAATCAGGGTGGTCGGGGTGGCGAGGATGACGCCTTGGTCCACGCCGCGCTCGATGAGGCCCGGATCGCTTTGCAGGGCGGCGGAAAAAAACGATTCGCTCGGCAGGAACAGCACGGTGAACTCGGGCGTGCGGGCAAATTGCGAGGTGTAGTTCTTCGACGACAGTTGTTGGATATGGGTGCGGACCTGTCGCGCGTGGCGGTGGAGCGCTTCCTCGCGGACGCTGTCGTCGGTGGCTTCCAGCGCGTCGAGATAGCCATCCATCGGGGTTTTGGAATCCACCACGATCGTCTTGCCGCCGGGCAGTCGGACGATCAGATCGGGGCGGAGGTTTTTGCCTTCGTCGGTGGTGGTCGAGTGTTGGGTCTCGAAGTCGCAGTGTTCCTGCATGCCGGCGAGTTCGACCACGCGACGCAGTTGCATTTCGCCCCACTGGCCGCGGCCGGTGGGCTGGCGCAGCGCTCTAACAAGCGAGGCGGTTTCGCGCTGCAGCCCGAGCTGGCCCTCGCCGAGCGAGCGGACCTGGGTGCGCAGTTCGGCGTAGGCATCGGTGCGGTTCTTTTCGATTTCGTCAAGGCGCAGCTCGAATTTCCCGAGGGTGTCGGTGGCCGGTTCTTTGAAGGTGTCGGCGAGTTTGAGTTCGGCGCGTTCGAGGAGGGCTTGCTTTTCGGCGGCCGCCTTGGTTTCCGTATCGAGGCGGGAGCGGATTTCGGTGAGTTGGTTGCGGAACGTTTGGGCTTCCTGCTCGTTGCGTTGGGACTCGTTGGTCGCTTGGGCGAGGCGGGCTTCGATTTCCGCGGCGCGGCGTTCTTCGGCTTTCAATCGCTCCCTGGCCGTGGCGAGCTTGCCGGACGCGAGGAGTTGGGTGATCAGCCAACCGATACCGAGGGCGATGGCGGCAGCGAGGATTTCCGGCAGGTGCTGTTGGAGGAGCGAAAGCATGGTGGGAAGAGAAAAGCTGAAAAGCTGAGACGCTGAAAGGCTGAAATGCTGAAACAGGCGAACAATAAGATGAACCTTCGGCGGTCACATTCCATTGGCGCGATAACCCGTCGCAAATCCCCGTGATCTAGGTTGGTGGTAGGTATTCAATGGCTTACACCAGCAAATGACCGCAATTACAGGAAAATTGCAGGGCCATTTTTCATCGGTCCAGCATTCCGCCGCACCTTTCGGCAAGCAGGGTGTCAGATGGTGTCAGAAAAGCGCCATTCGCGGGCAGATTCCGGGCCGGCGGGGACAGATTGGGCGAGTGCCCGGCAGGTCGCCGCATTTGGGCTGGCGCTGGTAGATTGATTTTGGTAGGCAGATTGTCAGCCGTTCCATACCCCCATGCCCGCACCCGACGCCGTCCTAAAGCTCTGCGACACATTCGCCGAACATCGCGAACACTTCCGCTCGGGCAATTACAACGAGTTCCAGCTCCGCAAACAGTTCCTCGATCCGCTCTTCGAGGCGCTCGGCTGGGACATGGCGAACTCCCAGGGCCTCGCCCCGCAATACCGCGATGTCATCCATGAGGACGCCATCAAGATCGGCCCGCATGTGAAGGCCCCGGACTACGCCTTCACCCTCCACGGCCAGCGGAAATTCTTCCTCGAAGCGAAAAAGCCCTCCGTGGACATCAAGGGCGACGTCGCCCCGGCCTACCAACTCCGGCGCTATGCCTGGTCGGCCAAACTGCCTCTTTCCATCCTCTAGGACTTCGAGGAATTCGCCATCTACGACACCCGCATCAAGCCAACGCCCGGCGATCCCACGTCCAAAGCCCGCACGTTTTACTGCACCTGCGATCAATACACGGAGAAGTGGGACGTGATCGCCGCCATTTTCTCCCGCGATGCCATCCTCAAGGGGTCCTTCGACAAATACGCGGATTCCGCGAAGTAGAAAAAAGGCACCGCCGAGGTGGACACCGCCTTTCTTGAGGAAATCGAGCGCTGGCGGGACCTGCTCGCCCGCAACTTCGCCCTGCGCAATCCCTCGCTCAACGTCCGCGACCTCAATTACGCCGTCCAGAAAACCATCGACCGCCTCGTTTTCCTCCGCATCTGCGAGGACCGCGGCACCGAGGACTATGGTCGCCTCGCATCGTCGCCAACGGCACCCAGACCTACCCGCGCCTGTTGGAACTTTTTCGTGCAGCCGATGCCCGCTACAATTCCGGCCTCTTCCATTTTTCCAAGGAAAAAGGCCAGGCCGAGGAACCGGACACGCTCACGCCGAATCTCGCGCTCGATGACAAAATCCTCAAGGACATCATCACCCACCTTTACTACCCGGACAGTCCCTACGAGTTCTCCGTCCTGCCCGCCGACATTCTCGGCTCGGTCTATGAGCGTTTCCTCGGCAAGACCATCCGTCTAACCGATGGGCACCAGGCGAAAATCGAGGAGAAACCGGAGGTACGCAAAGCGGGCGGCGTCTATTACACCCCGTCCTACATCGTCGATTACATCGTCCAAAACACACTCTGCAAGCTACTCACCCCGGCGCAACCCATCTCCCTAACCGAAGCCGCGAAACTCAAGATCGCGGACATCGCCTGCGGCTCCGGCTCCTTCCTCATCGTCGCCTATCAATACCTGCTCGACTGGCACCGCGACCGCTATGCCGAAAATCCCGAAAAATGGAGCAAGGGCAAGAGCGCCACGCTCTATCAGGCCAAGGGCGGCGAGTGGCGGCTCACCACCGCCGAGAAAAAGCGCATCCTCCTCAACAACATCCACGGCGTTGACATCGACGCCGCCGCCGTGGAGGTCACCAAGCTCTCCCTGCTCCTCAAAGTCCTCGAAGGCGAAACCGGCGAGATCGCCCAGCGCGATTTCCTCAAGGAACGCGAACGCATCCTGCCCGACCTCGCCAGCAACATCAAATGTGGCAACTCCCTCATCGGTCCGGACTTTTACGACGCGCCCGAGATGGACCTGCTCGACGACGAGGCACGCTACCGCGTCAACGTCTTCGATTGGAAAGCCGCTTTCCCCGAGGTGTTCAAGCAAGGCGGCTTTAATTGCATCATCGGAAATCCTCCGTATGTGTTGCTCCAAGCCGATTTTCGCGACGAGCAACAACTAGCTATTTGCTTGGTGTTTTGAATTCCGAACTACTCGGCTACTACTGGGAAGATCAGTTCTTTGACCAACGGAAGACCTTCCCCAAAATCAAGGGAACCTATCTGAAGGAGCTTCCCGTCCGACCAATCGACTTCACGAACAAATACGACGTTGAAAAGCAGGACCGCATAGTTTCCCCCGTGGACAAGATGCTCGCTCTCGTTCCCAAGCGCCGCGCCGAGGCCAATCCACAGGCCGCCGCGCAAATGGACGCACAACTCGCCGCCACCGACCGCCAGATCAACCGCCTCGTCTATGACCTCTATGAACTGACGCAAGATGAGATCGCGATGGTCGAGAAGTCTTCCATCTGAAAGAGAACCAGAAACCGAGCCAGGTCTGCCCAATCCCATCTGGCCACCACCACAAAGAAGATGTCCATTTCCAATAGCTGCTCGATTTTCTCAAAGCTTAACACAGCCGCATCATGGACATGAAGAAGAAACGCATTCCTGTACCTGATAAGGATCGGGCAAAGATTCTCTTGTGGTGCGCACGCCATTGTTGCTTCTGTGGCAAAGCATGCACGACAAATATCGAGGTTCACCATATTGATGGAAATCCTGGGAACAATGACCTCGAAAACCTTATTCCTGTCTGCTTCGATTGCCATGGGGAATTGGGAAGTTATGATCCAAGGATTTTGCATGGCTAAGGATAAGCTTAGCAAGTGGCTCACCGCTGCCGCACGTCGAATTCGATTTCCGGCACGGCGGTAACCGCCGCGTTGATCGCCATCCAGGCGGCGCGAAGGGGAGCCTGCCGGGATTTCGGGGTGCCAGGGAGTGTCGGGCCTGAGTCATACCGCGCCAGTTCCGCAAGGTGCCGTCGGACGAATGGAAATGCCATGACGGCATTCGTGCCGCCGGCCGCCTGGGTGACAAGCTGTGCCGCCGCGTCGAGCGCCGTCCGCATCGAAGTCCACACACCGGCGAGAACTTCGCGAAGCTCGCTTTCCAACCGTGAATGGCGGATTCGGAGCGGCAGGGGATGCTGGCTCGCCGCCAGTTCTTCTCTGAGCCACGCTGCCTGCGGCCCGCAACCACAATTCCCTATCAAGCCGGTAAGCTCGTCGCGGCGGGCGATGTCACTTCAAGCTTGACTCGCGGTATGCCGCAGCGGCAGAGAAACTCGTTCTGGTTGCCGCGTGTGATGACAAGGATACTTACCATGAGACGTCGCCGCTTGTTTGGATCACCGATTTCAGGCTTGAAACCGTGGCGGAAAGCACGCCTCCGGCGGGTGCGGAGCGGGTGGGCCGGATTCCCGGCGAAATCTCGGCCATGAGCTGCGATCCCACGGGTGCATCGGTCGCCGCCGGTCTTCAGGACGGACGTGTCATCGTGTTGGTGGTTGGACCCGATTCATGCGATCCGCATCAGCGGCGATTCCGGTACGCTCATCTTTTCTCGCGCGCAGCGGTTGCTGTCGGTCCCGGCCACCGCATTGGCGGTCACACCCGCGGGAATCGTGTTTTTCACGACTCCCCGCGGCTCGGTCTATCGCCTCGATCCAACCAAGGACGATGGCTACACTCCACAGGCGGCAGCTCCCGAACTTCCCGACGATGGAAGATAGTAGCGGCGCTCTGTGAGCGTCGCTGCCAAAGGGCAGAGCTTCAGCACGCGCAGCGACTTTTCCCGCAGGAGTTCTGAGGCTCAGACATCCTGAAGTCTGGCGGAATACACGCGTGATTCGGGAACTTGAATGAACCCGTTTGGATCCTGGCAGGATGCCCGGACCACTGTGGCGCGGGCATCCAGCCCGCCGCCAATCTGCGCATCCGCTCATTCAATTTCCACAGAGTTCAGGAGTTCTGAGGCTATTTCAGGCCGAGCGTCTTGGGCGCACTGGCATTGCCAAATCGGTCGAGGGCGGTCACGGCAATGGCGTCGGCGCGCGGCAGGGTGATGCTTGTGGCCGAGGCCGGCAGAATCCTCACGGTGCGCCACGCGGGCCCAACGCGGGCTTGCACGGCGATTTTCGCGGCGGAGCCATCCGGGACCCAGCGCACGACGGTGTCAGCGCCTTGCAGGGTGGCCGAGACGCCGGGGGCGGCGGGTGCGCGGTTGCTCAGCCAGGGCATCGGCGGGATGGCGCTGGGCTGGGTGTAGGTGTGGGCCAGCAGGGTGGCAATGCCGCCGCGATCATGCACCAGGCTCTTGACGCTCCAGTGGATATGGCCGTTCCAGTTGTTGCCGATTTTGCGGGTGAGGTCGATTTGATTGATGATCTCGGAGGCCGTGCGCCCGCGGTCTTCGGATGAGCCGATGCGCTCGGTGGCAATGCCCGGCCAAACCGGCCGCGCGCCCTGCTCCCGCCACCATGTTAGAAGCGTGGGGAAACTTTGCTTTTGCGGGGAAATCCGCCAGTAGAGTTGCGGCGCGAGGTAATCAACCCAGCCGTTTTTCAACCACTTGCGCGAATCGCAGGCAAGTTGCTCGTAGCTGTCGAGGCTCGCCTCGATGCCGGCAGGCACCCCCGGCCGCCAGATGCCGAAGGGACTGATGCCGACGCGCACCCAGGGCTTCTGTTGTTTCACGGCGGAGTAGAGCGAACTAACAAAATCATCGATGCAGGCGCGGCGCTGCGCCGGGGTCTTGCCATCGGCGAAACTCAGGTTGCCGGACGGATACGGATAGAAGTAGTCGTCGAGGTGGACTCCATCGACGTCATAGCGGCGCACCACGTCGAGGATGGCGCGCAGGGCGCGGCTGCGGGTTTCCGCCAGGGCCGGATCGCACCAGACCATGCTGCCGTAGCGTTTGGTGATTTGTGGTGCGGCGTGGGTGACGTGGTCGGAGGAGGCGGCGTGAGAGATGTTAGGCAGGGCGCGGAAGGGATTGAACCAGGCATGGACCTCGATGCCGCGGGCGTGGGCCTCGCTGACGCAGAAGGCGAGCGGATCATAGCCGGGCGAGCGGCCCATGGTGCCGGTGAGCCACGGGCTCCACGGCTCGAGCGCCGAGGCATACACCGCATCGCAATGCGGGCGCACCTGAAAGATGATGGCGTTCATTTTCAGGGCGACGAGTTTGTCGAGGATGGCGCGGAGTTCCGCCTGTTGGCTGGCGGCGCTCAGGCTCTGGGTGCTGGGCCAGTCGAGATTGTAGATGCAGGCAAGCCACGCGCCGCGGAATTCGCGGGCCAGGGCCGGCGGCCGTTCGTTCACCGGGGCATACGTCTGAGCGGAGACGAGGGCGGTGAAAGCCAGGGAAACAAGCAGCGTGAGCAGGCGAATCATCGCGCAAAGCATGCCCCAATCCCGGCCAAGCGCAAGCGCAGAAGAGGCAGCGCCGCAATCAATCCGAAATTTGAGATTTGAGCCTTGAGATTTGAGGTTTGAGATTTGAAATCCGAGATCTGAGATCTGAAATCTGAAATCTGAAATCTGAGATTTGCGGTTGTGAGGTAGCTGCCGAATGACGCTACAACATGACTTCGAGTAGGTGGTTTTTGCCGGGTCGCAGGAGCCTTCGGAAGGTGCCCGAATCTAGCAGCCAGCCGCCGGTGCGGTAGGGGTTGGGCGAGAGGCCGAGGGGAAGCAGCGGGGTGCCGTTGAGGGTGGCGGCGCGCGGCGTGTGGGTGGCGTGTTTGATCGAGAAACGGAGGTGAAGGACATGATCTTCCCACGGTATCTCGGCCTCCAAGCCATCGAGTGAGAAGGGTAGCACGGGATCGAGGATCACATGTTCATAGTGGCTGCGCAGGCCGAGCATGCGGGTGAGCACGAGGTTCACATAGATGCCCGGACCACTGGAGTAGATCCGCCAGCCGCCATCGACGCCGATGTCTCCCGCCTTGATTTCAGCATATCGCGCGGCGGCCTCGTAACGGGTGGCCACTGCGGCATCGGAGCTGGAAAAATAGGCATTGGCCTGGCGCGGCAGGGCATGGCGCACCGAGGATGTTAGATCCGGGGGCGTGACGCTGCCGAAGCCGTCGAGCATTCTGTCCGCATGGCCGAGGCGGGCCATGGCCTCGATGTAACGGAGGTGGGCGTGGATGTAGCAAATGCCGATCTCGCGGGAGAAACACGCACTCAATTCGGCGCGTTGGAAAATCTCGCAAACCCCGCCGCGATACGTGGGCGGTCGGTCCATCAGGCGCGCGCCGTCCGCTGCTAACAAGTGCTGGTGGATCAGTTCCGCGTGGCGCGCGGCCTCCTGCGGCGTGAACAAACCGCCTAACATCGAGCGCGTCATCGGCAGCAGCCGGTAGTGGATGCCGGTGAGGCGGTCCTGTGGATGGAGCAAGGGCTGGCCGCGGGTGGAGGACCCTTCATCAAACAGGAAAAACCCGCAGAGGATGCCGCCGATGACGAGGTGACGGCGGAAATCCTTCTTGATGGCATCGGCAAAGCCCGTGAGTCCGGGAAACTCGCGGCCACAGTGTTGGCCGAGTTCATCGAGGCGGCATACAACTTGATAACACAACGCCACCGACCACGCGCTGACCAAACGCTCGCGCAACTCCGGCTTGGCGGGTTGCAGCGAATCGTTCCAATCGCCGTCGCCATAGCGCAGCAGCGCGGTGCCGGGAATGCAGTTGGCCCGCAACCAGCCGAGGTTGGCCACGACGTGATCCAACAGCGACGAGGTTTCCGCTGTGGTGGCGGCGCTGCCGGGTTGGGTCCAGGCCACCGCCTCGTCGAGAATGGCGAAATCGGAGGTGGCTTCGAGGTAGTCGCACAGCGCCTTGATCGGCCACAGGGGGATGTCGCCGTGGCAATGGGCCTGTTGGATCCAGCCGAACGGTTCGGTCATGAACCATTGCGGCCAATGGTGCTCGCCGAGGAACTGGTGCTGATAGGTGAGCAGCAGGATCCGGCGACAACTGGCGAAGCGGCCGAGGGCCAGCAACAACTCGACGGAGCCCTGGGTGACGTCGCGGGTGCCCCAGGCACCGCCGTTGTATTGCTCGATGCCGTGCGGAACGGTTAGATGAATCATCCCGTTGTGGACGAACCACGGGAGAATCCGTTGGATGCGCGCGATGGTTGGATCCTCGCCGGTAAGCCGCAGGGCCAGCGCATCGTCCTGCCAGCCCGGCTTGCTGTCAGTTGCTACGGCCAGCGTGGTGTGGCCTTCGATCTCGATGGCAAACGCTGTCACCGCGCGGGTTTGCATGACGAGCATCGCGTGGGAAGCGTCGCCGCCTGCGACATCCTCGGCACCGGTGACCGTTTCAATGGTGCTTGGATCGATGGCCCGCAGCGTGAAATGCGCTTCGGCATCGGCCTTGCGGAACAGGCCGTCGGCAGCCGCACGGACGCTAACGGACGCGGCGGGCGCGTCGATTTCCAACTCGGCCGAAAGGTCGTATTCGTTGATGCCGGCGATCAGGCCGTGGGTTACAAGGAAAAAGGCGGGTGGGCCCGCGGTCACGCGCAGGTCCATGCGGGCGCTGCTGCGGCTGGAATCCACGCCAACGGCTATTTCCAGCGTGCGGTCTGTCAGCCGGTAGTGCCAGCGTGTGTGATTGAGCGCCATCTCGAAGAACGACGGCACACCTAGCAACTTCCAGGTGTCCCCATCGCGGATCCACACCCGCTGGCCGGTGGCGGCGAAGAGTCCGCAGCTCTCGCGCGGAAAACTCAGCAAGCGGTGAAACGACGGATGGCCGCTGCTCAGCAAAGCGTTGAAAATACCCGCCATGAAGGTCGTGGTGCTCAAGTGTGACGCCTCCGGGAAATCGCCGCCGCCGGAGCGCAGGATGTTGGCGTGCGGCCGAGTGCTCACACTTTCCTTGGCGCGGGTGACAACATGGCGCGAGTCCGTTCCCGTGAACAACGACCACAGGACGCCATCAGCCGAGCGTTCGATGAGATTCCACACGCCGGGGACTTGGACATGCAGCTCGTCTTCCGTTAGATCCGCGCCGTGAATGACCTCGGGCGCGTGAAACAAGGTGCGCGCGGTGGTGGCAGCCGCAGCGCCGGGGATGGTCGGCATGGCCATGGCCGGGAGACGGTCTAACAAACAAAGGTCGGCGTCCGACGAGGGCGCCGGGTGGTCGGTTAGGAAAACCCCGGTGAAGCGGCACGCGCCGGTGACGCCGGTGTCAGTTTCAAAACGGCGGCTCAACAGCGCGACATAGGACGATTCCGCCTGGCGCAGGCCGGGCAGGGGAGTGGCGTGAGGGCCGAGGCACAGCGGCGGGCTGGGGCGCTTGTTGGCCGGGCCGAAGACGTCGCGGGCATCGGTGGCGAAGGCGTCGCAGCCGTCGAGGCAGGCTTGCAGCAGGAAGGGATTTCTGCCGTCCACTGGCAGGTTCTGGCGGCTGGCCAGCACCGTGCCAAAACGCGGGTGATCGAGCGGGCGGTGATCGATGTACTGGCTGGCGTAGGCCTCGTTGTTGCGCGCGGCCCCCTGGGTTGTTAGGCCGACGTCGAGCCCGTGCAGGGCGCGCCACGCAATCGGCGCCGCTGAGTTGTTAGAAACCGCGAGCCGCAGGCGCCAGCTCGGATTGTTAGGATCGAGGGCGAGCGCGGCAGTGATGTCCAGGTCGTCCGCGGTGATCTGCCAGAGGGCCTGGTTTCCGCTGATGGAAAACGCGGCGGGGGAGCCCGGGCCGATGATGGTGAGCACGCGGATGCCGTCGGGTCCGCTGACTTCGAGGTCGAGGCGGTGCATCGCCCCGGCGAGCGGGCAGCCGAGCGTGAGGTTGACCAACACGTCCGGCCCGTGGCGCAGCGACTGGAGGTGACCGCCCGGATAGAAGCGGAAATGCAGGCCCCGCGGGTCGCCTAGCAGATCGGTGGCAAGCGCGTGGTAATCGGCCAGGATGCGGCGGGATGGCGGTTGGAAACTCATGGTGATGGATAGCGGAAGCTTGACATTCGCGTCGTTGGCGGCAATTACAATTTGCATTACAATTTGCAGAAGGGAGTATTTCCATCATGAATCACGCGATGCCAGGTGCATTTCCAAAATCGTTTGTGTGGGGGGCGGCCACGGCTGCCGCCCAAATCGAGGGCGGCTGGGATGCCGACGGGCGCGGGCCGTCGATCTGGGATGAGTTCTGCCGCCGCGACGGGAACATCCTCAATCACGACACCCCTGCCCAAGCCTGCGATTTCTATCATCGCTGGCGGGATGACATCCGCCTGATGCAAGACATCGGCTTGCAGGCGTTCCGGTTCTCGGTGTCGTGGTCGCGGGTGATGCCGGAGGGCAGCGGGCGGGTCAATCAGGCCGGGCTGGATTTCTACAGCCGGCTCGCGGATGGTCTGTTAGATGCGGGCATCCGGCCGTATCTGACGCTCTATCACTGGGACCTGCCGCAAGCATTGGAGCGGCGCGGCGGCTGGTTGAACCGCGGAATAGCGGATCAGTTTGCCGATTACGCCGGGGTGATGGCGGCCTGTCTGGGCGACCGTGTGCGGGACTGGATCACGTTCAATGAGCCGCAGATTTTCCTTGGGCTGGGCTATTCCCATGGCAGCCACGCGCCGGGCTTGAAACTCACGGATGCCCAGGTGTTTATGGCGGCGCATCATGTCAACCTCGCCCACGGTCGCGCGGTGAAGCGTTTGCGCAGCCTGATGCCTAGGGCGGCCATCGGGTTTGCCATTGCCACCAAAATCGGCATTCCCGCGCGCGAGGACGATCCGGCATGCATCGAGGCGGCCCGCACGGCGACCCTGGTGCCCGAGTGGACCGGCACCCATGAGACGTTTTTCAACAACGCCTGGTGGGCGGACCCGATGATTCACGGCCGCTATCCGGATTTGCTAGATAGACGGTTGCCGGGATTTCTCGAGAGCCTGCCGACGGGCGACCTGGCGGAAATCCGCCAGCCGCTTGATTTCTTTGGATATAACTATTACTTCGGCTGCGTGGTGGAACCGGATGCCGAGGGCGGGTGGAAACGGGTGGCGTCGCTGCCGGGTGAGCCGCGCACGATGCTCGGCTGGCCGCTGCATCCCACCGGCATGTATTGGGCGTCCAAGTTCTTCCACAATGCCTACGGGCTGCCGCTCTATGTTTTTGAGAACGGCTTGTCGTCGATGGATTTGGTGGGTCTCGACGGATGCGTGCACGACGCCAACCGGATCGATTTTCTAACACGATACCTCGGCCAGTTTCAGCGGGCGCATGGGGAAGGCATCCCGCTGGCCGGCTATTTCCACTGGTCGCTGATGGATAACTTCGAGTGGGCGCAGGGTTATCGCGAGCGCTTCGGCCTGATCCATGTGGATTATCCATCCCAGCGGCGGATATTGAAGGACTCGGCGCACTGGTACCGGAGCTTGATCCGGGACGGGCATGGGCTTGCTTGCGGCGGTGCTCCGTGAGCGCAATGGAGTGCGGAGGCCTGCCACCGCCTTGGGAGGGGGCGGACTTGTCCGCCGCGGAGCGGAGCCTTTGGGGTTAGAACGCAGTCAGCGCGGAAGCATTGTGGGCAGGAAAATTTCGGGCGGGAAGATTTGAAGAGGATGACGACGGCTTATGGGAGTTATGGGACCTGAGATTGTGCCCTGGCCGGTCGTCGGGTTGCGCGCGATGACTGGTGTGGCGGGACCGGAACTTCAGACCTCAGTTAACGACCTCGTTTTTGACGAAGGGGTGAGCAAGTTCAGTTCCTCCGATTGCGGGATTTTTCGGGAG
>Ga0118677_10012969_pt1 | contig 12102 bp, 8 predicted proteins | sample AliMusrvi5mmetaG_FD_86154 | JGI IMG/M metagenome (GOLD analysis project Ga0118677, IMG submission 86154)
GATCGACATCGAGAAGGGCAGGTGCTACGCGGTGGTAGGGGAGAACGGGGCGGGCAAGTCCACGCTCATGAAGGTCATCGGGGGCCTGTACCACCCCGACGGCGGCACCATCCGCCTCGACGGCCGGGAAGTCCGCTTCTCCGGTCCGGCCGAGGCGATCCGCGCGGGGATAAGCATCGTCCACCAGGAGTTGAGCCTCGCCTCCAACCTGACCGTGGCGCAGAACATCTTCTGCCACCGCGAGCCGACCAACGCCCTGGGCTTCATACAATGGAACAGGCTCTACGCCGAGGCGAAGAAGATCTTCGAGACGATGGGCGTCGAGATCGACCCCAGGACCCTGTGCGGGCGCTTGAGCGTGGGGCTCCAGCAGATCGTGGAGATCGCAAAGGCCCTCTCCTTCGATTCCCGCATCATAATAATGGACGAGCCGACCTCCGCCCTCTCGGAGAAGGAGGTCGACCATCTCTACAAGATAGTCAACAACCTCACGCAGAGGAACGTCGCCGTCATCTTCATCTCCCACAAGCTCACGGAGGTCTTCCGCATCGCGCAGCGCATCTTCGTGCTGCGCGACGGCAAGCTCACGGGGAACCTCAAGACCGACGAGACCGACAGGGACGCCGTGATCAGCCTTATGGTCGGCCGCCACATCACCGACCTCTTCCCCCCAAGGAGCTCTGGCAGGGGTGAGGAATTCTTCTCCGTGTCGGGGCTGACGAGGAAGGGCGTGTTCACCGACGTGAGCTTTGGCCTGCGCAGGAAGGAGATACTGGGCTTCGCCGGGCTCGTGGGGGCCGGGCGCACGGAGACGGTGCGGGCAATCTTCGGGGCCGACCCCAAGGACTCGGGCGAGGTCACCCTCGAGGGAAGGCGCCTCGAGATAGGCAACCCCATGGACGCGATCCGCCAGGGGGTCTGCTACCTGACCGAGGACAGGAAGACGCTCGGCCTCTTCCTGTCGATGCCGATGCGATTCAACATCGTCGCGGCCTCACTGGGAAGGTTCGTGGACCGCATGGGCTTCTACCTTTTTGGGAAGATAAAGGCCGAGTCCCGGAAATATGTGGACATGATGCAGATCCGGCCCTTCGACGACGAGATAAAGGTCCTCAACCTCTCAGGCGGGAACCAGCAGAAGACGCTGCTGGGCAAATGGCTCTGCGCTGAACCCAAGGTCCTCATCGTCGACGAACCGACTCGCGGCGTGGACATCGGGGCCAAGGCCAACATCCACCAGGACCTGCGCAAGCTCGCCGAGAGGGGCATCGGCGTGATCGTCATCTCGTCGGAACTCCCCGAGATATTCGGGCTGTGCGACAGGATCGCCGTCTTCTGCGAAGGGCGAATCACGAAGATCCTCGAGAACAAGGACCTGTCCCAAGAGGAAATCATGAAGTACGCGGCGAAGTAGGGGAATGCAATGAGCAAAGCAGCCACCGGCATCGGGAGATCAATCGTCCGCAGCCTCGGCATTCAGAACACCTGCCTGATTGGCATCATCCTGGTCGTGTTCGCCGGCATGTCGTTCTTCGTGCCGTATTTCTTCAGCGCGGCCAACATCGAGGTCCTGTTCATGGGCTTCATCTTCGAAGCCATCATGGCCCTGGGAATGACCCTCGTCATAATCTCGGGTGGCATCGACCTCTCGGTGAGTGCCGTGCTTCCCTTCTCCGCGATCGTCATCGCCTATTTTTTCAAGGCACGGCTGCCAATCTACGCGGCGATCGCCCTCACCTTCGCCATCGCGGCCTGCATCGGCCTGTTCAACGCCTGGATGAGCAACACACTCAAGGTCCACCCCTTCATCGCGACGCTCGCGACGATGCTCACGGTGAGGGGCCTGGCCCTCGCGATCAGCAACGGGGCGAACGTCACAAGCGACTTCCCCAAGGGCTTCTCCTTCCTGGGCCAGGGCAGGTTCCTAGGGATCCCCTTCCCGATATTCCTGTTCATCGTGCTGGCCGTCGTCATCGGCCTGCTCCTGAAGCACCATCGCTTCTTCCAGCAGGTCTACTTCATAGGCGACAACCCGAAGGCTGCGAAGGTTTCCGGGATCAAGGTTGAGGGCTTCATCTATTTCATATTCGCGCTGTCCGCCATCCTGGCCTGCACGGCGGGAATTCTGACCGCGTCGCGCTTCGACAACGCGAGCAACTCCTACGGTGTCAATTCTGAACTACGGGTAATCACGGCCGTCGTCATCGGCGGCACGAGCATCGTGAAAGGCGGGACGGGAACGATCTTCGGCACCGTCCTGGGAATCATCTTCATGTCGATCGTCTACAACGCCTTTGTCATGGCGGGAATAAATCCCTATTACGAGACAATCGTCATCGGGACGATCCTGCTCGCCGCGGTGTTCATGGTCGAGTTTTTCAAGAAGAAAGAGATGGAACTGGCCTGAAAAATCCATTGAAAAGGAGGTGGAGTCCTACGCGATTGAGGTTACGGGTCACAAAATGGGACCGTGCGTCCCACAAATCGAACGATGGAGGAAGTCATGAAAAGTAAAGCGCTTGTGTTGTTCCTGGTGGTCCTGACGGTTTTCGGTGCGATGACGATCGGCGCCCAGGCCAAGAATGAGACCTACGGAATGGTCGTCTTCCTCAAGGGAAGCGAGTTCTTCAATTGGTGCTACGCCGGCATGGTCGACGCGGCCAAGGAACTCGGCGTCAAGACCGAGCTCCAGGGACCGGCCGACTGGGACGCTTCCAAGGAAGCCGTCGCCATCGAGCAGCTGATCGCCAAGAAATCCGCTGGCATCCTGGCCACGGCCGGTGACGCCAAGACCATGAACAACGCGATCAACAAGGCCATCGCCGCCAAGATCCCCGTGGTCACCTTCGACTCCGACGCTCCAGACAGCGACCGCTTGGTGTTCTGCTCGACTGAGAGCTACGCCGCCGGTTACCTCGCCGGCAAGACCATGGCCGGCTGGCTGGGCGGAAAGGGCCACATCGGAATCTCCACCAACGTGGGACCGGACCACCTGCAGAAGCGGATCGACGGTTTCAAGGCCGCCATCGCCAAGTACGGCCCGGCCATCAAGGTCACGATCGCCAACGACGAGGGCGATGTCGCCAAGGCCGCCACGGTCATCCAGGCCATGCTCCAGGCCAACCCGGACATGAACGGCGTCTTCGGCGCCCACGGAAACCCCGGCCCCGGCGCCGCGGCGGCCGTCAGGGCCCTCGGCCTCCAGGGCAAGGTCCAGATCATGGCCTTCGATTTCGGCGGCCCGGTCATCGAACTCATCGACAAGGGTGAGATCAAGGGCACCGTCGGCCAGAGTCCATACATGATGGGCTACATGGCGATGAAGCTCGCCTACCAGGCCAGGCACCCATGGGCGGCCCCGATCAAGTCCGTGAATGGCTTCGGCCTCCTCCCGAACTTCGTCGACACCGGCGTCACCATCCTCGACAAGGCTGGCGTCATTCCCTTCAAGAATCCTCCCAAGTTCTAGTCTGAGCAGCATGCCCGCGCGCGGATCCTGATTTCGCGCGCGGGTTTTTTCGAGCATCCTGGAGGCATCAGCATGATTGAGAAGGGACTCCTCAACCGCGACCTTTCGGCCCTGCTCTCCAAAATGGGTCACGGCGACCAATTTTTGCTCTGCGATGCCGGATTCGCCATACCCGAAGGGCTCCCCGTTGTTGACCTCTCCATAGCCGAAAACATTCCTACGGTGGATCTTGTCCTCACGGAAATCCTGAAGTGCTTTTCTGTGGAAAAGGTCCTTTTCGCCCAGGAGCAGAAGGATGCCTGCCCCGCAAAACTTGAAAGGCTGCTCGCACTGTTCGATCCGCCGATCGAGCGGCACATCCTGAGCCACGTCGAATTGAAAGAACGCAGCCGCTTGGTCAAGGGAGCCGTCCGGACAGGGGATTTCACTGCCTTCACCAATCTGATTCTCGTATCTGGTGCCGGAAAACGTTGGATCATCGAGCAATAGGGAGACAAGGAAGATGGAAACGAGAAAGATCGCGGATGAAGTCGCGTTTGACGGGACAATCGCTGGAATTGATCCCGCTTTGGTACACAAGGTCAAGCTTTCGACCGGAAGGACAATGCCAGTCGCCGCTTTTGGCACCTTCCACTCGGACTGGGCGCAGGCCTATATAAAGGACGCCACGGTCGAGGCGATTAGGCTCGGTTGGAGGCACATCGACACCGCACGCGCCTACGAAAATGAGGAAGTGGTGGGGGATGCCATCCGCGAGGCCATCCGCCGAGGATACATCGCCTCGAGGGACGAACTGTTCATCACGGGGAAACTCTGGAACGGCCACATGAGCAAGAAGGATGTGGAACCGGCCTTGAACAATACCCTGCGGTCACTGGGCGTGGAGAAGGTCGACATGTACCTCAACCACTGGCCATGGCCCAACGTCCACACACCGGGTGCGGATGGCCATTTCCGCAATCCCCACGCGGTTCCCTATATCCACGAAGACTTCATGGAGACCTGGGGGGAGATCGTCCGCCTCAAAAAGGCCGGAAAGATCGTGGACATCGGCACCTCGAACCATACCGAAGCCTGTTTGAAATTATTGTTGAGGGACACTGACCAGAACTCTAGGCCTGTCCTCAACCAAATGGAAATGCATCCCCTTTTCCAGCAGACCAAACTTCGTCGCTTCATGGAAAGCAAGGGAATTGTCTGCAACGGCTTCATGTCCCTTGGTTCGCCCAACAGGCCCGGTCGTGACAAGTTCAAGGAACATCGGGCGGACATGCTGGATCCAGTCATCCAGTCCATCGCCAAGGAGAAGGGCATTTCTCCGGCCAGGGTCGCATTGAACTGGGCTGCCCAGCGGGAAAACAAATCCGGCGGGTTTGTCGCCATGTCGACCAAATCCTCCTGGATAGTCGAGAACCTGAAAGCCGCGACGGAGGATGTATTGAATCCGGCCCAGATGTTGGCGATCTCAGGTGACGACTCAGCCGATAATCCGGGAATCGATGTCAACAACCGGCTGATCTGGGGACAGGTGTTTTTGTGGCCCGAAGCCTTGGGTGACTGGCGTGTCCTCTGGAGCGACACGCAGGTTTTCGAGACCCGCGCAGGCTACGAGAAGTTCAAGAAGTCGTTTGACAAGCATTACGCTGTCTGGCAAGAGACGGCAGTTGGACTGCCCGCCGACCCGGGGAGCTTCAACTTCTGAGCACTTTTATTTGAAGCGGGCGGCCTCTGCATCGAGACCGCCCGCAGGAGATTATCCCGCCTCTAATGAAGCCTCCGCATCCTGCCGATATTCTGGAAAGCAAAAGGTGGCGACACCTGACGCTCCAGGGAGCACGTTAGATGCGCACGACAATTCTTGTTGCCTTCATGATATGCACAGCCGCGTTGGTCTTCGCCCAGGATGCGGCCGCGACCGACCAGCCAGCCGCCGATCAACCATCCGCGACCGCCGACCAGCCGGCGGCCGACCAGCCGGCGGCCGACCAGCCGGCGGCCGACCAACCAGCCGACGTTCTGGCTGAGGTCGAGCGGCTTTCGGCCAAGCTCGAGGAAGCCAACGGCGTCATCGACGAGCTGCGCGCGGAATCCTACGACCTTAAAAACAGCGCCCAGGCCGCCGAGGATCGGGCCGCGACAGCCCGCGGCGAAGCGGATGCCGCGAACGCCGCAGTGGCCGAGGCAGAGAAGAAAGCGGCGACGGCCATGTCCATAGCGGCGGCCAGCGACGCGGAGCTCAAGTTAGCCGACGAAGCGGTCACATCCTCGTCGGCCCGCGCGGAGGCCGCGTCGGCGCGAGCGGCGGCCCTCGGAACCAAGGCGGACGCCTTGGCGACTCGAGCGGATGCCTTGACGGCCGATGCGGAGAGGCTCAAGGCCAAAGTGGCCGAGCTTGAGAAGCAAAGCCAGAGCCTCGGGCAGGGTGAACAACAAGCCCGCGGCAGGAACACAGAACTGGCGCAAGAGTTGGCGGCCGTGAAGGCCGTGGCCGAGAAGCAGCGCATCGCCGAGGCGGCCCTTGCCTACATCAAGCCCTCAGACTCCATTTTCCTCGACGGCGGCAGCACCGTGCTGGCGCTGGCGCGCCTGCTCACCCACATGAACAGCCTGACCGTGGTCACCAACTCCCTGCGCGTGGCCACGCTCTATGCCGCCGCCGGGCCGCACATGATCCTGACCGGCGGCGAGGTGCGGCGCCTCAGCCAGACCATGGTCGGCCCCACCACCCGCCCCCTGCTCGACCAATTGCATGTGGACACGGCATTCATGGGCACTATCGGCCTGTCGCCGGAGGCAGGCCTGACCACCACCGATCCGCGCGAGGCGCAGACCAAGGCCATGGTCATGGCGCAGGCACGACAGGTGGTCCTGCTGGCGGACAGCTCCAAGATCAACAAGGTCTCTTTCGTCAAGTTCGGCACCCTGCCGCAGGTGCAGGTGCTGATCACCGACACAGGGGCCGATGCGGCCATGCTGCGCAATTTCCGCAAACAAGGTGTCAAAACCATTATTGTCTAGAACAACAAGGAGCAGAACAAAACCATGCCGAACTATCTGAGTAACACCGGGCCGGACTTCAAACCCCGCACCATCGACTGCGGCAATATCCGCGCCTTCAGCTACCGCAAGGACCTCAAGACGGAACTGGCGGACAAGACCCTCACCAAGGCCGAGGCCGTCCAGATCATGGAAGACATGCTGACCATGCGCGAGTTCGAGGAGATGATTGTCAAACTGCGCTCCGGCGCGTACCCCTCCTGCCAGGGCTATGAATACCGCGGGCCCACCCATGTCTCCATCGGGCAGGAGGCGGCCTCCGTGGGCGGCTGCACGGGCATCGACGCCATGGACTACATCACCTCCACCCACCGCGGCCACGGCGACAGCATCGCCAAGGGCTGCGCCGCCATCCGCGCCATGTCCGTGGAGGACCTGCGCAAGCGCGTGCCGGAGTGCAAGGAAAAGGACCGGGAGGCCCTGATGGAGGTCGCGCTGGAGGACCATGTGTACCGCACCGCCGCCGAGCTGTTCGGCAAGGAGGACGGCTACTGCAAGGGACGCGGGGGCGGGATGCACATCGCCGACTTCACGGCCGGCCACCTGGGCGCCAACGCCATCGTGGGCGGCGGCGTGCCGATCGCGACCGGCGCGGCCATGGGCGCGCGCTACCTGCGAAACCAGCGTGTGGTCTGCTGCTTCGCCGGCGACGGGGCCTATGCCAACGGCGTGGTGCTGGAATCCCTCAACTGGGCGGCACAGCATCAGTTCACCAACCACCTGGCCAAGGACAGCGCCTTCGGGCTGCCGGTGATCTTCCTGATCATCAACAACCACTACGGCATGACCGGCCGGGCGGACGACGAGGTCGCGGGCGTGGAGTTCCTGGCGCGGCGCGCGGCGGGCTTTTCGGAAAACAACATGCACGCGGAAGTGGTCAACGGCATGGACGTGCTCGCCGTGCGCGACGCGGTCAAACGCGCGGCCGAAGGCTGCCGCCGCGGGGACGGCCCCTACCTGATCGAGGTGGACACCTACCGCTACTACGGCCATTCACTGAGCGACCCGCGCGTGGAATACCGCACCAAGGACGAGGAGAATTCCTGGCGCGCGGTGGACGCGGTGGACGCGTTCGGCGCGCAGCTGGTCGACTGCAAGGTGCTCTCCGCCAAGGCGCTGGAGGCGCTGAAGGAAAAAGTGGCGGCCCGCAACGCCCGCGCCGCAGCCAGGGCCGCGCAGGCCGCGGACCCCGATCCCGCGGACGTGATCAAATACATGTACGCCGACACCGCCGCGGACACGGTGCCCGCGGAGTTCAGCAAGGTCGAGATCGTGAAGGAAAAGCCGGAGATCAAGCGCAGCGCGGGCCAGCTGACCTACAAGGACGCCATCAAGGAGGCGCTGTTCCAGGAAATGCTGCGCGACCGCCGCGTGATCGTCTATGGCGAGGACGTGGCGGACTACGGCGGCGCATTCAAGGTGACCAAAGGCCTGCTGGAGGCATTCGGCCGCCAGCGCGTGTTCAACACCCCCATCTCGGAGGCCTGCATCTGCGGCACCGCCGTGGGCGCCGCCATGCTGGGCCTGCGCCCCGTGGTGGAGCTGATGTACATGGACTTCGCGCTGATGGCCTCGGACCAGATCAGCAACCAGGCCGCCAAGTGGCATTACATGTCCGGCGCCAAGGCCGAGCTGCCGCTGGTGATCCGCGCCTCGGTGGGCGGCGGCAAGGGCTACGGCGGCCAGCACTCCCAGACGCTGGAGGCCATGTTCGCGCACATCCCCGGCCTGTATGTCGTCTATCCCGCCACGCCGTACGACGCCAAGGGCATGCTCAAGACCGCGATCCGCACCAACAATCCGGTGATGTTCATCGAGTCGCAGCTGCTCTACGGCATCAAGGGCGACGTGCCGGACACGGACTACCAGATCCCGTTCGGGCTGGCGGACGTGAAACGCGCGGGCAAGGACCTGACCCTCGTGGCATGGGGCCCGGCGGTGCACGACGCGCTCAAGGCCGCGGAGATCCTGGCGAAGGAGGACAACGTGCAGGCAGAGGTGGTGGACCTGCGCTCGCTGGTGCCGCTGGACATGGCCACCGTGCTGCAGTCGGTCCGCAAGACCGGCCGCTGCGTCGTGGCCAGCCAGGCCATCAGCATCGGCAGCTTCACGGGCGAGATCGCCTCCTCCATCATGGAGCAGGCCTTCGACTACCTCGATGCGCCGGTCATGCGCGTGGGCGCGAAGAACGGCATCGCGCCGCAGTCGCACATCCTGGAGGCCGCGTTCATGCCCAACGCCAACGACATCGTGTCCGCGGCACGGCAGATCCTGTGAATGGAAAGAGAAAACATCAACTACGAAAGACACGAAAAAGGACGAAAAATGAATAGGAAGGAGAAAACGCAATCGATGCTAAAAAACTTCACAACCCCTTTCGTTTCTTCCGCGTGTTTCGCAGTTAAAATTCTTTCATCTGAAACAAACTAAGGAGTCCAAACATGGCACAAGCCGTCATACTACCCAAGCTGGGACAGGCCACCGAGGAGTCCACGATTGTCAAGTGGCTGAAAAAAGAGGGCGAGCCCGTCAAGAAAGGCGATATCCTCTTCGAGATGGAGACCGACAAGGCCGTGCTGGAGGCGGAGAGCTTCTTCGCAGGCACGCTGCTGAAGATCCTCGTGCCCGAAGGCGCAACTGTGCCGGTCAACACCGTGGTGGCCTACATCGGCAAGCCGGGCGAAAGCGTGCCCGCCACTGCGCCCGCCCCAACCGTGACCAAGGCCCATGCCCCGCAGGCGCCAAGCGCCAGCCCCGCGCCCGGCAAGCCCGTGGCCACGGCGGCACCCGCCCCGGTGGCCGCTGTACCCGCACCTGCCGCAACACCGGTGGCGGCGGCACCCGCGGCGTCGGAAAAAATGTTCATCTCGCCGCGCGCACGCGCGCTGGTCAAGGAAAAGGGCATTGCCGCAGAAAACATCCAGGGCACCGGCCCGAACGGACGCATCACCGAAGCGGATGTGGACGCCTATCTCAAAGCCAAAAACTATGACGCCCTCCGCATCACCCCGGCGGCGAAGCAGCAGGCGATCCGTGAAAAGCTGGACATCCTCGCCCTGCGCGGCACCGGCGAAGGCGGACGCATCATGACCGCGGATGTCGAGCGCGCCATGGCCGAACGCCCCAAGCCCATGAGCCGCATGCGCCAGGTCATCGCCCAGCGCCTGACCCAGAGTGTGGTCACCTCCCCCCACTTTTACGTCACGGTTTCCGCGGACATGGGCAATATCGTGGAGCTGCGCAAGGAGCTCAAGGCCCGTCAGGTCAATTTCACCGTCACGGATTTCATCCTGGAGTCCGTGGTGCTCGCGCTGCAGGAATTCCCGGTGCTCAACAGCGTGACCGACGGCAGGACCATCCGCTGGAACAGCGCGGTGCACCTGGGCGTGGCGACCAGCGTGCCCGAAGGGCTGGTGGTGCCCGTGATCCGCAACGCGCAGGAGCTGGCGCTGGCGGGACTGCATGACGCGGCCGCGGCACTGGCGCAGAAGGCGCGCGAAGGCAAGCTGCGGCCGGACGAAATGGCCAGCAGCACCTTCACCGTCTCCAACATGGGTATGCTCAATATCGAATCCTTCACCGCCATCATCAACCCCGGCGAGGCCGCCATCCTGGCCGTGTCCAGCACGGTGGAGACGCCGGTCGCCCACGACGGCAAGGCCGTCATCCGGCCAATGATGAAGATGACGCTTTCATCGGACCACCGGCTGGTGGACGGCGCCATGGCGGCCCAATTCATCAACTGCATCAAAACCAAACTCGAGGACATGGAACTATGGAAACGTTTGACCTGATCGTCATCGGGGCCGGCCCGGGCGGCTATCCCGCCGCCATCCGCGCCGCGCAGCTGGGCACGAAAACCGCGATTGTGGAACGCGAGGCCACGGGCGGCACCTGCCTCAACTGGGGCTGCATACCCACCAAGACCCTGCTGGCCAGCGCGGCGCTCTTCGGGCAGATCCAGCGCGCGGGCGAATTCGGCATCACGGTCAGATCCGCAGCCGCTGACTATGCCGCCATGGTCGGCCGCAAGAACCGCGTGGTGGAAAAGCTGCGGCAGGGCGTGGAAGGGCTGCTCAAATCCAACAGCATCAAAAGCTTCGCCGGCACCGCATCCTTTGAAAGCCGCAACCAGCTCACGGTGACGGGCGTGGACGGAAAAACCACCCGGCTGGAAGCCAGGAACATCATCATCGCCACCGGCTCCGCCTCCGTGCTGCCGGGCTTCCTGCCGAAGCATCCGCGCGTGGTGGACAGCAAGGCTTTCCTCGACGAAATCAAGCTGCCTGAAGCCCTGATCGTGCTGGGTGGCGGCGTGATCGGCTGCGAGCTGGCCTGCCTGGCCGCCCAGTTGGGCGTGAAGGTCACGATCGTGGAACTGCTGCCGGATATCCTGACCATGCTGGACAACGATGTCCGCAAGGAGGCCCGCACAGCCATGGAGGCCATGGGCATCCACATCCTGTGCGGCCAGCCCCTGGCCAACATCAAGGCGAGCGACCGCGAGGTCACCGGCGAAGTGAATGGCGAAACGATCAAGGCCGGGCTACTGCTGGCCGCCATCGGGCGGCGGCCGGTCACCGACGGACTGCAACTGGACAAGGCCGGCGTGCGCACCAGCAAGGCCGGCTACATCGAAGTGGACGCCTTTGGCCAGACCGCGGCCGCCGGCATCTACGCCGTGGGCGACGTCAACGGCGGGCCGCAGCTCGCGCATGCCGCCACCGCGCAGGCTCTGGTCGCCGTGGAAAATGCGCTCCTCAAAACACGCCGCGCCTTCGACAGCCTGGTCCCGTCCTGCATCTTCACCACGCCGGAGATCGGCACGGCCGGGCTCACCGAACAGCAGGCGCACGACGCGCAGCGTGCGGTGCGGACCGGAAAATTCAGCTTCGCCGCACTCGGCAAGGCCCTGGCTGCGGGCGAGCCGCACGGGTTCGTCAAATGGATTGTTGATGCCGACACCGACCGGCTGCTGGGGGCGGCGGCGGTGGGGCCACACGCCACGGAGCTGATCGCCGAGGCCGCGCTGGCCATCAAGGCCGAGCTGACGGCACACGAGGTGGCGCGCGCGGTCCATGCGCATCCGACCCTGTCCGAGAGCTGGATGGAAGCGGCGCATGCCGTGCATGGCGAGTGCATCCACGCGCCGGCCAAGCGGAGATAGGCTGCAGGCTATAGGCTGAGGGCGGAAACTAAATGGCATGGCGCATTTCGCGGGGAGAATAATGCGGCGATTTCCAGCGCCAGCTTTGTTCTCGCGGGTGGTGCGGATACTTATCCAGCCCCACCCCCGACGCCGCGCTGTCATCCGGAACTTACCACATTCTTTCCCCGGTCCCTCGCGGACTCGGGACACCGAAATGCGCCATGCGGTTCGCCTCCATGGCGCAACGCCATGGATTTTTCGGTGTTTGTGCCTCCACCGGATTCTATTCAACAGGGTGGCATCCGCGGTCAAGTCCTGATTTAAAGTTGTCACTTGTTTGTTCTGCTTCGATGCATGGTTTTGCACTCTTCACGCCGCCTGTGCGTGAACCTCTTGCGGTGTTTTGTACTTCAAGGCCTGATGCGGA